>Ga0073899_10000643_pt1 | contig 31965 bp, 26 predicted proteins | sample KloWWTmetaKNB5Ph_FD_88975 | JGI IMG/M metagenome (GOLD analysis project Ga0073899, IMG submission 88975) | Active sludge microbial communities from Klosterneuburg, Austria, studying microevolution and ecology of nitrifiers - Klosterneuburg... | ecosystem: Engineered > WWTP > Aerobic digester >... | reverse complement strand
GCAGGTAGGTGTGCAGGTAGAAGCCGGTGGGGTCGAAGAGGAAGTCGTCGTACTCCTCGGGCTTCATGTACTCCCGGTCCAGGTACTGGAAGGGCTGCATCGGGCCCACGCCGTGGCCCGGCCACTGCAGCTGCTTGAATTCCAGCTTCTCCAGCGCGCGGCCCATGTTGGTGCCCATCAGCAGGGGGTAGACCCCGTCGGGCTCGAACTCGGCGACCACGTCGAAGCAGACCTTCTTGGCCTTGTCGTAGTCGTACATCAGCTCCTGGTAGGTGATGCCGCCGTGTGTGGCGGGCCAGAAGAAGCTCTGCATCGCCACTGGCATGCGGTCGGGCTGCTCCAGCCGGGCGCAGGCCAGGATGCGCTCGTAGCGGGCGTCGTAGGCGGCCTTGGCTTCGGCGGTCTGCTCGTACGCCCCAATCATCTCGCTCATGCCGCCACCCCCATCCAGTTGCGGCACAGGCCCACGGCCTCCACCGCGTTGACGCCAAAGGCGTCCGCCCCCGTGTAGGCGCGCACCGTCTCATCGATCTGGCCACCGCCGATCATCACCTTGAAGCCGGGGCGGATGCCGGCAGCGTCGAAGGCGGCGATGGTCTCCTTCATCGAGTCGAAGGCCAGCGTCAGGAAGCCCGACAGGCCCACCACGGTCGGCTGGAAGGACTTGATCTCGTCGATGAAGGTCTGCACCGGCACGTCCACGCCGATGTCCTTCACCTCGAAGCCGTTGATGTCGAGCATGAAGGTGACGATGTTCTTGCCGATGTCGTGCAGGTCGCCGTGCACCGTGCCGATCAGCACCTTGCCGTGCGTCTGCGCGGCGCCGCCGCCGGCGGCTTTGATGAGCGGCTTGGCGACCGCGCCGATGGTGTCGAGCATCTCGCCGGCCAGCACCAGCTCGGGCAGGAAGTACTCGCCCTCCTCGAAGCGCTTGCCGACGATGTCCATCGCCGCGCGGCAGAGGTCGAGCACGTGCATCGGGCTGACCTTGTCCTCCAGCAGCATGCGGTTGGCCAGCGGCAGGGCGTCGTCCTCGTTCATGTCGGCCAGCCATTCGACGAGCTGGCGTTCTTCATCGGTCCATTCTTCGGCGGGTTTGGCCATGGGGTCTCCTCGGTGGGTTCTCGGTGGGGGTTTGAAGTCAGGAAGCTGAAGAAGAACAGGAAGAAGAGAGGCTCGGCGGGCGGCGCAGGCCGGCCTCGACGATCACCTGCGCCAGCGTGGCCTCGTTGCGGTGGCCCATCAGGTGGATGCCGGCCACGCCGTCGAGCCGCTGCAGCGCGTGGATGGTTTCGATGCACACGCGCCGGCCTTCGGCACGCTGGTCTTCGGCAGCGGCGATGCGCGCGATCACCGCGTCGGGCACCGCCACGCCGGGCACGTGCTCGGCCATCCACTTCAGGCCCCGGGCGCTGGGCAGCGTGCCCACGCCGATCAGCAGTGCGGCGCGGTGGTGCAGGCCGCGTCGGCAGGCTTCGTCGAGGAAGGCGCGCAGGCGGTCGAGGTCGAAGCAGAACTGGGTCTGGATGAAGCGCGCGCCCGCATCGATCTTGCGTTCCAGGTTGTCGACCCGGTCGACAAAGGGCGGGACGAAGGGGTTGGCGGTGGCGCCCAGGAAGAGCCGCGGCGCCTGCTCCAGCGCCCGGCCGGAGGCGTAGGTGCCGCGCGCCGTCATACCCTGCAGCACGCCCAGCAGGTTGACGGCGTCCAGGTCGAACACCGGCTTGGCCTGCGGGTGGTCGCCCTGGCTCACGTCGTCACCGGTCAGGCAGAGCACGTTGCGTACGCCGAGTGCCGCGGCGCCCAGCACGTCGCCCTGCACCGCGATGCGGTTGCGGTCGCGGCAGCCCACCTGGCAGACCGGCTCGAAGCCCGCCGCCGCCAGCACCAAGGCCGCCGCCACGCTGGACATGTGGCAGTTGCCGCCCGCCCCATCGGTGATGTTGATGGCGTCCACCAGGCCACGGAAGCGCTCGGCCCGCGCCAGCAGCACGGCGGGGTCGGGCGAGTCCGGCGGGGCGATCTCCACCGTCACGGCGAACCCCTGGCCGGCCAGCGCATCCCGCAGGGCCGCCTCGAACGCGCTGACCGGTTCGACCGGCGGCGGCGCGGGCGGCGGGGCGGCCTGCGTCACCGGGGCCGCGCCCGGCTCGGGGTGGATCACCTGGATCCAGGTCGAACGCTCCGCGCGGCGGCGGTCCAGCGGCGCCAGCCAGGGCGAGGTCACCGAGCCGGTACGGCGCTGGCCGTCGCCTGCTTCCAGCCACACGCAGCGCATCTGCGGCTGGACCTCGCAGCCGCCGTCGGCGCGCACACCGCCGCAGGGGCCGTTGCGCAGTTGCTTGGCGCAGGTCATCGGGCAGGCCATGCCGGTGTGCCCCAGCACGCACTGGCCGCACATGCGGCAGTCGAACAGCAGCGCCTTGCCGGCGCGCTCCAGCGGGCGCAGCCAGCGCTCGCTGCGCGCCAGCCCCAGGCCGCGTGCCAGCGGCGCCAGCCGGGGCGCCCAGCGCGCGCCCCAGCGGTAGATGCGCGCCAGCCCCGCCGCGTGGCGCACCGACCAGCGGCGCAGGCTCAGCATCGCCAGCCGGCGCTGGCCGGGGTGCAGGGGTGGGTGGGCATGGGGCGCATCTTTGTATACATGGATGGGATTGGCAGACTACGTGGGCGGGTTCCAGACCTTCTGATCCAGATCAAATGGCGCAGGTGGTTTCTGCTTTTGCACAGGAAAACACCTAGGAAACCAGCCGACTTGCGAGGCTTTCCGGGAGCTGTTTGTCCGTCCGACGGGCCGTGCAGGCACGGTGGAAGTGACCTGACGGGCTGGGTCATGTATACATGTTCGCCGAGGATCCGTCTCGGCCGGCCGGTTGTCTGTCCCCCGGCAAGAGGACAGACAGGCCCCGCCGGCGGCGCCAACATGGGCCCTCCGAATCTGTCGATCCGTTGCAGGAGTCCCCCCCGATGCCCGCCATGCCCGAGCGCATCCGCAGTGCCGCCCTGCGCAGCCAGCAGGAGCTGGCCGACGAGACCACGCCGCTGATCCGCGAGGCCTGGTACGTCGCGGCCCTGGCCGACGAGGTCGGCCGCCAGCCGCTGGCGCGCCGGCTGCTGGACGTGCCGGTGATGCTCTACCGCAAGCTCGACGGCACGCCGGTGGCGCTGGAGGACCGCTGCGCGCACCGCTCCTTTCCGCTCTCGCGCAGCGCGCTGGACGGCGACACGGTGGTCTGCGGCTACCACGGCGCCCGCTATGACTGCGAGGGCCGCTGCGTGCAGGTGCCCTCGCAGGCTCAGATTCCACCCGGTGCGCTGGTGCGCCACTTCCCGCTGCACGAGTCCGGCCGGCTGGTCTGGATCTGGATGGGCGACCCGGCCCGGGCCGACCTGGCGCTGCTGCCCGAGCAGCCCTGGATGACCGATGCGGCCTGGGTGTCCTCCACCGAGCGCATGCACCTGCGGGCCAGCCACGTGCGCCTGCACGAGAACCTGCTGGACCTGACGCACCTGAGCTTCCTGCACGCCCGCAGCTTCGGCACGCCCGACTACGCCACCGCCCCCTTCGAGACGGTGCTGGACGAGGCGGCCGGGCGCTTCACCCTGCTGCGCCGGGTGGTGCCGACCCGGCTGCCGCCGCTGTGGGCAGTGCCCACGGGGCTGGATGGCGTGGACGCGGCGCGCATCGCCGAATCGACCTTCCACAGCCCGGCGCTGCACGTGGTGGCGGTGCGCTTCCACGCCTGCGACCGGCCGGAGGCGGAGCAGCCGCTGCGCGCCATCCGCACCGCCCACATCGTGACGCCGGAGACGGCCACGCGCACGCATTACTTCATCCAGCACGCGCGCAACTTCGCGCTCGACGACGCGGGCGTCACCGCCTTCATGCACGAACGCCTGCTGGCCGCGTTCCAGGAGGACGTGGACGGCCTGGAGGCGATCGAGGAGCGCCTGGGTGGCTACGCCGAGCGCCAGCCGGAGATCTCCTTCCACGCCGACCGCGCCTCGCTGGCGATGCGCCGCTGGCTGTTGAGCCGCGCCCGGGCCGAGGCGGCCCCGGCCTGATCCAGCTTCCCTGCTTTCCCACCCGACGAACCCCGACGAACCCCGAGGAGACGAGACGATGAACCGCAGGACATGGTGTGCCGCACTGGCGCTGCTGACCGGGCTGGCCAGCCAGGCCGCGCAGGCGGAGGTGAAGGTCGGCGTGCTGCTTTCGCTGACCGGCGTGGGGGCCTCGCTGGGCATCCCGGAGAAGAACACGGTCGAGCTGCTGCCGCCCACGCTGGGCGGGCAGGCGGTGCGCTACATCGTGCTGGACGACGCCTCGGACACGGTCAACGCCACCAAGCACGCGCGCCGGCTGATCGAGGAGGAGAAGGTCGATTTCTTCATCGGCCCCTCGCTCACGCCCACCTCGCTGGCGCTGGTGGAGGTGGCCGGGCCGGCCGGCACGCCGGTGGTCAGCCTGGCGGGCTCGGGCGCCATCGTGCTGCCGCCCGAGGGCAACAAGCGCTGGGCCTTCAAGCTCGCGCCCAACGAGCCGGTGATGGCCTCGTACATCTTCGAGCACATGCGCACGGCCGGGCAGCGGACGCTGGGCTACATCGCCTTCAGCACCGCCTTTGGCGAGTCCTTCGTCAAGGAGATGAACAAGCTGGTGGGCGAGAACGGCGTCAAGGTGGTGGCCGACGAGCGCTACGCGCCCAACGACCTGTCGGTCACCTCCCAGGTGCTGAAGGTGATGGCCGCGAACCCGGACGCGGTCTTCATCGCCGCCTCCGGCACCGCCGGCGCGCTGCCGCTGATCGAGCTGAAGAAGCGCGGCTACAAGGGCCAGGTCTACATGCAGCAGGGCATCGCCAACGCCGACTTCCTGCGCGTGGCGGGCAAGGACGCCGAGGGCATGCTCTTCCCGGTCTCGCCGGTGCTGGTGGCCGAGCAGCTGCCGGCCAGCAACCCGGTGCGCGCGGTGGCGCTGAACTACACCAGCCGCTACGAGGCCAGGCACGGCGCCGGCAGCCGCAACCTCTTCGGCGCCACCGTGTGGGATGCCTACCTGCTGCTGGACCGGGCCGTGCCGAAGGCGCTGGCCAAGGGCCAGCCCGGCACAGCGGAGTTCCGCACCGGGCTGCGCGATGCGCTGGAGCAGTCGAAGGACGTGGTCGGTGCGCAGGGCGTGTTCAGCCTGAGCGAGCGTGACCACAACGGCACCGACCGCCGCGCCCAGGCGCTGGTGAAGGTCGAGAACGGCAAGTGGGTGCTGGTGACGGCGGCCAAGTGAGCTGAGGTCGGCCGCATCCGGCCGGCCGGTCGGCCGCGATGCGCTCGTCCACCAGGCGCCGGGACTGAATCGGTGCCGCGTTCATCGCCAAGCACCCGGGATCTGGCGCCCGCGCCTGCGCCTGCGCGAGCGAAAGCGGTTCGTAGCTCGGCCAGGTGCCGGAGGGTGAACACTCGCTATGAGACGGTCAGTTGACCTTCAGTTGCGACCGATCACGGGTGGACAACGACCCTGAGCGGTCCAAACGACGGGCGACTTCAACGCCGGAAAGCTGTCTTCTCAACGATTGAGTTCGGCCGCACGGCTCAGGCGCGATTGAGCCACTCCTTGAGCTTTGTGGCTGTGTTGTCCTGATAGTGGTGTACCAGCCACTCGAACGGCTGATCCTTGAACTGACCCCAGACGATGCGGTCGTATAGAGCCAAGTACTCACGTTCAGCCCATGCCTTTTCGTTGTCTTGCTTTGCCGCGGGGAAGAGCGCTACGTTGCGCATGGTCTTCTCGCCGTCTCCGAGGCCAAGTTCCCAAGGGATCCACTTGCTGTCCTTACTCTCGGTTGTGACGAAGACTATGAACTTCCGACATGCGGAGAGATTGTTTCTCAGTATTGCCGCAGTCTCAAGGGATGGAGTTTCCGGAAGTGATGTGTCCTGCACATCCACATAGACGGACGCGCCGTGATTTTCAAGTACAGAGATAACGCCAGGCAGATATCTATTGTCCTTGTGGGAGTGGGAAAGAAAGACGGTTTTCCCTTCACGATTGAATGCCTTCGCGAGAACTTGGTTCGTGTCCGGAAGGTTTCGTGTGAAGCGCTCAAGATCATCAAAGGTTGCGTACTGGACCATGAAAATATAGCGCTTCCAAAGGATAGCGGTTTGTGCGGCCTAACGTTGGAGCTGAGCCGATCGCTGCGGCAGGCGGCGTAAGCCCGGGCTGAACTCCGTACATTTCCTCAGCCCGGGCTTACGCCGCCTGCCGCAGCGGGTCGGCTCGAGCGGGTTAGGCCGCACTGTGCAACGTGCACTATTGCGAGTCTGCCAGACGCTCAGTTACCTTTTGAACAACATCATCGGCACCACCGATGGCTTGAACAACTTGAAGCTTGTCCCATTGCAGCGGGAGTCGTTCAATCGAAATCTTGTCGATCACGACTGGAATGAGCCGACTGTTGGTCTGTTGCGATGTCTTAAGTGCAATTGCACGTTCAAAGTTGCTCCACTTCGAATCCAGATATTTGTTTGAGACCAACAAGACTATGTTCGCGCTCGCGGCGAGCGCTTTCTCAATACTTGAAATGAAGTCCGTTCCTTGTTGCGGTACGCTAGTTGTTGTCACCGCGAAGTTTTTCCTAGCTAGAGCACTGGCGAGATGTTGAGCTAGAGTCGTATCTACGTTCGCGTAGGAAATGAAGACTGTTTTTTCATCAGGCATTGGGTGTCTCCTGCTTTGCGACGCGATTCCTAAGCTGCTCAAAATACGTATCGACTCCGTTAATGTCGACCAAGTCGAGCTTCTTAACTAATACTGCCACCCGTTCATCAGTTGCAATATCTTTGGCTGTCAGGCCGTGCAGAACGCCGACGATTCGCTTTCCTCCTCTACGAAAAAAGCCAATCTCAAGCCAAACGTACGTCCTGGAGATTGACCATGGCGTTAGCAGCACGAGAAGCTCGGAGCACTTCTCTTCAGCCTTGAGGATCTCGTCTTCAAAGTCGTCGCCATGCTGGATATCAGCTTCATCGAGAAACGTATCCGCGCCGCATGCGGCTATGTGCGACGCAAGCTGGCGTGCGACCCAAGTGTCGAGGGACGCGTGTGAGATGAATACGCGCGGCTTCATGCAGGTGATTCTGGCACGGTGGGGTGTTCGTGCGGCCTAACGTGTTGTGGGGAGACAGCCGCTGACCCCTAGCATTGCTGGCTGGCCCCTACTTCGGGCGGTGGATGTCGTCGCAAGGCCTTGATGTGGCATCTGCTTCCTCCCGTTGACTGTGCGCCCACACAGTACTGAATTGGCCTGAAGTCCGGCTGCTTGTGACAACCACGGCAGTGACTGACTGGGCTTCAGGAGGGCTCATGTTGCCACCGTTCAACGGCATTGCGAAGGCGCGCAAACGCCCTGCGGCCCCACCACCTGCGGGTGCGGAATGGCCTCCTTCGCGTTCGGACCGCAGCGCCTTCGGACCGCGGTGACGTTGGACCGATCAGAGGTCATCGGCCTGCCGCGCCTTGAGCTTCTCGGCGCGCAGCTTGCGCAGCCCGCTGCGCTCGAAGATGGCCTGAGCGAGCCCCTGGTGTACGAGCGAAGCGGCTTCGATCCTGGTCGGTCGAAGCAGGTCCTTGAAGGAGCCGGGGTCAGAAAGCTGCCGTATAAGGCCGCCGTATCAGGCCGGCCGCTCGGCCGCGATGCGCTCGTCCACCAGGCGGCGGAACTGGATCAGCGCTGCGTCCATCGCCAGCGGGACCATCGGCACGCCGGGCTTGGCGGCCAGGTTGCGCGCCTGTGCGGTGATCATGTCGCGGTCCTCGTTGAAGGCGACCAGCAGCGAGTCGTAGATGGTCTGCGCCATCGCCGCGTCGCCCTGGTCGGCGCGGCAGGACTGCTGGAAGAAGTAGTGCGTGCTGTGCTCGGTCTCGGGCGTGAGGGTCTGGCAGCTGTGCAGGTTGACCGAGTCGGCGGTGGGCTGCGTCGGGTCGCCCGGGGCACCGGGGCTTGAGCCCGCGCCGGTGGGCCGCCCGCCGCTGTGCATCAGCAGGGTGCCGGGCAGCAGGAAGTCGTAGATGAACCAGCGGTCCAGGTTGGTCGTGAACTCGCGCATGCGCCGGTAGTAGGCGGGCGGCGGCACGTCCGGTACGTGGCGGGTGACGCGGATGCCCTGCGGCAGCTTCTCTATCTGCGGGCGCGCCTGGGCGATGCGGGTCGAGCCGCCCAGCGTCTTCTCGTGCACGTAGCTCAAGTGCGAGAAGTCCAGCAGGTTGTCGCAGATGAGCAGGTAGTTGGTGTCGTAGTGCAGGTAGCCGGGCCGGTGGATCCAGTCCGGGTGGTCGTTGGAGACGTTGTCGGGCAGCAGCGCCGGGTCGGCCTGCTCGACATCGCCCATCCAGACGAACACCCAGCGGTTCTTCACCACCACCGGGTAGGCGCGCACCCGCACGTGCGGCGGCACGCGCTCCAGCCCGGGGATCTCGGTGCACTGGCCCTGGCCGTCGAAGAGCAGGCCGTGGTAGCCGCAGCGCACGCAGTCGCCCTCGCGCCGGCCGGCCGACAGCGGGGCCTGGCGGTGGCAGCAGCGGTCCTCCAGCGCGACGATGCCGCCGTCGGCCCGCCGCATCAGCAGCAGCGGCTCGCCGATGACGGTGCGGTGGAACAGGCCGTCGGCGGGGATCTCGTGGTCCCAGGCCGCGACGTACCAGCAGTTGCGGATGAACATGGCCGTGTGTCTCCAGCGGGCGGTGTGCCCTCCTGGATGATGGCTGGCGAGCATCGCGGGCGCTGTCCTCCGCGTGGGGGACGGTGCCCTCGCGCGCGGCTGGCGCGGAGGGCAACGCCCGGCCCTTGGGGGTGCTCAGCAGACCAGCCGCGCCAGCGTCAGGCGGTTGTTGACGCCCAGCTTGGCGTAAGCACGCTTGCGCAGCGTCACCACGGTGGAAGGCGCCACGCCCAGGTCGGCGCCGATGCCGTCGGCCGTCAGGCCCACGGCGATGCGGGCGCAGACCTGCCGCTCGCGCAGGCTCAGGCGCGGGGCGCGGTCGGCCAGCGCCTGCTCGGCCTGGGCGACGCGGGCGGGGGTGCCCACGGGCTGGGCGGCCGCGCCCAGGGCGTTGCGGTGCACGCTGCGCACCAGTGGGGCCACGTCCAGCACGCGGTCGAGTTCCTCGCGGCCGTAGCCGCCGGAGGCGCTGCTGCGGTAGAGGTTGATCGCGAACGCGGTGCGCGGGGCGGGCGCGTAGAGCAGCGTCAGGCGGTCGCAGAGCTGGGCGCGCTCGTAGATGGTCTCGCGCCAGGCGGGGTTCGGGACGTCCTGGATGCCCTGGCGCAGCGCGATCAGCGGGGCGTCCGGGCGGGCCTCGCTGCGCAGCCGGCCGGCCAGCGGCGTCATCGCGTCCAGGCCGTAGAAGTGGCGGCGGTACAGCGCGAAGCAGTCCACCGTCACATGGGCCGATTCGGGCGTGCGCGAGAGGCTGTCCACCAGGGTCGGGGCGCCGTCGTCGTACTGCATCAGCGAGAGGTAGTCCGCCCCCGCGGTGCGCTGCAGCACGGCGAGCAGCGCCAGCGCCGGGGCGGCCGGTCGGGCGGCGTCGAGCAGGGCGGCCACGGTGTCGAGGTCGAGCTGCCGGCTCGGCGCCGGGTGGGTCAGGGTCCAGGACTGCAGCATCGGAGGGGCCTCGGGCGGATCCGATCCATTCTGGCGCGCCGCCGGCCGCGGCGACATCCCGGATTGCGAGCAGTGCCCGCCTGTGTGACCCGGCCGTGGCGGCGTTCGGATGTCGCAGACCGGACTTGAGCAAGCTCAAGAGGTTCAAGGGTTTCCCCGGGGCACCAGGGGGTCTGCCGTATGCTCCGCCGGTTGCGTTTTTTTACGTACGGCCAGCCATGGACCAGCACTTCCTTTCTCCGTTGTTTTCGCCCCGCTCCATCGTCGTGTTCGCGGGCAACCCGGAGACGCCGGATGGGCGTGGCCTCCTGGCGCGCACCCTGGTGCGGGAGCTGACTGAATCCGGCTTTGCGGGCGAGATCACCTACCTCGACGCCCAGATGACCGGCACGCTCAGCGCGCTGGCGCACAGCCGGGCCGACCTGGCGGTGATCGCGCTGCCGCACGAGGAGATCGCCGCGGCGCTGGAGATTGCCGGGCGTATCCGCTGCCGGGCGGCGCTGGTGGTGTCCTCCGGCCTGCCCAGCGGCAACTGTGCCGAGCTGCAGACCATCGCGCGCCGCCATGGCGTGCACCTGCTGGGGCCGAACAGCCTGGGCTTCCAGCGCCCGCACCTCAAGCTCAACGCCAGCGTGGCCGGCCCGCTGGCGGCGCCGGGGCCGCTGGCACTGGTGTCGCAGTCGGGCGCGCTGACCTCATCGATCCTGGACTGGGCGCGCAACAACGGCGTGGGCTTCTCCACGGTCGTCTCGCTCGGTCCCAACACCGCGGTGGACCTGCCGCAGGTGCTGGACTTCCTGGCCAACGACGCCTCCACGCACAGCATCCTGGTCTACATGGAGGGCATCCAGCACGCGCGCCGCTTCATGAGCGCGATGCGGGCGGCCGCCTACGTCAAGCCGGTGGTGGTGATGAAGGCGGGCCGCAAGCCGGCCGGCAGCACGGCGGCGCTGACGCACTCGGCCTCGATCGTCGGCTCGGACGATGTGTTCGAGGCGGCGTTGCGCCGGGCCGGTGTGGTGCGCGTGCGCCAGTTCGTCCAGCTGTTCTCGGCGGCCAAGTGCCTGGCCTCGCGCTATCGCCCGGTGGGCCGGCGCCTGGCGATCGTCACCAACGGCGGCGGCCCCGGCGTGCTGGCGGCCGACTGGGCCAACGAGATCGGCCTGCAGGTGGCCACGCTGACGGATGCAACCAAGAACACGCTGGTGAGCCAGCTGGGCCCGCAGGCCTCGGTGGGCCAGGTGATCGACCTGGGTGAAGAAGCCACCTCGGCGCAGTACTGCGCGGCGCTGAAGGCCTGCGCCCGCGACAGCGGCGCCGACGGCGTGCTGGCGATCTACTCGCCCAAGCCCGAAACCGATGCGGACGAGGTCGCCAAGGGCGTGCTCGACGCCTTCAACACCACCGGCAAGCCGGTGCTGGCCTGCTGGATGGGCGATGACCGCGTCAAGGGGGCGCGCGAGACGCTCAACGCCAAGTCCATCCCCAGCTTCCGCACGCCGGAAGCGGCGGTGGACGCCTTCCACAACATCGCGACCTTCTATCAGAACCAGCAGCTGCTGCAGCAGACGCCGCCGCCGATGTCCCACCTGTCCAAGCCGGACGTGGAGGGCGCGCGCCTGCTGATCGAGGCGGTGCTGGCCGAGCGCCGCAAGGTGCTGACCGAAATGGAGTCGAAGGCGCTGCTCGCGGCCTTCCACATCCCGGTGACGCGCACCATGCTGGCGCGCAGCGCCGGCGAGGCGATGCTGATCGCCAGCCAGCTGGGCTACCCGGTGGCGCTGAAGGTCGACTCGCCCGACATCAGCCACAAGAGCGACGTGCAGGGCGTGGTGCTCAACGTGGCCAGCGCCGCGCAGGTGCGCGACACCTACAACGACATGCGCGCCGCGGTGGGCCGTGCCATGCCGAGCGCACGCATCAACGGCGTGACGATCCAGCCGATGAGCGGCAAGCGCCGCGGGCGCGAGATCTACATCGGCCTGACCACCGACCAGCCCTTCGGCCCGGTGATCACCTTCGGCGCCGGCGGCACGATGATCGAGCTGATCGCCGACCGGGCAATGGAGCTGCCGCCGCTGAACCAGTTCCTGGCGCACCGGCTGATCGAGCGCTCGCGCGTGGCCGAGATGCTGGGCGAGTGGCGCGGTGCGGCGGCGGCGGACTTCGACGCCGTCGAGCACATCCTGCTGCGCGTCTCGGAGATGGTCTGCGAGCTGCCGCAGCTGCGCGAGATGGACATCAACCCCATCATCGTCGACGAGACCGGCGCGGTGGCGGTGGATGCGCGCATCGTGGTCGAGCATGCCGGCCCGGCCGCGCGCGACTACAACCACCTCTCGATCCTGCCCTACCCCACCCGCCACGAGAGCGAGTGGCCGATGAAGGGCGGCGGCCTCTACACCATCCGCCCGGTGCGCCCGGACGATGCCGACATGTTGCAGGCCTTCGTGAAGAGCCTGTCGCAGGAGAGCCGCTACTTCCGCTTCGCCAGCGCGATGACCGAGCTGCCGCCGCGCATGCTGGCGCGCTACACGCTGATCGACTACGACCGCGAGATGGCGCTGGCGGCCGTGCACGTGGACCGCACGCCCGATGGCGAGGGCGGCTTCATCGAGACCGAGCAGATCATCGGCGTGTCGCGCTACATCACCAACCCGGACCAGACGACCTGCGAGTTCTCGCTGGTCGTCTCCGACCACTACAAGGGCCAGGGCCTGGGTTCGCGGCTGATGCACGCGATCATGGAGTTCGCCCGCAGCAAGGGCCTGGCGCAGATCGAGGGCCTGGTGCTGGCCAACAACGACAACATGCTGCGCCTGATGCGCAGCCTGGGCTACTCGGTGGGGACCTTCACCGAGGATCCGGACTTCAAGCTCGTCACAAAGGCACTCTGATGTGAACCACCCCCGCAGCGCCTTCGGCGCTCCCCCTCAAGGGGGCGCCGCCAGCGGCCCGGCAAAGCCGGCTCCGCGGCCGCTGCTGGGCTGAGTCGGCTTTTCCTACGGCGTGGTCGCTCGAAATCACCCCAGCCATCCGGCCAAGGCGGCCAGCCCGGCGCCCAGCGCCGCGGCCAGCGTGGCCAGCGCGTAGCCCAGGGCCACGCGCTGCCCCAGCGCGGCGCCGCCGCTCACCCAGGCGATGCCGGCCTTGCTGACCTGGTTGGAGGCGGCCGCCAGCAGCGTGGCTGCCACCGCCGCGCCCATGGCCAGGTTGCCGCCGGCCTGCATGCGCGCCAGCGTGATCAGGATCGCATCGACGTCCGCCACGCCGGAGGCCAGCGCCAGCCCGTACAGGCCGGTGGTGCCGAAGAGCTCGTGCGCGGCGCGGCCGAGCACCGCCATCGCGCCGAGGAAGGCGGCAAAGCCCAGCGCGACGCTGAGGTCGAAGGGCTGCGGCTCGTTCTCCGCGCCACCATCCGTCCCGGCAGGGGCCTCGTCGTGGACCGAGGTGCTGTGCCACAGCCCGCCAAGGCGGCGCCACTGCAGCAGCGCCAGCGCCAGCAGCGTGGCCCCGGCCGCCAGCAGCGGTGTGGCCAGCGCCCGGCCCAGCGCCGGCTGCAGCGAGACGGCGATCAGCGTCATGCGCAGGAACATCACGCCGCAGGCCGCCAGGATGCCGGCCGCCGCGGCCCGGCGCAGCGCTGGGTCCTGCCGTGCCTGGCGGGCCAGGGTCAGCGTGGCCGCGGTCGAGGAGGCCAGCCCGCCGAGCAGGCCGGTCCAGAGCAGGCCGCGCTGCGGGCCGCTGGCGCGCATGGCCACGTGCCCGCCCAGCGACAGCCCCGACACCAGCACCACCGCCCACCACAGCCGGTAGGGGTTGAGCGCCTCGTAGGGCCCGTAGCCGCGGTCGGGCAGCAGCGGCAGGATGACCACCGAGAGCACGAGCATCTGCAGCGCCGCGCTCAGCTCGCGTTGCTCGATGCGGCGCAGCCAGCGGTGCAGGGTGGATTTCAGGTCCAGCAGCACCGCCACCACCACCGCCACCCCGGCCGCCAGCGCGGGCGAGCCCGCGGCCGCCAGCGCGCCGAGCACGAAGGTCAGCAGCGCGGCCACGGTCGTGGTGGCACTCAGCCGGCCGCTGCTGCGCACCCAGGCGCTGTAGGAGACGACCGTCACCAGGGCCAGGGCCAGCAGCCCAGCCGCCAGCGGCCAGGCGCCAAAGGGGCCGCGCAGCTGCGCCGCCACGCCGCCGAACAGGCCGATCAGCGCAAAGGTGCGCAGCCCCGCGACGCGGCTGCCCTCGGCCTGCTCACGCTCGCGCCAGCCGCGCTCCAGGCCGATCACCAGGCCCACGGCCAGCGCCGCGGCCAGGCCGACCACGGCGGGGTCGATGGGCAGCGTGCTGCTGTCGAAGGGCATCGCGTCAGTCCTTGCCGTGGTCGGCGGCTCGCCGCTTCAGGAGCGGGATCGGCCGCGGCGCGGCGGTGAACTTCTCCGTCAGCGGCGCGTGTTCCAGCGGCGGGAAGTCGAGTTTCTTCTCGGGCACCGGGTGGTCGGGCAGGCGGTCAAGCAGGTGGCGGATCAGCGTCAGCCGGCCCAGGCGCTGGTCATTGAAGTCCACCAGCGTCCAGGGAGCCTGGTCGCTGTGGGTGGCTTCGAGCATCGCGTCGCGCGCCTTGCCATAGGCGGCGTAGCGCTGGCGCGCCTGCAGGTCGATCTCGGAGAGCTTCCAGCGCTTGAGTGGGTCGTTCAGCCGCTCGGCAAAGCGCTCTTCCTGCTGCGCCTGGTCGACCGTCAGCCAGTACTTGAAAAGCAGCAGGCCGTCGTCGACCAGCAGCTTCTCGAACCTGGGCGTCTGGCGCAGGAAGGCCTGCACCTCGGCCTCGCTGGCCCAGCCCATCACCCGCTCGACGCCGGCGCGGTTGTACCAGCTGCGGTCGAAGATGACGATCTCGCCCGCCGCCGGCAGGTGCGGCACGTAGCGCTGGAAGTACCACTGCGCCGACTCGCGCTCGCTGGGCTTGCCCAGCGCCACCACGCGGCACTGGCGCGGGTTGAGCGTCTCGGCGATGGCGTTGGCCACGCCGCCCTTGCCGGCGGTATCGCGCCCCTCCAGCACGACCACCAGCCGCTGGCGGCTGTGGGCCAGCCAGCGGGCCATCTCGTTGAGTTCGAGCTGCATCGCGCCGAGCTGCTCGAAGTAGTCGCTCTTGCCGAGCTTGTCCGGGGTGGCGGAACCGTTCTTCTTGGTCATGGCGGGTGGTGGATGGGGCAGATGGGGCGGGTGCCGATGCAGGGAGCTTGCGCCCGCCGCGCTGCGCTGGCAAGTCCTGCGGCCTGGCCGGCCGCCTCTGCGGGCGCGGGCCGGTTTTGCGCGTTGCGGGCGATGCTCCTCCCCGGGACCCGGGGAGCCGCAGCGGATCGGCCAGGGGGGCGCCGACAATGCCGCCATGCAGCAGTCAGGCAGGTTCATCGGGGCGGGTGGCGCCCGGGGGGCACAAGGTGCACCAGGGGTGCGCCGCCGTTTCCTGGGGCGGCGCCGCTTCCTGGCGTTGCTGGGCGGGCTGTGGCTGGGCCTGGCCGGCCCGGCTTGCCTGGCCCAGTCCGCCAGCGCATCGCCCTGGTTCGACGCGGGTCGCCCCTCGGCGCGCAGCCACGAGGCGCTGGCCCTGCTGGCCGATGCGCCCTCGCACGGGCTGCGCGCCGAGGACTACGGCCTGGCCGCGCTGCACGAGGCAGTGGCCCAGGCCGGGCGCCTGCCGGCCGATGCCGCCACGGCCGAGGCACTGGCCCGTGCCCTCGATGCGGCGCTGCGTGCCTACCTGGGCGACCTGCGCGAGGGCCGTGTCGATCCGCGCCAGCTGCACCACGACTTCGAGCCGCCGCGCCGCGATCCAGCCACCGACCCGGCCGCGCTGCTGCAGGCGGCCCTGGCCCGTGGCCGGCTCGCCGAGGCGGTGCGCGAGGCCACCCCGCGCCTGCCGCAGTACGAGCAACTGCGCGGCGTGCTGGCCCGCTACCGCAGCCTGGCCGGCCACCCTGCCTGGCAGCAGCCACTGCCCACGCTGCCGGCCGCGGGCCAGCGGGGCCGTCCGCGCACCCTGGAGCCCGGCGGTGACTACGCCGGCCTGGCCCGCCTGGCCGAGCGGCTGGTTGTGCTGGGTGACCTGGCCGAGGTGGATGCGGCGCCCTGGCTGGCGCCGGCTGCGCCATCAGGGGCGGCCTCGGTCGTCGTGTCTGCCCCGCCGCACGCGCGTTACGAGGGCGCGCTGCTTGCCGCGGTGCAGGCCTTCCAGACCCGCCACGGCCTGGGCGCCGACGGTCGGCTCGGCCGGGCCACGTTGGCGCAGCTGGACGTGCCGCCCGCGGCGCGTGCCCGCCAGATCGAGCTCGCCCTGGAGCGCCTGCGCTGGACACCCGCGCTGTACGGGCCGCGCATGATCGTGGTCAACGTGCCCGAGTTCGTGCTGCGTGCCTACGAGGTGGCGGCCGACGGGCGCATCGAGCTGCGCCTGGCGATGAAGGTGATCGTCGGCCAGGCGCTGCGCACGCAGACGCCGCTGCTCGACGAGGAGCTGCGCAGCATCGAGCTGAGCCCCTACTGGAACGTGCCGCCGTCCATCGCCCGGCAGGAGCTGGTGCCCGAGTTGCGCCGCTCGCCCGGCGTGTGGGCGCGCGAGGGCTACGAGTTCGTCACGGCCGGCGGTGCCGCGGCCACCGCGCTGACGGAGGGTGGGCTCGACGCGGTGCTGGCGGGCCAGGCGCGCATCCGCCAGCGGCCCGGCGCCCGCAATGCGCTGGGCACGGTCAAGTTCGTGTTCCCCAATCGCGACTCGGTCTACCTGCATGACACCTCGGCGCCGGGGCTGTTCGGGCGCGAGCGACGCGATTTCAGCCACGGCTGCATCCGCATCGAGCAGCCGCTGGCGCTGGCGCGGCTGGTGCTGCGCGGCCAGCCCGAGGGCGACGAGGCCTGGCTGCGCGAGGCGCTGGCTGGCGGGCGCAACACCCATGTGCGCGTCGCCCAGCCCTGGCAGGTGCTGATCGCCTACGGCACCGCGCTGGTCAAGGAAGGCCGGGTGTTCTTCTTCGACGACATTTACGGGCATGATCGGGCGCTCGACGCGGCGCTGCAGCGCCCGCGCCCGGCATCGCCACGGGGCCCGGCCCCGGTGCCCGTCGTCTCCCCACCCGCCGCCCGACCATGAAGTACCCGTTCCGGCCGCCCTGCTCCAGCCCCTGCCCGTCCCCGCGCCGCCAGTTCTTCCATCGCGCATTGCGCCACGGTGCCGGCCTGGCCGGTGCGGCCACGCTCGCGGCGCTGGCGCCCCGGGCCTGGGCCAACGTGCCGCAGGCGCGCGCGCTGGCGCTGGCCCACACGCACACGGGCGAGCGCGTCGAGCTGGTCTACGCCGTGGGCGAGCGCTACCTGGACGGCGCGCTGGGGCAGCTGAACCGCTTCCTGCGCGACCACTACAGCGGCGAGGTCGGCCGCATCGACCCGGGCGTGTTCGACCAGCTCCATCAGGTGCAGCGGCGCCTGGGCGGCCAGGCCTTCGAGGTCATTTCCGGCTACCGCGGCGCGCGCACCAACGCCCACCTGCAGGCCACCCGCGGCGGCGGCGTGGCCACCCGCAGCCTGCACCTCGAAGGCCGCGCGCTCGACATCCGCCTGCAGGGCGTGGCGCTGGCCGACCTGCGCGATGCCGCGCTGGAGCTGCGCGCCGGTGGCGTGGGCTACTACCCGGGCGAGCGCTTCGTGCACATCGACACCGGGCGCGTGCGGCGCTGGTAACGCTGGGGATCCCCGGGATCCTGGGGATTTGGCTGGCGCGGGCTGCTGCTCAGGCCCCGTCGTCGGGCAGCGTCAAGGTCGGCGGGTACTTGCGCGCGTTCAGGCCGATCTTGCGGTCCACCGCCGCCGCCAGGTCCACGCCGCAGCGGTCGGCGATCTGCACCAGGTAGACCAGCACGTCGGCGATCTCCTCGCCCAGGTGCTGCTGCACGTCAGGCCGTTCGGCCACGCGGGTGGACTCCTCCGGCGTCATCCACTGGAAGACCTCCACCAGCTCGCCGGCCTCGACCACCATCGCCATCGCGAGGTTCTTGGGCGTCTGGTAGGGCTCCCAGCCGCGTTCGGCCGAGAAGCGGCGCAGGCGGGCCTGCAGGGCGGGGATGTCCATCGTGGGGGCCCTTCGGGTCGGTCTGCGTCAGTCCTTGAGGCCCAGCTCGCGCAGCCGCCCGGCCAGGTGGCTGCCGGCGGTGTGGCGAGCCGACAGCCGCACCTCGGGCCGCGGGTGCAGGAACAGCGGCAGTGCGATGCGCGGACGCCGGGCCGCCTCGCCCATCGGGTTCAGGACGCGGTGGATCGTGGAGGGGAACCAGCCGCCCGAGGCTTCCTGCAGCATGTCGCCGGTGTTGACGATCACCAGCTGCTCGCTGACCGCCGCGCTGGCGCAGGGCAGGTCCAGCCAGCGGCCATCGCGGGCGAGCACCTGCAGGCCCGGCTCGGCCGCGGCGGGCAGGATCGTCAGCAGGTTGATGTCGCCATGCGCGGCGGCGCGCACGGCGCCGGTGGGTTCGTCACCGGCCAGCGGCGGGTAGTGCAGCACGCGCAGCAGGGTCTGCTGGCTGCCTTCGATCATTCGCGGCAAGGGCTCGCTGTAGCCGGCGCGTACCTCGGCCGGGCTGTGCGCTTCCACCCAGCCCAGCAGCGTTGCGGCCAGGGCGGTGGCGGTCTCGGCGTGGCGCCGCGCGGCGTCGCTCACCTCCACCGGCCAGCGGCCCCAGGGGTAGAGGTGAAAGAACTCCTTCAGGTCCTTGTGCGTGTGGCCCTGCGCGGTTTCGGACTGCTCGGGCGGAAACCAGCCGTCCTGCCGCACGGGATCCCAGCGGTAGGCTGCCTTGGCGGGGGAGCGGAAGAAGGCCAGCCACTCGTCGGCCAGCCCGCGCATCGCGGTGGCCCGGATCGGCGTGCCCACCAGCGCGGCGAAGCCGGTGTCGCGCAGGCTGGCGACGAAGCGCTGCGGGGCGTCGGAGTTGCGCAGGTCGATGACGGGAAGAGGCGGGGCTGACATGCCCGCCAGCCTAGCAGCGCCAGCGCCTAAGATGCTCGGACTCGAACGCATCCGTTCTGGAAGGGAGGGCCTCCATGAACCGCAGTCCTGCTCTGGGTGTCATCTTCGCCGTGGTCCTGCTCCAGCCAGGGTGGGGTCTGGCACAGACGCCGATGACCAAGTGCGTCGGCAACGGGCGGACCGTCTACACCCAGGCGGGCCCGTGTCCGCAGGGGCTGGCGCCGGTGGAGATGCAGTTGCAGCCGCTGTCCGCTGCCGATGCCCAGCCGGTGCCGGCGCGACGGGGCCGCGCAGCGCTTGCCGCTGCACCCGCAGCGGCGGGCGAGCCGGATCGGGTGAGCGAATCGCGCCGCAAGCGCGCCAACCGCTGCGAGGCGCTGGCGCGGCAGATCGAGCAGATCGACGCCCGTGCGCGCCAGCCGCAGTCGGGCGCGCGGCAGGATGCGCTGCGCGAACAGCGGCGGCGGGTGCAGCGGCGCCATTCGGAGCTGGGTTGCTGATCAGGTGGACAGGGTGGACCGTGTGAGCGCGGGCGCTGCGGCATGATCGCCGCCATGGCTTCTTCCCTGAACCGGAGGCGGGCGGGCGTCTCGCTGGTGTGGCTGCTGGCGGCCGGGCCGGTCTGGGCCGCGGCGCCGGCGCGCGCCTCGCTCTGCGAACGTGGCCGCCAGCAATCGCCCATCGACATCGTGGCGACATCGCGCCAGCCCCTGCCGGCGTTGCAGGTGGTGTATCGGCCGGCGCCACTGCGCTGGGTGAACGACGGCCACACGGTGCGGGTGCGCTTCTCGAACGGCAGCTACCTGCAACTGGGGGCCGATCGCCTGACGCTGACCCAGTTCCACTTCCACCTGCCGAGCGGCGATCGGTTGCGCGGCGAGGAATTTCCGCTGGCGATGCACTTCCTGCACCGGGCTCCGGACGGGCGGCTGGTCCCGCTGGTCGTGCTCTGGCGCCTGGGGGCTCCGAGTGCAGCGCTGGACGCCCTGCTGCCGAACCTGCCGGCTGCTGGCCAGCCGGAACGCAGCGTCAGCGGGGTGACGGTCGATCCGGCGGTGCTGCTGCCCACCGCGCTGGGGTATTACCGCTACGACGGCTCGGAGACCGCTGCGCCGTGCAGCGAGGGGGTGCGCTGGCTGGTGTTGAAGCAGCCGCAGACGCTCTCGGCCGGGCAGCTCGACCGGCTGCGGCAGCGCATTGCACCCCATGCCCGTGCGGTCCAGCCGCTCAACGGGCGGGTGGTGCAGGAGACGCCCTGACCGCGTTTGTGGTGTGCAGCGCGGTTTCCACCGGTGTTGAGGGCAGTCAAGGGGCAGCGGGGGCGGGTGGGGCATCGTGCCGCCTCGTTGATTGACGCGAGCGCTGCTCGCCATAGAGAGGATCCTGGCATGCCCTGCCCCATCGACCTGCCGCGCGCGCCGCGGCCCGCCCTGCCCCTGAATACCCCGCCCCTGACCCTCCTGGCCCTGGTGGCCGGCCTGTGGCTGGCGTCGTCCGCCGGTGCGGCCGGCCCGGCGGGGGGCGCCGTGGCGGCCAGCGCACCGGCGCCGGCCGCAGCGGCGTCCAAGGCGCCCGGCGTGCGGGTCCAGGTCACGCCGGAGATGACCGGCGCGGGCATCGTCTCCAGCGGCGTGACGCTGCCGCCGATCCCGCCGGTGACGGGCAGCCGCGCCAAGCCGGTGCCGTCCTGGGGCAAGCCGCTGCCCTACCCGATCGTGATCGCCGACCGCCGCAACAACCGGCTGATCGAGGTGGCGCCGGACAAGCGCATCGTCTGGGAACTGCCGTCGCCCAACCTGGCGTTCTATCGTGGCAACGAGGATGTCAACTTCTCGGCCGACGGCAAGCGGCTGGCGGTGAGCGAGGAGGACAACTTCGACCTGCACATCGTCGACTACGAGCAGCGCACGGTCACCTGGACCTATGGCGTGCCCGACAGACGTGGCAGCAAGGACGGGTTGCTGAACTACCCGGATGACTCGCACCTGCTGGACGACGGCAAGTTCCTGACGGCCGACATCCGCAACTGCCGCGTGCTGATCATCGACCCGCAGACCAACCAGATCGCCACGCAGTGGGGCCAGCCCGGCCAGTGCAAGCACAACCCGCCGCAGCAGCTGGCCTGGCCGAACGGCGCCACGCCGATGGACAACGGCGACATCCTGGTCAGTGAGATCACCGACGCCTGGATCTCGCGCATCACGCGCGAGGGCAAGGTGCGCTGGAGCGTGAAGGCGCCCAAGGTGCGCTACCCGTCCGATGCCTTCCCGACGGTGGACGGCAAGCAGGTCATCGTGGCCGACTTCAGCAAGCCGGGCCGGGTGGTGATCTTCGATCCGGCCACCGGCAAACCGACCTGGGAGTACTTCCATAAGGACGGCGAAGGGGCGCTGGACCATCCGTCGATCGCACGCGAACTACCCGACACCGGGGACGTGCTGATCGTCGATGACCTGCATGACCGCGTGATCGTGGTCGACCGCCAGACGAAAGCGATCATCTGGCAGTACGGCGTCAAGGGCGTGAAGGGCCACAAGCCGGGCTACTTGAACTACCCGGATGGTGTCGACCTGGACGTGTTCCGCGACTGGAAGCAGGCCACGGCCGCGCGGCCGAAGAGCTGAACAGCCTCGCTGGAGCGAGCTTCCAGGCGGCACCGCTACACAGCGCGCGCCGCCTGTGGCCACTGGGACTGGGGGGCGCTGTTCAGCGCCGCCGTGCCGCGGGGGCCGGGCCGGGGCCGCGGTTGTCCAGGTGGCGGAACTTGATGCGGCCCTTGCTCAGGTCGTAGGGCGAGAGTTCCAGCGACACCCGATCACCCGCCAGGATGCGGATGTTGTGCTTGCGCATGCGCCCGGCGGTGTAGGCGATCAGCTCGTGACCGTTCTCAAGCTTGACGCGGTAGCGGGAGTCGGGCAGCACCTCCGAGACGACGCCGCCCATTTCGATCAGTTCTTCTTTGGCCATCGTGTGTGCCGTCTTACAGCGGCTTGATGTTCGCGGCCTGCGGGCCCTTGGGGCCGTCCTTGACCTCGAACTCGACGCGCTGGTTTTCCTTCAGGCTGCGGAAGCCGCCGCCGTTGCGAATTTCCGAGTGGTGGGCAAAGAGATCCTTGCCGCCGCCTTCAGGGGTGATGAAGCCGTAGCCCTTGCCGTCGTCGAACCATTTGACGGAACCCGTCTGCGTACCCATGGTGAGTTGTCCTCAGTGTGTGTGTTGGTACATGAACGCGCGCCGGCTGGGAGCCGACGGCGACAGAAACACCCAAGAAACGTCAGACCGGGGGGATTTCAACTGGGCCGGCTTCGCCCGGAGACAGGGCATCCGGGGCGAAGCGGTTCGATGAGCAAGACCTTGAAAAAACGGCCTTGTGTAGTTCTGCGCCCGCCAGTGTACCCGCTTGGTACGGCTCAAGTCACGCGGTGCGGGTGCGCGCCGGCCGCGCCCGCGCGCAGGTGCCGCGTGGTCTGCGCGGGCTCCTCGGCCTGTGCGCTCAGGTGGCCCTGGTAGGCCTCGCAGCCGATCTGGCGCAGCCAGTCCAGCTGGGCAGGCGCCTCGACGCCTTCGGCCACGGTGCCGATGCCCAGCTCGCGCGCCAGGGCGATGACCAGGCGGATGATCGCCTCGCCGGCCCGGTCGCCTGGCACGTCGGCAAAGAAGCTGCGGTCGATCTTGAGCCGGTCCACGCCGAAGCGGTGCAGCAGCGCGAGGCTGGAGTAGCCGGTGCCGAAGTCATCCAGGCTCACCCGCACGCCCAGGCGGCGGCACTCGGCCAGCAGGTGTGCGGCGGCCTCGGGCTGCTGCAGCAGGCTGCTCTCGGTCAGTTCCAGCTCCAGTTCACCGGGTGCCAGCCCGGCCGCCGCCAGCGCGGCGCGCACCCGCGCCGGGAAGTCCGGCTGCTGTAGCTGCCGGCCCGAGACGTTGACCGCCATCGGCACCGCTGGCAGGCCCATCAGCTGCCAGCTGCGCGCCTGCTGGCAGGCCTCGCGCAGCACCCAGTCGCCCAGTTCGTCGATCAGTCCGGCCTCCTCGGCATGGCCGATGAAGGCATCGGGCATCACCAGCCCGCGCAGCGGGTGGCGCCAGCGCACCAGCGCCTCGACGCCGACCAGCCGGCCATCGGCCACCGCAAACTGCGGCTGGTAGTGCAGCAGCAGGTCGCCGCGGGCCACCGCTCCGGGCAGTTCGGCCACCACCAGGGCCCGGGCATCGAGCCGCCGGGCGAGTGGCTCGCCGCACACCTCCACGCCGCCACGGCCCTGGCGGCGCGCCTGTGCCAGGGCGGCCTCCGCCTGGTGCAGCAGGCGTTGCGCCGCGGCCCGCGGGTCCACCGGCACCCCGGCGAGCAGCGCCACCCCCACGCTCCAGGACAAGTGCGGCGCTGCGGGCGCCTGTGCCAACGCCAGGGCCTGCTGCAGCTGCAGCGCGGCCACGCGGGCGGTGGCTGCGTTGGGCAGGCCCGGCTGGAGCAGCCGCAGGCCGTCGCCATCGGGGCGCCACACGTGGCCCGGCACGCCGTCTGCGCCCGCCGCTGGCCGCAGCCGCCGGGCCGCCTGTGCCAGCCGGGTGTCGACGGCGGCATGGCCGGCCGCCGCGCGCAGGTCGTCGGCATGGTCCAGGCCGATGGCATACAGCGCCGCGCCCTCGCCACGGGCTGCCAGGGCGGCCACCTGGTCGAGCAGCGCGCGCTGTGCTGCGGCCGGCCCGGTGGGCGGCGAGCCGCTGGGCGCAGGCGCGGCGCGCAGGTGTCGCCCGGGCCGGCGGGTGGCCGCGGTGGCCGCACGGAACACCAGTCCGTCGCCCAGGGACGCCAGGCCCAGTTCGGCCGCCAGCGTGCGCGCCTCCTCGCCCAGCCAGATCAGCCCGTGGCTGGACAGGCTGCGCAGCAGGCGGCGCAGCAGCGGACGCTGTACCGAGGGCCGCAGCGGGGCCAGCAGGCCGTGCGCGATGAGCAGGTCGCCGCCCGGTAGCGGCGCGTCGTGCAGGGCGTGATGGACGTGGCAGTGCACCGGCCAGCCGCGCAGCGGCGCGCAGTCGTCCACGCCGCCGTCCCTGGACGACGGGTGGGCGCGGCTGACGTGCAACCGCCAGCCCGGCACGAGCGGTGCCTGCGCGGCCGGGCCGCCGGCCGCTGGCCCCACAGCCGCGGCCAGCCACTGCGCCAGCAGCCGCGCGTGCGTCAGGTCCGGGCAGGCGGGCAGCCAGACCTGCAGGGCCGGCTCGCGGCCCGGGCGTGCGCCCAGCAGCGGCAGCGCCGTGGCCAGGGTGTGGAGCGACTCGGTATCGGCCAGCGGGTTGGCCACCTGCGACCAGGCCTGCCGCTCGATGGTGCCGATCAGTGCCCGCGCCTCGGACCGGGCGGGGTCGCGCAGCCGCTCCAGGTAGGTGGCGGGCGCCTCGTCCGCCAGGCCCGAATGGGCCAGGCGCTCGGCCAGCGCCGCCTGCCAGGCCGAGCGCCGGTACAGGCGCAGATCCACCCGCGCCATGCCCTGCACCGCATGCATCAGCTCGGCCGTTGCCGGCCCGTTCCAAGCTTTCATCAGAGCCATTTCGCGCAGCGGGCTGCGGCCTCCCCAGGCCGGGCGCTGCCTTCCTCGTCGTTGTTTCAACATCCCCCGCGCTGCCGCAGACCCGTTCCCGGGTGTTGCTTCAAACGCCCCTTGTCATGCCATGTGACGCCGGCCGATTAGGGGGCCGTGCGGACCCGGGCGCTTGACGGGCGGCGCAGGGACCTGCCCAAACGCGCAAAATCGTTCGGGTTACCCCCGAGCCGGGGAGACCGGGCATGCCGGGGATGCGATGGGCGCATCCTCCCCGCCGGTCTGGCGGCACAGCAGGGCCCGGTGCACGCTGGGTGCACTGCCGTGCACGCGCTTGAAGTCGCGGCTGAAGGCACCGGCGTCGCGGTAGGCGCAGCGCGCGGCGATGTCCTGCAGCGTCAGGTCGGTGCTCATCATCCACTGCAGGGCCTCCTGCATCAGGCGCTGGCGCAGCAGGGCACTCAGCGTCTGGCCGCGGAAGCGCCGCGCCGCCTGCTGCAGGGTGCGCACGCTCACCCCCGTGTGGGCGGCCAGCGCCTGCACGCTCAGGCGCCGCGGCAGCTGCTGCACCAGGGCCCGCTCGGCCTGCGCCAGGCAGGGCGGTTCGCTGCGCAGCAGGCCGATGTCGTTGGGCGCCGGTGCCGCGCGGGAGGTCAGGCCGCGCAGCGCCCCGTGGCGCCCGCCGGCACGCACGCCGCAGGCATCCTCCAGCTGGCGCAGTGCCTGGGTCTCGGCTGCATACAGCGCCGCACGCTGGCGCACGAAGGATTCCATCGCCTCGAAGGCCGCCTCGTGGCGTCCCAGCTGCGCCAGGCACTGTGCGAGGTCGTACTGCACCATGAGCTGTGCCTTGCCGGCCGGCACGTCGGCGACGATTTGCCCGGCCCGCTCCAGGTACACCAGCGCCTCGGCGGGCCGTTCCAGCACCCGCAGGCACCAGCCCAGGTTGTAGGTGCACATCACGTCATGGTGGGTGTTGGCCTCGACCGACAGCGTCTGCAGCAGGTTCACGGCACGTTCGCCGTCCCCACGCAGGGTGGCGCACAGGGCGTGCAGGCTGGTGGCGTTGACGCTGCGCTGCAGGGATGGGCTGGTGAGCAGCCGTTCGCAGGCCAGCAGGTGCCGCTCGACCTCCACCGCGTCGGGCGGTCCGCTGGTCAGATCGAGTCCGTAGATCGAGCGCATCCGGGCGGCGCGCACGGCCTCGATGAAGTGCATCGCGGCACGCGCCAGGTCGAAGCGCCCCCAGGCATCGCCGTTGCGGCTGAGGCGCCGCAGCGCGCTGCCGATCTCCTCGATCAGGGCCCAGACCGCGGGCATGCGCATCTGGTGGGCCAGTGCGACGCACATCGGCGCCAGCAGGCGGATGCGGTCGTCCAGGTGCAGGTCGGGTACGTCCAGCGCCATGCGCCCGGCCGCCAGCGCCGCGAGGTCCAGCCCCTGCAGGGTGTAGCGGTCGCACAGCCGTGCCAGGCAGCGGGCGGCCTCGGCGCTGCGGTCATTGGTGCGGAAGATGCGCAGTGCCAGCAGGAGGTCGTCGATCAGGCCGGACATGGGTCGGCGCGCGCTGGCGCTGTGGTCGCAGGCCAGCAGGAAGCGCGCCTTCAGCAGCTGGTCGCGCTGGGCCATGAAGGCCGCGCGGCGCGCCTCGGCCCAGTCGGGTGCGGCAGGGTGGCCCTGGCGGACCAGGGCTTCGAACTCATCGAGCAGGCGGTGCAGGGACGGGGCGGTCAATGGGTGGGCGCAGCGTTGGAACCAACGGGGAGGAATCAGCCATCGAGCGCAGACTGCACCGCTGCCACATGCCCTTCATCCCGCGGCAGCGCGAGATTGTCGAGAGGTGCCCTGTGCCGTGGAGCGGCCAAAAGCGCAGAAGCCCGGCCGGATGCGCAAACGCGTACCAGTCGCGGACCCGTGGCGGTGAGGCCGACCTCAAGGGCTGTCCACCGTTCCGGTGCTGCCCCACGTGGCGCGGTGCACGCTGGGTGCCAGGCCGTACACACGCTTGAAGTCGCGGCTGAAGGAGCTGGGGTCGTCGTACCCGCAGCGCGCGGCGATCTCGCGCAGGCTCAGGCCGGTGTCGCCGAGCAGGCGCAGCGCCTCGGCCATCAGGCTGCGGCGCAGCATCTCCGTCAGCGTCATGCCGCGGTAGCTGCGTGCCGCGGCCTGCAGGGTGCGCAGGCTCACGCCGACCTGCGCGGCCACATGGGCCAGTGGCAGGCGGCGCGGCAGCTGGGTTTGCTGCAGCTGCAAGGCGCGCTGCAGGCAGGGGGGCTCGGTGGCACGGAGTGGGGCCGCCTCAGTGCGCCCGGGCCCGGCCGCTGCCGGCGCACCCGAGGGCAGGATGCCAATCGTCCGATTCAACGACTGGGCCACGTCCAGATCCTGCGACGCCATGTGCGCACCGAGGCGCACGTAGTTCTCCAGCGCCGCATGGGCCAGGCGGAAATCACCCAGTGCCTGCGCGCACAGGTGCAGATCGAAGTGGGCCTTGCGCAGGTTGCGGTCGTTCTGCGCCCTGCGTTCCATGCGCTGGAGGGCCTGTTGCAGCACATCCCGCGCCGCTGCGACGCGGTCGAGCACGCGCAGGCACCATCCCAGGTTGTACAGCCGGAGCGTCTCGCTCAGGCTGTCGTCGGCGATGGCCTGCTCTGCACTGCCCAGGCAGGTCTGCACCCGCTCGGCATCGCCGTCCAGCGCCGCCAGCATGGCGTGCATGGATGGGTCCCCCGGCAGCCCGCTGCGCTCGAATGCCAGGAGATGCCGCTCGGCCGACGCCCGGTGCTCGCGGTATGACGCCGCGTCGGGCGGCCCGGGCACTTGATCCAGGCAGTACACCGATGGAACCCGGCGGGCACGCAGGGCCTCGATGAAGTGCAGGCTGGCGTATGCGGCGTCGACGCGCGCCCAGGCGTGCGGATTCAGCGCCTGCCCCGCTGCGGACGCCGTGACATCGGCCAGCAGGGACCACGCCGCCGGCAGCCGCAGTTGCGATGCCAGCACCGCGGCCATCGGCCCGGCCACCTGGATGCGCTCGGCCAGGGGCAGGCAGCCTGCACCGAGGGCCGCGCGCCCGGTGAGCAACGTGGCGTTGTCCAGGCCGCGGCGGTTGTACCAGTACGCCAGGCGCGCCAGGCAGTGTGCCGCTTCCCGTTCCATGTCATTGGCGCGGAAGGTCCGCAGGGCCAGCAGCAGGTCGTCGGTGACCTGGGCGATGGGCTGCAGCGCGTCGCGCAGCGAGCCGACCTTCAGCAGGAAGCGCGCCTTCAGCAGCGGGTCGCGCTGCGCCAGGAACAGCGGCCGCAGCGGTTCGGCCCAGGCCAGCTGGCGCGCGACCGGCTCGCTGGCCATGCGGTCGAACTCTCCCAGGTGGTGGATCAGCTGCTGGCGGCCGGGCATCAAGGGCGTGGTTCAAAAAGAGCGGTGGATGCTACGTCCCACCCTCCACCCCGGCCCCGCCGCGGCGGCGCACGGGCAGCCGGCTTGGTTGTAGGCAACACCTTCAGGCCGGGCCCCAGGCCCCGCCCGGCGTGTCCCAGTAGCCCGGCGCACCATAGCTGTGCTTCAGGTAGTCGATCCACAGCCGCACGCGCAGCGGCAGGTGGCGGGCGTGCGGGAACAGCGCGTGGATGCCGTTGGGCGGGCCGGCGTAGTCCTCCAGCACCGCCACCAGCCGGCCGGCACGCAGGTCGCCGTCGACCTCCCAGGTGCTGCGCCAGGCCAGCCCCAGGCCGGCCAGGCACCAGGCGTGCAGCACCTGGCCGTCGCTGCAGTCCAACCGGCCCGGTGGGCGCAGGTACTGCACCTCGCCGTCGATCGTGAACGCCCAGCCGCGCGACTGGCTGGCCTCGCTGCTCAGCGTCAGGCACTCGTGGCGCGGCAGGTCGCCCGGGTGCGCGGGGGTGCCGGCGCGGGCCAGGTAGGCCGGCGCGGCCACGCAGCGACGCCGGTTGTCGGCCAGGCGCACCGAGATCAGGCTGGAATCGGGCAGGTCGCCCACCCGCACGGCGCAGTCGTAGCCCTCGTTGAGCAGGTCGATGATGCGGTCCGACAGGTTCAGCGACAGGCTGACCTCCGGGTGCAGCGCCAGGAAGCCCGGCACCAGCGGTGCCACGTGCCGGCGCCCGAAGCCGCCCGGCGCCGTGATGCGCAGGTGCCCGCTGGCCTTGACGCCCCCCGCGCTGACGCTGGCCTCCGCGTTGGCCAGGTCGGCCAGCAGCCGGGTGCAGTCCTCCAGGAAGGCGCTGCCCTCGTGCGTCAGGCTGATGCGGCGGGTGCTGCGCAGCAGCAGCTTCACGCCCAGGCGTGCCTCCAGCGCGTCGATGCGCCGCCCGATCATCGCCGGCGCCACGCCCTCGGCCTGTGCGGCGGCGGTCAGGCTGCCCTTCTGGGTGGTCAGCACGAAGGCTTCGATCTGCTTGAGGCGGTCGCTCATCTCGGTTGGCGGCGAAGAGGGGTTGCAAGTGGATTGCTTTGATTCGTGCATCAGGATCACGAATCATTGAACATGTGGATACTTAATCTCCATTCGAGTATCGAATACAGTGACACCATGGACAAGACCCAGGCTGCCCGAACCCCCGGCACGACGCCAGCGACGCCCGCTGCGAACGGCGGTGCGGCGCCACGCGCGGTGCTGTTCGACGCCTACGGCACGCTGTTCGACGTCTACAGCGTCGCGCTCACCGCCGAGCAGCTCTTCCCCGGGCGGGGCGAGGCCCTGTCCCTGCTGTGGCGCGACCGGCAGATCGAGTACACCCGGCTGGTGACGATGAGCGCCCCGGACGGCAGCCGCTACCGCCCCTTCTGGGAGATCACCCGCGACGCGCTGCGCTTTGCCTGCGCAAAGCTGCAGCTCACCCTGGGCGCCGACGCCGAGTTGCGATTGATGAACCAGTACCGCGCCCTCTCTGCCTTCCCGGAGGTGCGCGAGGTGCTGCAGGCGCTGCGCCAGCGCGGCGTGACCACCGGCATCCTCAGCAACGGCGACCCGGCCATGCTCGACGTGGCGACCAAGAGCGCGGGCATCGGCGGCCTGCTCGACCACGTCATCAGCGTCGAACCCGCCAGAGCCTTCAAGACCGACCCGCGCGCCTACGCCCTCGGCCCCGCTGCGCTGGGCCTGCCGGCGAAGCAGATCCTGTTCGTCTCCAGCAACGGCTGGGACGCCATCGGCGCCACCTGGTACGGCTACACCACGCTGTGGGTCAACCGGGTCGGCGCACCGCTGGAGCAGCTGGGCAGCGAGCCCTCCCGCATCGGCGCCAGCCTGCGCGATGTGCTGGCCTTCTTCCCGGCCTGAACGTTTCACCCCCTGAGAGGACGCCATGAAGACCAAACCCGTGCTGTGCAGCGCCGACGTCGATGCCCTCCTCGTCGGTGCCCGTGCCGAGGCCGCCGCGAACCAGTGGGCGGTCACCATTGCCGTGGCCGATGACGGTGGCCACCTGCTCGGGCTGTGCCGTCTTGACGGCGCCTCGCCGATGACCGCCGCCATGGCGCCCGAGAAGGCCCGCACCGCGGCCCTGGGTCGCCGCGAGTCGAAGGTCTACGAGGAGATCATCAACCAGGGCCGCACCGCCTTCCTGTCCGCTCCGCTGCTGGGGATGCTGGAGGGCGGCGTGCCCATCGTCGTTGAAGGCCAGGTGGTCGGTGCCGTGGGTGTCTCGGGCGTCAAGTCCGACCAGGACGCCCAGATCGCCCGTGCCGGCATCACCGCCTGGCAGGCCGGCCTGCCCTGAACCTGCCGTTGTCTTTCCTTGTTCGTCTGTCCCCCTTTCATTGACCCTCCCGGAGTCCGCCACCATGAGCGCACGCACGAAGATCCACGGCCTGCAGGTCGCCACCGAGCTCTACCGCTTCATCGAAGACCAGGTGCTGCCCGGCACCGGCATTGAATCCGCCGCCTTCTGGGCCGGCTTCGACCAGATCGTTGCCGACCTGGCGCCGAAGAACGCCGCGCTGCTGGCCGAGCGTGACCGCATCCAGGCGGCAATGGACTCCTGGCACCGTGCCAACCCGGGCCCGATCGCTGACATGCCGGCCTACCAGGGCTATCTGCGCAAGATCGGCTACCTGGTGGACGCGCCGGCCGAGGTGCAGGCCACCACCGCCAACGTCGACGCCGAGCTGGCCCTGCAGGCCGGCCCGCAGCTGGTGGTGCCGATCATGAACGCCCGCTACGCGCTCAATGCGGCCAACGCGCGCTGGGGCAGCCTGTACGACGCGCTCTACGGCACCGACGCCATCGGCGAGGACAACGGCGCCGAGCGTGCCGGCGGCTACAACCCGGTGCGTGGCGCACGCGTCATCGAGTTCGCGCGCAACTTCCTCGACCAGTCGGCCCCGCTGGTCAGCGCCAGCCACCGCAACGCCACCGGCTACGCCATCGAGGCGGGCGAGCTGGTCGTGAAGATGCAAGGCGGCACGGTGACCGGCCTCACCAAGCCGGCCCAGCTGGTGGGCTACCAGGGCGACGCGGCCAACCCCTCGTCCATCCTGCTGGTCAACAACGGCCTGCACATCGACATCCGCATCGACCGCAGCACCCCGATCGGCGCCAGCGACGCCGCGGGCGTGGCCGACCTGGTGCTGGAAGCCGCGCTTTCCACCATCCTGGACCTGGAAGACTCCGTGGCCGCGGTGGATGCCGCGGACAAGGTGCTGGGCTACAGCAACTGGCTGGGCATCCAGAAGGGCACGCTGACCGAGGAAGTCGCCAAGGGCAGCCGGACTTTCACCCGCAGCCTGAACCGCGACCGCCGCTACACCGCCCCGAACGGCGCTGGCGAAGTGCGCCTGCACGGCCGCAGCCTGATGTTCGTGCGCAACGTCGGCCACCTGATGACCAACCCGGCCATCCTCTGGGGTGCCGAGGGCCGTGAAATCCCCGAGGGCATCCTGGACGCGGTGGTCACCACCACCATCGCGCTGCACGACCTGCAGGGCCACGGCCGCATCGGTGACGAGGCGATCCGCAACTCGCGCCGCGGCAGCGTCTACATCGTCAAGCCCAAGATGCACGGCCCCGCCGAAGTGGCCTTCGCCAGCGAGCTGTTCGGCCGCGTCGAGCAACTGCTCGGCCTGCCCGACAGCACCGTCAAGCTGGGCATCATGGACGAGGAGCGCCGCACCAGCGTCAACCTCAAGGCCTGCATTGCCGCAGCGGCCAGCCGCGTGGCCTTCATCAACACCGGCTTCCTCGACCGCACCGGCGACGAGATGCACACCGCCATGTGGGCCGGCCCGATGATGCGCAAGGGCGACATCAAGAACAGCGCGTGGATCGCCGCCTACGAGCGCCGCAACGTGCTGATCGGCCTGCAGTGCGGCCTGCGCGGCCGGGCCCAGATCGGCAAGGGCATGTGGGCCATGCCCGACCTGATGGCCGAGATGCTCAAGCAGAAGATCGGCCACCCCCGTGCCGGCGCCAACACCGCCTGGACGCCCAGCCCCACCGCCGCCACGCTGCACGCGCTGCACTACCACCAGGTCAGCGTGGCCGAGGTGCAGCAGGGCATCGAGGCCAGCGGCGACGCCACCAACCCCGAGATCACCGCCAAGCTGGTCAACGACCTGCTGACGATTCCCGTGGTGGCCCGTGCCGAATGGAGCGCCGAGGACCGCCAGAAGGAAATCGACAACAACGCCCAGGGCATCCTCGGCTACGTGGTGCGCTGGGTCGACCAGGGTGTGGGCTGCTCCAAGGTGCCCGACATCAACGACATCGGCCTGATGGAAGACCG
>Ga0073899_10000640_pt1 | contig 32040 bp, 24 predicted proteins | sample KloWWTmetaKNB5Ph_FD_88975 | JGI IMG/M metagenome (GOLD analysis project Ga0073899, IMG submission 88975) | Active sludge microbial communities from Klosterneuburg, Austria, studying microevolution and ecology of nitrifiers - Klosterneuburg... | ecosystem: Engineered > WWTP > Aerobic digester >... | reverse complement strand
TTCTGGGTCGCTTCGGAAAACCGCTGGGTGAAGCTCAAGGTCTCGACCAATGCGCTGCGCACCATCGACAAGAACGGCATCGACGCCGTGCTCGCAGACCTGCGCGCACGTGGCGAAAAGGTTTGAGGAGGACTGAACCATGGCATCGAAGCGCGACAAAATCCGCATGATTTCGACGGCTGGCACCGGTCACTTCTACACGACCGACAAGAACAAGAAGACCAAGCCGGAAAAGCTCGAAATGAGCAAGTACGACCCGGTCGTGCGCAAGCACGTCCCGTACAAGGAAGCCAAGATCAAGTGATGTAGGAGCGAGCCCCGGCTCGCGACCGCAACACCGATCAAGACGAAACCCGCCCTCGTGGCGGGTTTTGTTTTTCTGCGGTGGCGATCGCGCATGCGATCGCGACCCGGAGGTCGCACCTACGGTTGCGATGTGGTGTTCGGAATCACCCGTGGAAAGCGGATCACGAAGCGGGCGCCCTGGTCGGGGCTGGACTCGCACTGGATCGTGCCGCGCAGGAGTTGCGTCACCAGGTTGAAGACGATGTGCATGCCGAGGCCGCTGCCGCCCTGGCCGCGCTTGGTGGTGAAGAACGGTTCGAAGATGCGGTCGCGCACGTCCGCGCGCATGCCATGGCCGTTGTCGCGATAGTCGATCAGGACATGGTCGCCGTCGAATGTCGCGACCAGGGTGATGCGTCCGCGCTCGATGCCGTCGAAGGCGTGCACCAGCGAATTGATCACGAGATTGGTGACGATCTGGTAGATCGCGACCGGGTAAGTGCTGATCCGGATCGCTTCCGGCACGCGCACCTCGACCTGATGCTGGGTCTTGCGCAACCGTGGATGCAGCGCGGTCAGAATCTCGTCGAAATACTCCGAAAGGTCGATCTCGCGCGGTGCCTCCGAGGCGGTATCGACCGCGACCTGCTTGAAGCTGCGCACGATCTGGATGCCGCGCTCCAGGTTCGCGAGGATCATCTCCGAGCCCTGGATGATCTGCGACTCGAACTGCGCCAGCATTGATGCCGTCATCGTCTTGTCCTGGTGCGCGCGCTGCAGCTTGCGCGCTTCCTCGCGCAGAAAACTCGCGGCGGTGACGGCGACGCCGATCGGCGTGTTGATCTCGTGCGCGACACCGGCGACGAGCGCGCCCAGTGACGCCATCTTCTCGGATTCGACCAGCTGCCGCTGCATGTCCTGGATGCGCGTCAGCGAGGCCTGCAGCTCGGCATTGGCCTTGCTCAAGGCTTCGGTGCGACGTTCGACACGCGCTTCCAGTTCTTCGGTGAGCTTGCGCAGATCATCTTCAGCGCGCTTTAGGTCGGTGATGTTCTGGTTGGTGCCGACGAACAGTTCCGCACGCCCCGTGGCGTCGCTCGCAACCGCGCGACCGCGGGTCAGCAGCCAGGCCCATTCGCCACTGCGGTCGCGAATGCGGTAGGCGATGTCGAGCGTCCCCGCCTCGCCCGACAGCACGCGCCGCATGGCTTGCCCGAGCGCCGGCTGATCCTCGGGATGGATGTAGGTGGCGTAGTCGATGATCGATGCGGAGGCGGGCGCATCGTTGATCATCAGGCCGTCGAGACGATGTTCCCGGCTGATCGTGCGCGTCGGAATGTCGAGCTCCCAGAGCTCGGCATCGCTGCCCCAGAGCGCGGCGTGCAGGCGGCGCTCCTTGTCGACCAGCACCGCCGCGGCCGCTTCGCGTTCGCGAGACCGGGCGCGGGTGCGGGTCCACAGCATCCATCCGGCCAGCAACAGGGTCACGCCGTAGGCGGCGAAGGCGACCGGGGTTGCCCAGGGTGCAGCAGCCACCAGGATGGCGGCGCTGGCCTCGACCTCGCCACGTGCGCCGGTCGCATCGAGCGTGCGAACGCGGAACACGTAATTGCCGGCCGGCACGCGCGTGTAAGTCGCGCTGCGCTGGTTGTCGCCGGCGATGATCCAATCGCGGTCATAGCCCTCCAGCTGAAAGGCAAACCGTGGCACGTCGCTGGCGCCGAATCCGGGTGCGCTGAAGGTGATGCCGAGCATCTCGTCGCGATAGCCGAGTCGCAGTTCGGCCCGGCCGTCCTCGCCATACCGCAATCGACCGCCGGGCACCGGTGCCAGCGTCTCGTTGAAGACCGAGAAGGCGGTGATCTGCGGGAGCAGCGGGCCGCGCCGATCACTGATCGCCTTCGGGTCCAGCAGGCTCAGTCCCTCCATGCCGCCGGCGACGATGCGGCCGTCGGGCAGGGCCGCCATCGCGCCGAGGAAATAGCCGCTGGCCAGGGCCCCGGCACGCAGACCGAAGCTGCGGATGCTGTTGTCCTTGCGGTTCAGGCGGTCGATGCCGCGTGCGGTCGCGATCCACACGTTGCCGTCCGCGTCCAGCGCCAGCGCCGACACGTGATCGGCGGACAGGCCGCGCGTCGTGTCGAAGCGCCGCGCCGACCACGGCGACCCGATGTCGTCGCGCGGCTCGACCCGGATCACGCCGTCGCCATAGGTCGCGAGCCATAGTCGGCCATCGGCATCCTCGACGATGTCGCTGATGCTCAGGCCGGCGTCGTCCTCCAGCGCCAGTGGCACGCGCACGAACGACCGCCCGCCCGGTTCGCGCAGCACGAGTCCGCTGCCGCGGGTACCGATCCAGAGGCGACCGTTCGCCGATTCGGCCAGTGCAGTGACGCGTTCATCCGGGAGGCTGCCGAGGGCCGAACCGCGGCGATGCTGGATGAACCCGCTGCAACCCGCGCAACGCTCGGCGAGGCCATGCCCGAGCGTGCCGACGAGCAACGCGCCGGCGCGCGTCACCAGCAGCGCACGCACGGTCGGTCCGGGCAGGCCGTCGACGCCGCCATGGCCGAAGCGCTCGATCTGCCCGGTCGCGGGATCGAGCCGGTCCAGCCCGCGATCGCCGCTGCCGATCCAGAGCCGGCCATCATGGTCGCGCGCCAAACTCAGCAGATAGTCGCTGGCGAGCCCCGTGCCGGCGTCGCGGCGGTAAGCGTGGCGTTCCAGCACGCCACGCTCTGGATCGATGCGAACGAGACCGGCGGATTCACCCAGCGCCAGCCACAGGCTGCCGTCGGGTTCGGGCGCCACGGCCACCACCGGATCGGCCGGCAACGAGGACGGGTCGCCGTCCTGATGACGCAGGGTATGGATCATCGCCGCGCCCGGATCATGCGAGGACAGACCGCCGATCCAGGTGCCGATCCAGATCACCCCATCCGCGCCCTGCGCCAGCGTCGTCACGCGGCTGCTGCCGAGACTCTGGCGGTCGGCCGGATCGTGGTCGAGGCGTTCGATCACCTCTTGGCGGGCGCGGTCGAAGAGGAAGGCACCGCGGCGCGTACCGATCCACAGCCGGTTGGTGCGGTCGAGCAGCAGACTTTCCACTTCCGGTCGATCCGCATCTTCGGGCGTCGCGAAGGGCAGCGTGATGCGGCGCGTGCCATCGCGTGCGAGTCGCCACAGGCCCTCGCCGGCGCCGACCCAGAGCGTGCCGGAACCGTCTTCCAGCAACACGCGGGTCTGGCTGGTGGTCACCGGGCCGAGGCGGGTGTCGCGAAACAGCTTCGGCATGCCGGCCTCGAATCGCCATAGTCCGGTTTCCGAGGCCAGCCACAACCCGCCCGCGGGTCCGGCACCGATCGCACGCACGGCACCGAGATCGTGGGCATTGATCTCCGGGAGCGTCACCGCGCGCTGGCTGACGCGGTCCAGCCACTGCACCTCGCCGCTCTGGAACAGCACCCAGATGCGGCCGTCGCCCGCGCGCTGCAGGCTGGCGATGCGGTCCGAGGCAAGGCCATGGCTGGCCGCCCGCCAGTGCGACATCAGGCGTCGGCTTCGATCGAGCACGCTGATGCCGGCGACCGGATGCGCCGCGTACAGCTGGCCATCGTCGCCTTCGGCCAGACCGACGACGTGGCTCTCGGCCAAGGACGTGTCGTCATTGCGGCGATGCCGCCACAGATCAATGTGTTCGCCGTCGTAACGCGCCAGTCCGTCTTGCGTGCCGACCCAGACGAAGCCGTCGTGATCGCTCAGCACCACGCGCACGGAATTGGCCGGCAGGCCGCGATAGACATCGAGGGTGTCGAGGCGCGTGCGGTTCGTGACCATGGCCACCGCCGCGCCGGCGCACAGCCATGCCACCAGCCCCAGACGGATCATGCGCGCGGCAACCCGGATCATGGGCCCGAATGTCGCGCGCTTCTCCGCGCAGGGCAAGTCGGTGGACGGTTAACATGCGTCATGCCCGAACTTCCCGAAGTCGAAACCACGCGCCGCGGCATCGCGCCGCATGTCGAAGGCCGGATCGTGACGCGCGCGGTCCTTCGCCGCCCCGACCTGCGCTGGCCGATTCCGCGCGAGATCGCGCAGGTCTTCGCCGGTCAGCGCGTCACCGGCACCGAACGGCGCGCGAAATACCTGCTGCTGCACAGCGACCCGGGCGCGGCGATCATCCACCTCGGCATGTCCGGTTCGCTGCGCGTGCTCGATGCCGACGTACCGGTGCGTGCGCACGACCATGTCGACCTCGTGCTCGACGATGGTCGACTGTTGCGCTTCAACGATCCGCGCCGCTTCGGCTGCCTGCTCTGGCAACCGGCCGGCCATACCCACGAGTTGCTGCGCGAGCTTGGCCCCGAGCCGCTCGGCGACGCGTTCGACGGCGACTACCTGTTCGCGCTCAGCCGCGGTCGCACTGCACCGGTGAAGGCGTTTCTGATGGACCAGCGCGTCGTCGTCGGGGTCGGCAACATCTATGTGGCCGAAGCCCTGTTCGCGGCGGGCGTGCGGCCGATGCGCGCCGCCGGAAAAATCACCCGCCGCGAATACGCCCTGCTCGCCGATGCCATCCGCCGCATCCTCGCCTACGCCATCGAACGCGGCGGCACCACGCTCCGCGATTTCCTGAAGCCCGACGGCGAGCCCGGCTACTTCGAACAGGAACTGTTCGTCTACGGCCGCGACGGCGAACCCTGCAAGCGTTGCGGCACCATCATCACCCTTCGTCGCGATGCGCAGCGCGCAAGTTTCTATTGCCGGGTGTGCCAGCGTTGAACAGGGGCGGCAATGGTTGCCTTCGCGATCTTGGAAGAATAGGCTTCCCTCACGATCGGCATGTTATGCATGCCACGCGGCATCCGCATTGAAATCATCCTCACTTCGATGGAGACACGGCATGAGCATCAACAGAGTCAACGTTCGCGCAGGTTGGTTCGGATGCATTGGCGGGATCGTCGCGTTGACCTTGTCTGCATCGACCGTTGCACAGCAGTTGCTGCCGTCCCTCGGCACGTTCGATGCCATGGGCGACGTGGGTGCCCAGGGATTCCAGGCCGACGGTGCCTTGATCGCGGGTGGTGCCTTCGACCGCGTGGGTGCGGACATGACGCACCGGAATCTGGTGCGTTTCGACCCGGCGGGCGTGCTCGAAGCATGGGCACCGAATCCTGACGGACGTGTCTATGACATCGCGATCGACGCACAAGGACGCATTTACGTCGCCGGACCGTTCGCAATGATCGCCGGCACGCCGCGCCCGGGTGTCGCGCGGTTCCTGCCGGGCCCGACACCGACGCTGGATGCGGCTTTCGTGCCGGCCTTGCCGCTGAATGCGCTCGTCGATGCGATCGCGCTCCGCTCCGATGGGACCATGTATGCGTCGTATTGCGTTACCGGCGTGACGGGATGCAATGTCGTTCGTCTGGATCCGAACGGCAGCGTGATGTCCGGGTTCGTTACGACCACGAACTCCGCCGTGTTCCCGATGCTGTTGTCGGCGGACGAATCGACCCTGTATGTGGCCGGGTTCATGAGCCAGATCAACGGCGCCAGCATCGGCGTCGGAAATATTGCCCGCGTCGACGCCAACACCGGCGTGCGCGACGCGACCTGGACACCGTTCACGACCGGCTCGGGCCGTGTCCGCACAATGTTGCTGGATGGCAGCAGTCATCTGATCCTGGGCGGCACCATTCCCGGCGGCAGCGAGGGTCTGGCGCGCGTCACCGTGGCCAGCCCGGCGACGGTGGATGTCACTTGGGGACCCGAGTTCGTCTCGCAGTCGACATCGACTCTGGTTAACGACTTGCTCCGCTTCCCGGACGGCGATGTGTTTGTCTACGGTGACTTCATCAGCGTGGATGGCGAGCCGAGGCCGGCCCATATCGCGAAACTGGCACCCGACGGCAGCTTGCGTTCCGGCTGGGGTGCCACGGCGCCGATGGGGGGTGCGTCGACCGGCTCGCCGGCGATGTCGCCGACCGGCATCGTGTCGATTACCAAGTTTGCGGGCCCACCTCGCCTCGCCACCGAGACCTACAAACTGGCGCTGGCCGATGGGTCGGTCGTTGCGGCCGGCTTCAGCGACGCCAGATTCCTCGATCGCACAGGGTTTCAACGATTCGCGGTGCAACCCGGTACCGGGCGCATCCTTGCGGCCGGAGTGCAGTTGCGCATCGTCGACGGTCGGAGCAGTCACGGGGCCGCGGCACTGTTGCCGAACCTGAGTGTCGATGTGAGCTGGAATTCCGGTCTCGCGACCCAGGTCGGCTTGGGCGGTACGGCTGCGATCGCGGCCAGCACCAATGCGGTGTATATCGGCGGATTCGGATTTCGAGACGACGGTCTGCGTGCCATCGGTCTCTACCGCGTCTCCGGGGCCGACGGCGCGACCACCGCGTGGCAACCCTTGTCACCGGCGGGTGGCGAGATCGGATTCGATGTTCCGTCATCAATCGCGGTCGATGACGTCGGCGGCTATGTCTATACCGTCGGCATCCGGCGTGCGGCCAACAATGCGAACCTGCCCGGTCAGCCGCTCGTGCGCTTCTCGTTGATTACCGGCCTTGCAGACAGCGGCTGGACGCCGGTGACTTCGGTGAGCCCCTCGGCACAATTGAGCATCGACGGGACCGATTTGTACGTCAGCGGGATCACCAGCATCCCCACCAATGGTGCGACGCCGGCCTTCGGCATTGCCCGCCTGCCTTTGTCCGGCAGCGGTGTGGCAGACGGGACGTTCAGGCCCTACACGGCGACCACGACGATCACCGCATTCGACCGCTCGCCGACCCATGTCTACGTCGGCGGCAATGGCCTGCTAGCGCGCATCGACAAGGCGACCGGCACGGTTGATCCCGACTGGTCGCCGCTGCCTGCGGGCTTTGGCAGCATCTCGCAAATGTCGGTGGCGGACGATGGCAGCGTGTATCTGGTCGGAACATTGTCGGCGGCCTGCAGCGGTGCGCTGCGCGGCGCAGTGCGCGTGACGCCCGGCGGAACGCTCGACACGACTTGGGGACTGGACGCCGACAATTCCATCAATTCGATCCTCGGCTTGCCCGGGGGGCGGTCGCTGGTGGGTGGCTTCTTCCGCAACGTCAACGGCAATGCGCGTGATGGACTCGCGGCCTTGGGTCCGTCGGACATGATCTTCGTCGACGGCGGTGGCGATCGAACCTGCGTTGCAGAGTAGTCGGAGGATTTTGCCGGCACGGTTCGGTTGGCATATACCCAAACACACTCAACACATGTCCGGGCATAATTTCCGATAAATCCGGTCGGAATATTAGTCTGCCGTCATGTTGACGATGAAAGCCAAGTACGCGCTGCGCGCTTTGTCGACGCTGGCGCAACATGAAGGCATGCCGCTCACGGCACGCCAGATCTCGGAACTCGCGCGAGTGCCGGAGAGCTTTCTCGAAGCGATCCTGGTCGAACTCCGGCGCGCCGGTTATGTCGCCAGCAAGCGAGGCCTGCAGGGCGGCCACCAGCTGGCGAAGGCGCCGCACGACATCCGCCTCGGCGACCTGATCCGCAGCATCGACGGTCCGCTCGCGCCGATCCGCTGCGCCAGTCTCACCGCGTATCGGGCCTGTGCCGATTGTCCGGATCCGGAGGCCTGCGCAATCCGCGTGTTGATGACCGATGTGCGCAACGCGATTTCCGACGTGCTCGACCGGCGCACATTGCGCGACCAGATCGAACTCGAAGCCCTACGCGGCGAAGTCGCCGCCTGACCCACGACCCAGGAGACCGACCATGGCGACATCCCACGACGTGCCCGAACTTCGTCCCGGCCGCAACGAGTCCTATTTGCGCCTGATTCCCGAAGAACGCGCCGTCATCGAGGCCTTGCGCGAAGTGCCCTACGGCGCCGTCGAGGTCGTGGTGCACCAGTCGCGCATCGTGCAGATCACCAAGACCGAGAAAGTGCGCGTCTAGACCACGATCCCACCCACACCGACCGGACGACCGGAGGTGGCCCATGCCCAACCTATGGAGGCCACATGCCCGTCCGTTCCCGAATCGCGATTGCATTGATGATTGCCACTGCCCCGCCGCTCGCCCTGGCCGATGATGCCGCCGAACTCGCTGACCTGCTCCAGCGCGTGCGCATCCTTGAGCGCAAGCTGGAAATCCGGCAGGAAGATGCCGTCGCGAAAGCACCGACGATTCCGGTGGTCGCCGTGAACGACAAGGGGCTGTCGGTCAAGAACCAGAAAGGCGACTTCGAGTTCAAGTTGCGCGGCGGCCTGCAGTTCGACCATCGCGCCTTCTTCGACGACACGCCCGCGGTCAATGACGGCTTTCTGTTTCGTCGTATCCGCCCGTCGCTCGAAGGGTCGCTCGGATCCCTCGTCGGCTTTCGCATCACACCGGAACTGGCCGAGGACAGCACCAGTCTGATCGATGCCTACATCGACGTGAAGTTCGACCCGCGCGCCAGCCTGCGGGTCGGCAAGATCAAGGGACCGGTCGGACTGGAACGCCTGGCGTCGTGGAATGCGCTCGCGATGATCGAACGCGGCTTCCCGACCGAATTGGCACCGAGCCGCGAGGTCGGCGCACAGCTGTTCGGCGAGTTTGCGCAAGGCGAAATCAGCTACGCCGTCGGTGCCTTCAACGGAGCACCGGATGGACGCAACGCCAATGCCAGCGACGTCGACAACAACACCGAGTTCGAGGGCCGCATCTTTTTCGAGCCGTGGAAGAACGACGCGAATGCGCTCTCCGGCCTCGGTTTCGGCATCGCCGCCACGGTCGGAGAAAAGGACGGGACCGGCAACGCGCTGTTGCCGCGTTATCGCACGCCGGGACAGCAAGTGTTCTTCAACTACCGCAACGCAGTGTCGGCGGCCGGCAAACATCGTCGCCTGTCGCCACAGGCCTATTTCTATCGCAATGCGCTCGGCCTGCAGGCGGAATACATCACGTCGCAACAAGCGCTGCTGCTTCCCGCCAGCGCGAACTCGCGTGTCGACCTCAAGCACGATGCCTGGCAGGTCACCGGCAGCTACGTGCTCAGCGGCGAGGATGCCGGTTACAAGGGCATCGTCCGGCCGAATGCGCCGTTCCAGATCGGCGGACCCGGCTGGGGCGCCTTCGAGCTGGTGGCGCGCTATGGCCAGCTCGATGTCGACGACGATGCCTTCCCGCGCTACGCCGATCCCGCGCAGGCCGCCAGTCGTTCGCGTGCCGCCGGTATCGGCCTAAACTGGCTGCTGAGCGCCAATCTGAAGCTGCAGTTCAACCACACCCTGACGCAGTTCGATGGCGGTGCCGCAAACGACGGCGATCGCCCCGATGAGAACACCTTCTTTTCCCGTGTCCAGGTCGCGTTTTGAGCGGCCACCCAGGAGATCCCGCATGAACATCCTGATTCGTAGTTTCATTCTGGCCACGGTCGCATGGTCGAGCCTTGGCGTCGTCGCCAAGGACCTTGAACTGCTGAACGTCTCCTACGACCCGACCCGCGAGTTCTATCGCGACGTCAACACCGCCTTCGCCGCGCAGTGGCAACAGCAGCACGGCGACAGCGTGCGCGTGCAGACCTCGCACGGCGGTTCCGGCAAGCAGGCGCGCGCCGTGATCGACGGACTGGCGGCCGACGTGGTCACGCTCGCACTCGCATTCGACATCGACGCCATCGCCGACAAGGCGAAACTGTTGCCGCCCGACTGGCAGAAGCGCTTGCCGCACAACAGCGCACCCTATACCTCGACGATCGTGCTTCTGGTGCGCAAGGGCAATCCGAAAGGCATCAAGGATTGGGGTGATTTGGTCAGGCCCGGCGTGTCGGTGATCACGCCGAATCCGAAGACCTCGGGCGGCGCGCGCTGGAATCATCTCGCCGCCTACGCTTATGCCCTGCGTCGCAACGGTGGCGATACGGCCAAGGCCAGGGACTTCCTCGCCGCCCTGTATCGCAACGTGCCGGTGCTCGATACCGGTGCGCGCGGTGCCACCACGACCTTCGCGCAGCGCGGCATCGGCGACGTACTGCTGGCCTGGGAGAACGAGGCCTTCCTGGCCCTGAGCCAGCTCGGCGCAGACCAGTTCGAGATCGTCGTGCCGTCGCTGTCGATTCTCGCGGAGCCGCCGGTCGCGATCGTCGATCGCAATGTCGATCGACGCGGTACGCGCAAGGTCGCCGAGGCCTACCTCGCCTTCCTGTATTCGGCCGCCGGGCAGCGCCTCGCCGCCAAGCACTACTATCGGCCGCGCGAGCCACAGCATGCCGATGCCGCGGACATCGCGCGCTTCCCCAAGCTGGAACTGGTGACGATCGAGGGCGAGTTCGGGTCCTGGGCCGAAGCCCAGGCCACACACTTCGCCGATAGCGGCATCTTCGACCAGGTCTCCCTGCCGCAATGACGTCGCCGTGAGTGCCGCCCGCGCCATCGATCTTCCGCCGCCCGGTCCGGGTGCATCGCGCACGCGTCGCGTGATGCCGGGCTTTGGCCTGACCCTGGGCTATACCCTGGCCTGGCTGAGCCTCATCGTCCTGATTCCGCTGACCGGCGTGTTCGTGAAGAGCAGCGCACTCGGCTGGGATGGACTCTGGCGGGTCTGGACCGATGCGCGCGTGCTCGCGGCCCTGAAGCTCAGCTTCGGCACGGCGCTTGCGGCGGGCGCATTCAACACGGTGTTCGGCACACTCGTCGCCTGGGTGCTGGTGCGTTATCGCTTCCCAGGTCGACGCCTGCTCGACGGACTGATCGATCTGCCCTTCGCGCTGCCCACCGCGGTCGCCGGCATCGCGCTGACAGCGCTGTATGCCGGCAATGGCTGGGTCGGACAGTGGCTGTTGCCGCTCGGCATCAAGGTCGCCTATGCGCCGCTCGGCATCGTCGTGGCCCTGGTTTTCGTCGGCCTGCCTTTCGTCGTGCGCACGGTGCAGCCGGTGCTGGCGGAAGCGCGTCGCGACATCGAGGAGGCCGGCGCCACACTCGGCGCGACGCGTCTGCAGATCGTGCATCGACTGATGCTGCCGGCCCTGTATCCGGCGATGCTCACCGGCTTCACGCTGGCGTTCGCGCGCGGCGTTGGCGAATACGGCTCGGTGATCTTCATCGCCGGCAATCTGCCGCGCGTGACCGAGATCGCGCCGCTGCTGATCGTGATCAAACTCGAAGAGTTCGACTACGCCGGCGCCACCGCCGTCGCCGCCGCGATGCTGCTGCTGTCGTTCGCGCTGCTGCTGGCGATCAATCTGCTGCAGGCGCGCCTGTCGCACCGCGCTGGCGGCCTGCGATGACCACCAACGAACCCCGCTGGCTGCGCCGTGGCCTGATCGCGCTGGCGCTCGCGTTCATCGCGTTCTTCCTGCTGCTGCCGCTGGTCGCGGTATTCGTCGAAGCCTTGCGGCAAGGATTCGGCGCCTACCTGCGCGCGCTGCAGGAACCGGATGCGTGGTCGGCGCTGAAGCTCAGCCTGCTGGTCGCAGCCATTGCCGTACCGGCCAATCTCGTCTTCGGCATCGCCGCGGCCTGGCTGATCGCGAAGCATGACTTCCGCGGCAAGGCCCTGCTGGTGACCCTGATCGACCTGCCGTTCTCGGTCTCGCCCGTGGTGTCCGGCCTGGTCTACGTGCTGCTGTTCGGCGCCCAGGGTCTGTTCGGGCCGTGGCTGATCGAGCACGACGTGCGCATCCTGTTCGCGCTGCCGGGACTGGTGCTGGCGACGATCTTCGTGACTTTCCCCTTCGTCGCGCGCGAACTGATTCCCCTGATGCAGGAGCAGGGTCGCGACGACGAGCTCGCCGCGCTCACGCTCGGCGCCTCGGGCTTCCAGACCTTTCTGCGCGTGACCTTGCCCAACATTCGCTGGGGATTGCTGTACGGCGTGCTGCTGTGCAATGCGCGGGCGATGGGCGAGTTCGGCGCGGTCAGTGTCGTGTCCGGACACATCCGTGGACTGACCAACACCCTGCCCCTGCATGTCGAGATCCTCTACAACGAATACGAATTCGTGGCCGCGTTCGCGGTCGCGACCCTGCTCGCGCTGCTGGCCCTGGTCACGTTGGCGCTGAAAGCCCTGCTTGAAGTCCGCCACGGCGACGCGCTGGCCGCGCGCGCCCGCCATTGATCCCGGAGCCGCCATGCAGATCCGCATCGACCACGTCGTTCGCCATTTCGGCCGCCATGCCGCCCTTGCCGGCATCGATCTGCACATCCGGTCCGGTGAACTCGTCGCCCTGCTCGGCCCATCGGGTTCCGGCAAGACCACGCTGTTGCGCGCGATCGCCGGACTGGAACCGGTGGATGCCGGGCAGATCCATTTCGGCGAGCGCGATGCGACCACGCTCAGCGTGCAGGAGCGTCGCGTCGGCTTCGTGTTTCAGCAGTACGCGCTGTTCCGCCACATGAGCGTCTTGCGCAACGTCGCTTTCGGACTGGATTGCCGGCCGCGACGCAGTCGTCCGACCCGCGCCGATATCGATGCGCGGGCACTGGAACTGCTGGCGCGCGTGCAGCTGGCGGACCTGCGCGATCGCCTGCCCGACCAATTGTCCGGCGGACAGCGTCAGCGCGTGGCGTTGGCGCGTGCAATGGCGATCGATCCGACCGTGCTGTTGCTCGACGAGCCCTTCGGCGCGCTCGATGCCAAGGTCCGGGTCGAACTGCGGCGCTGGTTGCGCGATATCCACGATGCCACGGGCTACACCACCGTGTTCGTTACCCACGATCAGGAGGAGGCGCTGGAACTGGCCGATCGTGTGGTGGTGATGAACGCCGGGCGCATCGAACAGGTCGGCACGCCGGAGGAGATCTACGCGCAGCCGGCGTCCGCGTTCGTGTTCGATTTCGTCGGCCATTCGAACCGCATCACGGGACGCGTCGAGGGTGGCCGATTCGTGGCCGCGGATGCCGCCACGTCCTGGCCATTGCCGACACCGCAGGCCGACGGTCCGGCGCAACTGTTCGTGCGTCCGCATGACCTGATGCTCGACGCCCAGGGTCAGGGTCTGGCCGGTACCGTGCAGCATCTGTGGCGGCGCGCCAACCGTCAGGTGCTGACCATCGCGATCGACGGCCAGCCGGAGATGCTGGAGCTGGATCTGCCCTTGCACGACGCATCGTCCGTGCCGGCCGCCGGGACCCGCGTGCAGGTCGCGGCCCGGCACTTCCGGGTGTTCCCCGTCGCGGCCTGATTCGGCCCGACGCGCGCCGTCTACTTACGCGACAGACTCGCCACCGCCGAGCCGATCACGACGACGGCGGCACCGGCGTAACCGAGCGTGGTGATGGTTTCGGGTGGCACCAGGGCCGGATTGATCCGGTGCGCCAGTTCGACCGAGACGACGGTGAGCAGGGGCGTCAACGCCAGCACCACGCCGACGCGCGAGGCTTCCCAATGCACCAGCGACTCGGCAAAGGCGCCGTAAGCGGCGACCGTATTGATCAGGCAATAGCCGAGCGCCACTGTGTGCACGCTGTCGAGACCGAGCAACTGCGTCGGTGACGCGAACGGCGTCAGCAGCAGGGCCGAGATCGCATAGATCAGCATCATCACCGCGCCCGAGCCGAGATGTTGCAGCAACTGTTTCTGCGCCAGCGCATACACCGCCCAGACCACGGCCGCGACCAGCACGATTGCGGCGCCGATCAGATACTGCCGGGTCGGCACCGAGGAATGCCGTGACTGGTCGAACGCGAACAGGGCGAGCCCGACCGCGACGGCGGCGACGCCGGTCCATTGCAATGCATTGAAGCGCTCGCCGAACACCAGGATGCCGCCGATCGACATCAACAAGGGCGCGGCCTGGATCAGCAGCTGCGCATTGGCCGGCGTGGTGTAGTGCAGGCCGATCGTGTAGCCGACGAAATTGCCGATCAGCATCACCGCCGCGAGCAGCATCAGCCACCAGCCGGCGCGCGACAGGGCGCGGAACTGCGCAAAGCCGCCGCGCCAGGCGCTCCACACGGCCAGCATCAGGGCCGCGGCGACGAAGCGCGACCAGATCAGGGTCCAGACATCGACGTGCTCGATGACGAGCCGGATCGCGATCGGCAGCGTCGCCCAGAACACCGCCGTGGTGATCGCGAGCGGCAAGCCGATTTGCCACCGGCCAGTGGCTTGGTGCAGGGCCATGGGGACTCCGAAAAGACGCGCGACGCTAACACGCGCGATGGTGATGGATGCGTGCCGTCACGATGCTTTGCCTGCTTCGGACAACAGGCGATTCAACTTCGCCTGCAGACCGCCGGAACGATCCACCGGACGCGCCAGCGCGGCAGCCACGACCGCGTCCGTCGCCCACAGCGACAAGGTCTGTCGCGCACGCGACGCGGCGGTGTAGAGCAATTGCCGCGACAAGATCCGCGACTCCGGCGTGGCCGTCAGCAACACCGCGACATGGTCGTATTCGGAGCCCTGACTCTTGTGGATGGTGATCGCGAAGGCGGGCTCGTGCGCGGGCAGCAAGGCCGGCAGGAAGGCGCGTGCCGGTTCATCGCCGCGCCCTTCGAACCAGACCATCAGCACGCCATCGGCATTCGCCAAGGCGACGCCGATGTCGCCGTTGAACAGGCCATGCGCTTCGTCATTGCGGGTGATCATCACCATGCGCCCGGGGAACCAGCTGCGGTCGTCCCAGACGAAGCGCGCACGCAAGCGCGATTGCAGGATCTCGTTCACGGTCACGCAGCCGAAGCCCGATTCGCGCAGGGCGCATAGCAGTTGCATCCGTTGCAGGCCACGCAGCGTGTCCGCGGCACGCGCATCATCGTGGCGTTCGCGGACGCGCAATGCATCGAGATGTTCGCCCAGCGCATCGCCCCAATCCTGGAGTGCGCGGCGCAGTGCGGTGCCATGGTGCACGGGCAGCGTCGTCAGTGTCGTGTCGGTCGCCGCGGCACTGAGCGCATCGGCATCGCCGCGCCGGATCGCGGCATTGCAGGCGCTCAGTGCCGGTGTCGCCCGGAACACGGTGTCGAGACGCACCAGCTGCGGCGCCGCCGCCTGCGTCAGGGCTTGCACGATATCGGTCAGCACCGCGCCGGCAGCGACCGACGCGAGTTGATCGGCGTCCCCCACCAGGATCAACCGCGCTTGCGGCGGCAGGGCGGCGAGCAGGGCGCGCATCTGCGCCAGATCCAGCATCGAGGCTTCGTCCACCACGACGACATCGGCGGCCAGCGGTTGCGCCGCGTCGCGGCGCCAGCGTCCGCTGCGCGGATCGAACTCGAGCAATCGATGCAGGGTCTGTGCATCGGCTTGCGGCAATTGCTGAAGCCACGGCTGCCAGGAAGCATCAAGTGATGCGGCGAGTTCGACGTGGCCGCGCCCGATCGCCTGTTGCAGACGTTGCGCGGCCTTGCCGGTCGGCGCCGCGAGCCGAATGGTCAGGTCGGTGTCGCCGGCCTGGCGCATCAAGGCCAGCAGCACGCGCAGCACGGTCGTGGTCTTGCCGGTGCCGGGCCCGCCGGTCAACACCAGCAGGCGTTGCGTGAGCGCGACCCGCACGGCACGCCGTTGCGCTTCGGTGCGGTCGGCATCGGCGGCGGTGAACAGGGCCTCGATCGCGGCATCGAGTTCGGCATCGATCGCAGTTGCCGCGAGCGCGCACCGCGCCGCCAGCGCGTTGCCGATCGCGGTCTCGTCGGCGTGGCCACGCCAGAAGTAGAAGCGGCTGTCCGCGTCGAGCACGAAAGCGCTGGGTTGCGCGCCATCACCGACCAATCGATCCGAGCGAATCGCCGCGGCTTCGGACGCACTCAGCATCAGCGCCGTATGGCCATGGCGCTCGCCTTGGCCAAGCCTGGCCGCGCAGCCCGCGAGCGCCGAAGAACCGCCCATCGCCAAGGTCCAGCGATGCAGCAGGCGATCGAAGTCTCCGGCCTCGGAGTCGCGCCATTCGCCGTCATGGCCGAGGAAGCCGAATCCGTTCATGCAACCTCCGATGCCGCGAACAGTGCATCGACGGCGGCGAGGAAATCGTCGTCGAAACGATGCCGCCAGACGCCTGCGCCGGGGGCGAGGCCGACCGCGCGCAGGAACAGGTACAGGGTGTCGCCGAGCCGCAACGGTGCGGCGACCTGGCGTTGCCGCCGCGCCAGATAGCGACGCACCGCGATCGCGTACAGCAGGGCCTGCCAGCGATAGCCGTGCGCGTCCATCGCGGCATCCAGCGCCGCACCGCAATAGTCGGCCAGCGCGTTGCCGAGGTGGTTGCTCTTGTAGTCGAGCACATGCACGGCGCCACCATGCACGAACACCAGGTCGATCTTGCCGCTGAGGAAGCCGCGCAGGCGCGTGTCGCCGAGGCCGTGCGGGATCAGCCCGGGCTCGCCGCGGGCGTCGCACAATTGCTGAAGTCGTTGCAGGTCCAGGTGTTCGAGACGAAACTGGAAGCCCATTTCAGCGCGTTGCATCGCCGCGCTCAGCGCGCCGAGGCGCAGGCCATCGCCGAGATCGGTGTCGAGCGTCGACTGCACGCGCTCGATCACCGCGTCGATCATGTCGTCGCGACGCGCGGGTTCGACCCGCAATCCGGCCTGCTGCAGCTCGGCACGAACCCGATCGCGCTGCGCGGCCATCGGCTGCGCGAGATCGCGATGTTCGAACAGGGCGTGCAAGCCATTGCCGAACTCGGTCCCGCGCCAGGGCGACAGTCGCAGCAGACGCTCATCGGCTTGCACGGCGTCGACCTCGGCAAGCGCGCTTTCGATCCCCTTCGTTGCCGCTTCGTCGCGGGCGGCGTCATCGTCGCGCAGCGCCAGTTGCGCGCGGCTCATCAGCGACGAAAAGCTGTAGGCGGCATCGATCCCGCGCCGCGCTGGCCAGGCGCGAGCGCGACGTACGATGGTCTCGGGCGCCGTCGTGAACGCCGCCAGTGACGGTGTCGGCGCGGCGTCGATCAGGCCGATCTGCGGACACTTCCCGGCCAGTGCCGCGAGATCGACGCCGCGCAACAAATGATCGAGCGCCGAGGCGTGGTCGTCCGGCGTCGCATCGAGCGGGCCGAGAAACAGGTGGCAGGCGTGTTCGGCGCGCGTCAATGCGACGTACAGCACACGCAATCGCTCCTGCAGGTCTTCCCTTGCTGCGGTCTGCTGATGCGCGGCCAGATCGCCGCTGCCGAGATCGATCCGGCGCTGGCCGTCACGACGCTCGGTCCAGACCGGATAGGTCTCGCGTCGCCCGCGCTGGCGGCCCATCAAGGGCAGCAGCACGATCGGAAACTCCAGTCCCTTGCTGGCATGCAAGGTCAGCAACTGCACGCGGCGCTGGTCCGACTCGATGCGCAGTTCACGCTCACGCGCTGCGGCATCATCGCCTTGGGCCGTGGCCGCACAGCGCGTCGCGAACCAGGCAAGCAATTGCTGCGCGCCGCTGCAGCGCTGCGACTCGGCCTGCAGCAGTTCGCCGAGATGGCGCAGATCGGTCAGCGCGCGTTCGCCGTCGACGCGCGCAAGCAATCGCGGCGCCGCGTCGGCGATCACGCGATCGACCGCGTGCAGTACGCCATGCCGCTGCCACGCCTCGGCCCAGAGCGCGAGACCATCGGCCTGCGCACGCCAGCCCGGACTGTCGTGATCGAGTGCGCGCAGTTGCGCGTAGTCGCAGCCGAGCAGTCGGGTCGCCAGCGCCGCACGCACCGCACCGACATCGCCGGGCGCCATGAGCGCGTGCAGCAATACGCGCAGCTCGGTCGCCCACGGCGTCGCGAACAGATCGCTGCGGCCGGCGCCGACGCAGGGAATGCGCAGTGCCTGCAAGCGCTGGCGCAAGGCGGCGATGTCGTCATGGCGCGGCAACAGCACCGCGATGTCGCCCGGTTCCAGCGCGCGGTCGCCGATGCGCCAGCGGCCGGGCTCGAGATATGCCGCGATCTGCGCGACGCAAGCGGCGAGCGCTGCAGCGTCGCTGTCGTCGTCGAGGCGATGCAGCTGCAACGGCTGCGCGATCGTCATGCCCCCGCTATGCAAGGGTTCACGATCGGCTCGTCCTGCGGCGCCGACCGGTACGTAGCGGATGGCGTCGTCGGGCATCGCAAAAGCGTCGCCGGCATGGGCATACAGTGCATTGGTCGCATCGACCAGCGCCTGGGTCGCGCGCTGGTTCACCGCCAGCGACAGGCGTTGCGTGGTCGTGGCCGCTGCGCGCAGATAACTCGCGATGTCGCTGCCGCGGAACCGGTAGATCGATTGCTTGGGATCGCCGATCAGCAACAACAATCCGCGCGCTGCACCGGCGGCATCGCGATGGATCGCATCGAAGATCTCCCATTGCCGCGCATCGGTGTCCTGAAACTCGTCGATCAGCGCCACCGGCCACTGCGCGTGCAACCGATCGGCGAGCGCGTCGCCGTCTTGGTCGCGGGCAGCGCAGGTCTGTGCATGCACGCGCTCGATCAGGTCGTCGAACGTGAACTGCCGGCGCTGCGCCAGGCGCTTCGTCCGCCATTCCAGCAAGGTCGGAAGCATGCCTCGCAGGCCGTGTGCCTGCAGGATCGCATCGCGTGCGAGCAGCAACGCCGCCACCGCCCGTGCACGGATGGCGACGGGATTCGCCAGCGTGTCGGCCACGTGCTCGGCCCTGACTTGCGCATGCCAGAACGAAGGGTCGATGAGTGTCTTGAGTTTCTTCTCGTCGAACGTCGCGAACGCGTCACCGGTGCGCAACCACGCCGCCAGCTCGCGCAGCCGCTCACCCAGCGCATATTTCTTGCCGTCGACGATGATGGAGGCGGCGAAGGCCTCGATGCGCGCCGGACAATCCGACGCCGCGAACGCGGCCAGCAGCGCATCGACCTCGCCACCGACGATCTCGATGCCCGGCTGCAGCGCCGCCTTGACCAGTTTCGCCCGCGCCGGCGCCGACATGCGATGGAGCGCCGGCAAGCCGCTGGCCTCGTCGCCCAGCGGCCCGTGTGCGAGCAGCCGCGCGAGATCGTCGAGCAATTCCGATTCCAGCTCGCGCGCCGACACCAGTTCGCCCGGGCGGAAGTCCGAACCCGACGCCAGCACCTGTTCGGAGAGGATGCGTCGGCAGAGCGCGTGCAAGGTCGCGATCGGCGCGCGATCGAGTTCCGCCAGCGCCCGCTGCACGCGCCAGCGCGCTTCGGCGGCCGGAACCTGCGCTTCCAGCGCCGCGAGCCAGTCGCGCAGTTCGGATTCGGCGGAGCCGATATCAGCCGGACCATCGAAGTGCCGCCACGCCCATTGCAGGCGGGCGCGGATGCGTTCGCGCAACTCGGCCGCGGCGGCATCGGTGAAGGTCGAGACCAGAATCGATTCCGGGCGCAGTCCGTGTTCGACCACGAGGCGCAGGTACAGCACCGAGATCGTCCAGGTCTTGCCGGTGCCGGCGCTGGCTTCGACCAGCACCCGTCGATGCGGTGCCGTCGCCGGGTCCAGCTGCAATTGCCGCCAGTGCGTCGCGGTCGCGGTCATGGCGTGACCTCGGCGATCGTGTCCAGATCGAGCAGTTGCTGCAGCGCCATTGCGGCATCGATCAGCGTCCGTGCGTCGGCCGCATCGGGATCAGTCAGGTCGACGCCGCGCGCCAGCCAGGCGGCATAACCCGGCGCGTAATCACGCTCGCCGGTGTGTGCATAGCCGGACTGCCAGGCCGCGCGCATCGCGTCACGCCGCTTGTCGACGGTGCTGCTGGCCGCCGCCCACGCGGTCTTCGGCAGGTACTGCAGCGGCGCCTCCGGTGACTGATGCCAGAACGCGATCAATGCCGCCAGGCGCGCTTCGAGATCGGCGTGCCGGGTTCGTGCATCGAGCGCATTCCATTGCAGGTCCCAGCGCGCCGGGTCGTTCTTCTTGTCGGGTTCCGTCAGCACGACGATCTGCAACGGCTGATGCGGATAGGCGAGTCGCAACACCGCCCATTCGATGAACAGCGGAATGCGTTGGCGGAAGTCGAGCTGCGCCAGCCGCTTGCCCGGATACGCGTCGAACAGCAGCCATTGCTCGGCGGTGGCATGCACGCGCGTGATCGTGCCCTGCACCTGCCAGGCGCCGACGCGCAGATCGACCGCAACCGGCTGCCGTGGCGGCAGTCCGGCGGCGAGTGCCGGATGTGCGCGTGCGATCGCGAGCAGGGCGTCGGCCTGCTCCGCTGCACGACGATAGGCGGCGTGACCGAGCGCGCCGGCCGGCAATCGACCCGACAGTCGCAGCCAGTCCGGTGCGGTCGCCGGTACGTTGGCGTCACCGCGTTCGAGTGCCGACATCAGCAGCCGCTGCGGGATGCGTTCGAAGGGGTCGGGGCGTGCATCGAGGGGCTCGCGCGCTTCCGGTGCTTCGTCCTCCAGCGCATCGAGGCGCAGCCGCAGGCGATCACGCAACAACTGCGCGGCGGGATCGCGGAAGTAGCGCAACAGACGCGACAGCGACACCGTGGCCGCCTCGTTCGCCAGCGGATCGGCTTCCGGCAGGCCGGCATTCGGTCCGGCGACGAATCGATCGTCGGTCGCGCGTTCCGCCTGCACCATGCTCGCGAACGCCGCGCTGAAACTGTACAGGCGCGGGTCCCGGCCATCGAAATAGCGTGCATCGAAGGGCTGCAGCGGATGCGCGACGAACCATGGCCGCGATGCATCGGTGCGGGCATCGAGGAAGGCCATCAGTTCGGCCAGCGGCGCGGCCGGATTGCGCGGGCGACCGTCGTTCACGCCTTCGTGGTGATAGCTGAGGTGCAGGCGATCGCGCGCCGCCATCAGCGTCTCCAGGAACAGGTAGCGATCGTCGCTGCGGGTGTCGCGGTCACCGATGCGCGGATACCGCTGCATCAGGTCCAGGCCGTCGTCGCCGGACGCACGCGGGAATTCGCCGTCATTCAAGCCGAGCACCGCGATCATCCGGAACGGAATCGAACGCTGCGGCACCATGCCGCAGAAGGTGATCGCACCGAGCAGGAAAGGCTGGCGTTCGGGCACGCGTGCCAGGGCTTCGTCGATCAGCTCGCAGAGCACGCCGTGGTCGAGCTCGGGGTCGCGTTCGGCAAGCCGCATCTGCTCGCGCAAGCCGCGGATGCAAGCGCGCAGCATGCCCAGTGCGGCGACTTCGTCGGCATCGTCGGGATCGGCCACGAACAGCTCGGCGATGATCGCGTCGAGCCGGCTGCACCACTGCGATCCGGCCTGCGGGGTCGTGGCCGCCTCGCACCAGCGCGAGATCTGGCCGAGCAGTCGATCGAGCGCGCCGAGTGCGGTCACCGCCACGCCCTGCACGCCACCGACCGGCCAGAGTCCGACTTGCGCAGCGGCCGCTTCGGGCACGTCATCGCCATAGACGTGCCCGGCGACCAGCCGCGCCATGCCCCAGGCGAAACTGTGTTCGTCGTAGCCGGGCAGGCCGAGTTGGCGCCGTGTGCCGGCATCCAGACCCCAGGCCACGCGTGCGTCGGTGAGCCAGCGCCGCAGTACCTCGAGACCCTCGTCGTCGAGTCCGAGCGCGCGCATCACCGCGCCGGTTTGCAACAGATCCAGGACCTCTGCGGCGCCGATGCGGGTCGTGGGCAGATGCAACAACGCCAGAAATGCATCGAACAGCGGATGGGCGCGGCGTGTCGCCAGGTCGGCACAGTGATAAGGCAGGTCGGCGCGTGCATCCGCAGCGGTACCGAACAGCGCCGGCAGCAACGGTGCATAGGCGGCGATGTCGGGCGCCATCACGGCGATGTCGCCCGGCTTCAGCGTGGTGTCGGCGGCGAGCGCATCGAGCAGCGCGTCGCGCAGCACTTCGAGTTCGCGGACGCGGGTGTGGCAGCCATGCACGCGCAGGCTGGCGTCTTGGCGCAGGTCGCCGGCCTCCGGCGGCAGTGGCGCATCCGCGGCAAGGCGCCGGATGCCATGTTGCAGGCGCTGCAACAGCCGATCTTGCGGCGAAGGCATCGCGTAATCGCCGATGTGGCTGATATCGGCCGCGATCCCGTCCTCGCCCTCGCCATCGAGCAAGCCGAGACCGAACTGCTGACCCATGCGTCCCCACGCCGCGAGCAGCGGATGCCCGAGCGACTGCAGTTCGCGCTCGCCCTCGCCGTCGGGCCCGAACTGGCGCAACCGCTGCAGGCGACTGCGGTCGTCGCCGAGCCCGGCCCAGAATTCGACGCAGGGATCAGGAAAATACAGGCAGACCAGTCGATGCCGAGCCTCGGCGCGCAGCAGCGCGAGTTCGGGCGGTGGCAGATGGCTCAGGCCGAACACATGCAAGGGTGCGACCATCACGCTCTCCGGGGCTGCGCGCCGGCGGGCGTCGAACCAGGAGCGCATCAATTCGCCGCGGTGCGCACCGGCGATGTCGGTGCGCAGACGGCGCCAAAGCGGCGCAAGGAATGACCGCGTCGGCACGCTCGATCGGCCCTGTTCCCAAGCCGCCAGCCAGTCCGGTCGATACACGAGATAGCGCGCGTAGAGTGCGGCGATGCGGTCTGCGAGCTGGAAGCGGCGGCGGCGGTCGGCCCCGTCGAGATAGCGGCTCAGGCTGGGGTCTTCGATCGCGTCCAAGGCATCGAGGACACGCCAGCGCAGCACCTCGCGGCGGTAGGCGGGCTGCGCAGTCTGGCCGGCGCGCGTCTGCATCTCGCTCTCCAGCCAGGTACCGGGCAGGATCACGTCGAGGTTCGCGACCACGTCCGCCGCGCCGCGCCGGCGTGCCAATTCGCGCGTCAGCCAGCGCTGGATGCCCGGATGTGCCGCCAGCACGGTCTGCGGCGCGAGCAGATCCTCGGGCAGCCAGGCATCGAGCAGGGATTCGAGCGGCGCGACCAGGGCTTCGAGGCGGCTCGCGCGGTACACCCGCAGACCGCGCAGCGTTTCGTCCATGTCGGCCCCGTCCTCACCCGAATGCGCCCGCGGCGATCGCACCCACCTTAGGCGCAGTCTCGCATCGCGGCAACCGGCGCAGCATCGGACGCGGTCGTCTCGGATTCTGAGACGCCGATGCGGACACTGGGCCGACCGGACCTCCGGTTGCTGCTTTGACCGCCACGGTCAAACCTTTCGGTCCGCGCCGGTTGCCGGCGCGGACCGTTTTTTTTGGGCGGACGCCCAGTTGTGGCGAACTGTGCCATCGCATGATCATGTGATACGGTTCACGCTGGGGAGCGTCCGCAACGGCCGACCTCAGGCGCTTCGGTGCCCGTAATTTTCAATTCATCCATCGCTTGGGGAAGTGACATGAAGCTCAACACGATTCGACTTGCGGCGGCGGTGGCTGCGGCCATCGCGATGTTCGGGGGCGCGGCATCGGCTGCGACCGACAAGCTTGCGACCTATGAGCAGATGCGCGGCATCGCGGCCGAACTGCAGACGCTTCGTGGCAACTCGGCGGAGCAGGCGCGCTACGCCGACCTCCAGGCGCAGTTCGATGCGCTCAAGGCCTCGATGGGCGGCGATGATCCGACCTTGATGTATGAAGCCTCCAGCGCCCGCGCTGCGATGGCTGCAAAGGCGGTGCGTGCGGCACCGCCGGCGCCGGCCGGCATGACCCTCGGGACCACGAGCGCGACGAACAACACGCCCGTGGCGGTGCCGACCGGCCCCGGCGTCGTGACCTCGACGATCAATATCGCGGGTGCCGGCACCTATCTGTGGGACGTGGACGTCACCACCGGGCTGCAGCACACCTTTGCGGCCGATCTCGATATCACCATCACCTCACCCGCCGGCACGGTCGTCACCCTGAGCACCGACAATGGCGCCGGCAACGACGACGTGTTCAACGGCACGGTCTGGGACGATCAGGCCAATCCGGCCGGACAAGTGCCGTACACGACGAACAACGGCATGGTCACCGATCACGCCTACGTGAATCTGACGGCGGCCACGCCGCTGGTTCCCGAGGAAGGCCTCGGCGCCTTCCGCGGCGAAGATCCGAACGGCGCCTGGACGATCACCGTCAGCGACGATCTCGCCGGTGATGGCGGCAACCTGAACTCCTGGTCGCTGGATGTGTTCACCTTGCCGGTTGCACCGATCGAAAGCACGGTCACCGCCAGCAATGCCGTGCCGACCGCGATTCCCACGGGTCCGGGCGTGGTGACCAGCACGATTCTGGTGGCCGGTGCGGGCACCAGCCTCACCGATCTCGACCTGACCGCGGCCATCACCCACACCTTTGCCGCCGATATGGACATCACCCTGCAGTCGCCGGCCGGCACGATCGTGACTTTGAGCACCGACAATGGTGCCGGCAACGACAACGTGTTCAACGGCACGCTCTGGGACGATGATGCCAACCCGTCCGGTCAAGTGCCCTACACCACCAACAATGGCGTCACGACTGATCATGCCTACGTCAACCTGACCACGGCGACGCCGCTCGCCAGCGAAGAGGCGATGTCGGCCTTCATGGGCCAGGATCCGAATGGCACGTGGACCATCACCATCAGCGACGATCTTGCCGGCGACGGCGGCTCGCTCGACAGCTGGTCGCTGGACGTGACCACCGGCGTCGGTTGCGCCACCCTGACCTGCCCGGCCAATGTCGTCGTCAACAACGACCTCAATCAGTGCGGTGCGGTCGTGAACTATCCGGCGCCGACGGCTGACGCGGCCTGCGGCACGGTCACCTGCACGCCGGCATCGGGTTCGTTCTTCCCGGCAGGCACGACGACACAGACCTGCACGACCGCGGTCGGCAACCTCAGCTGCACCTTCGACGTCACCGTCAACGATACGCAGCCGCCGGTCGTGACCTGCCCGGCCGACATCGCAGTCGACCAGTTGCCTGGCCAGATCACGGTGCCCGTGGCGTTCCCGCCGCCGACCGTGTCGGACAACTGCCCCGGCGTCACCGCCGCGTGCAATCCGGCCAGCGGCTCGCCGTACTCGGTGGGTACGACGGCGACCACCTGCACGGCGACGGATGCGTCGACCAACACCGCGGCCTGTGCCTTCAACGTGACGGTTGGCGCCTTCATCCCGAACACGCCGGTGCCAAGCCTCGGCCTGGCCGGTGCGATCCTGCTGGCCCTGCTGATGATCGGCCTGACCGGCACCTCGCGCCGCCACGTCTGACCTGCACGTCTGTTTGAAGAAGGCTGCCGCAGCGATGCGGCAGCCTTTTTCATGTGCGGCCGAGCGAAGGCTTCGGTAGGCACCCCTTGCAGCGACTGCGACCGCCCCCACCCTGTCGCAGTGATTGATCTGACTCCCCCGCCGCCGCCAACCCCGGCCCAACTTCGCCGCGACGCACAGCGCTTCCATCGCGTGTTGATCGGGGTCGCGCTGTTCATCGTCGCACTGGCCGCCCTCTGGTGGGCCGAACACCAGTTCGGACTCGACTTGCGCGCCTTCTCGATCCATCCGCGTGCGCCGGAACACCTGATCGGCGTGCTCACTGCGCCACTGCTGCACGGCTCGCTCGAACACCTGCTCGGCAACAGCTTCGGGTTGTTCGTGCTGGGCGTGTTGACGCTGTATCGCTATCCGCAAAGCGCGCGCATCGCGGTGCCGCTGATCTGGCTGGTCGCCGGCCTCGGCACTTGGCTGATCGGGCGCAGTTCGTTCCACATTGGCGCCAGCGGCGTGACGCATGGCCTGATGTTCTTCGTCTTCGCGTCTGGGCTGATCCGCCGCGATCGCACGTCGATCGCCGCCGCACTGCTCGCCTTCGCCTTCTTCGGCGGCATGCTCGTGACCATCCTGCCGCGTGAGCCCGGCGTATCCTGGGAATACCATCTGAGTGGTGCGGTCGGCGGCGTGCTTGCAGCCATCCTGCTGCGCAAGCGCGATCCGGCGGCGCCGCGGCGCAAGTATTCGTGGGAGATCGAGGAAGAACTCGAACGCGAAGCCGAGCGCCTGCGCGCCGAAACCGAATTGCCGAGCCCCGATCACATCAGCCCGATCTGGGAAGGCCCCACCCGTCCCGATGATCCGCGCACCGATCCCCGCCGCGGCATCGTCCTCGTCTTCCCCATCCGCGAGCGCGGATCGGATGAGCGGTTGCATTGATCGCCTGGTGTTGCGCTACACGCAACATGGTAGATTGACGCCATGATCAAGTCGTTTCGGCACAAGGGTCTGCGCCGGCTGTTCGAAACCGGGGACACGGTCGGCGTGCAAGTTGGCCATGCCAAGCGCTTGCGGTTGCAGCTATCCGCCCTAGACACGGCGAGAACCATTGATGATATGGACATCTCCGGTTTTCGCCTGCATCCGCTCAAGGGCGACATGAAGGGACGTTGGTCGATCACCGTGAATGGCAACTGGCGTGTCACGTTCGAGTTCAAGGACGGGAACGCGTACGTACTGGACTACGAGGACTATCACTGATGCGTATGCACAATCCTCCGCACCCGGGTGAGTTCATCACCGGCGTATATCTCGAACCCAATGGCGTGAGTGGACGCGAGCTGGCGGCGAAACTCGACGTCGCCGCGTCGACCTTGAGTCGTGTCCTGAATGGCAGTAGTCGCCTCACGCCCGAGATGGCCTTGCGGCTATCCAAGGCGATCGGACGGTCACCAGAGAGCTGGCTCGCCTTGCAGGATGCCCACGACTTGTGGGTCGCGCGTCAGCAAGTGGACTTGAAACGCGTCGGAAAGCTCAAGCTGGTCGCTGCTTGAGATGAACACGGGCATTCCCTCAGCGGAGGCATCATCGGGATGATCGCAACATGACTCAAGCTTTGTTTTTCAACATCCTGCTCTTGCTCGGTGGGCTCTACTTTGTGGTCCGAAATATTCGTCTTCTTCGAAGTGAAACAGCATTGCGTGCATACATGGAAAGTAGTCCCAAGGCGGTTCTTTGGGTAAGAAAGTATGGTCTGGATGGTGCGACCAAGGTCGCTCGCGAATCATTCATTCCTCTGGGACTGGTGGTGTCTGCGGCAATGATTGGGCTCGGTGCGTGGAATCTTTGGCGCATCTCTGGGTAGCTTCACGTTCAAGCTGAACCAGGTCAACGCGGCGGCGCCGCAATGAATTTACGCACTCGCTCCACCACCGGCGCCGGATCCTTCATCCACGAAAAATGACTGGCCACGACGGACTCAAAATCCGTCGGGACGAGCTGGTGGCGTTCAACATTTGCATTCGGCAGCCGTGCGACCAGTGCATCGAAGGACGACGGTGGCGCGAAGCGGTCGTCGCGCAGGTGGATCGCGAGCAGCGGATGCCGCAGTGTCTTCAGGTCGGCATCGAGATCGCCTTCCGGCCAGGCGTGGCGATAGCGACCGCTCAGGCCGCTGCGGATCCAGTCGTGGATGACCGAGCGCGCTTCGTTGCCGGCGAAGGCGGTACGACGTCCCGGGAAGTAGCCGCAGGCATCGGCGAGCAGGCGGAACCATGCGAACACGCCCAGCAGGATCGGCTGCTGCCACCACGGAAAGCTGCGCCAGTACGGCGTGCCACTGGCCACGATGACGAGACCGGCGAGCGCGGGATCGCGCGCCAGAACGAGTGCGGCGAGCTGCGCGCCGAGACTGTGTCCACCAATCCAGATGCGCGCTTCGGGATGTCGCACGCGCAGCGCGGTGATTCCGGCGGCGACATCGGCCAGCAGGTCGCGATAGCGCCAGTCGACACCGCGCCGCGCACGCCGATCGCTGGAGCCGGCACCGCGCCATTCATGCCGCGCCAGACCGATGCCCGCAGCCGCCATGGATTCTGCAAAGCGTGCGTAATGGCGTGCGGTCACGCCGAGGGCCGGCAGCCAGTAGACGAGGTCGCCGTTGGCCGACGGATGCACGAGCAATTCCGCGGCGGCACCGTCCGGCGCGAGGACGTGCAAGGTTTCCGGCGTCATCGCGACAGGCCGAGCTCGCGATCATGCAGCCGCGACAACAACAACTGCGACAGGATTGCGCCGCACATCGCCAGGAACATGTCCCACTGCGTGTCCCAGATGTCGCCCTGGGTAGCCAGGAAGGCATCGGCCGCGCCGCCCATGATCAGCGCCGACCACCATTCGATCATCTCGAAGAACGCACTGAACGCGAGTGCGCAACTGACGCACAGATAGAACAGCCAGCCACCCGGCTTCAGTCCGGTCTTCCGCAGCAACAGTTCGCGCGCAAGGATCGCCGGCACGAAACCCTGCGCGAAATGGCCGAGGCGGTCGTAGTGATTGCGCGCCAGGTCGAACCACTCGCGGAACCAGTCGCCAAGCGGCACCTGCGCATAGGTGTAGTGCCCGCCGAGTATCAGGATCCCGGCATGGATCACCAGCAGCACGCAGAGCAATCGCGTCAGCGGAAAACGCGGCCAGAGCAGCAGGATCAGTGGCAGACCGAGCACCACCCAGATCACTTCCATCCACCAGGTCAGGCGGTCGGTGGGATGGATGCCGGACGCCACCAGCATGGCCAGCGTAACGGCGATCAGTGCCAGGCCCAGTGTTCGACCAGGTGTCTTGCGAGGCAGACCAAGCAACATCGGAGTCTCCAGGAGGTACGCGATTGTGCGCAGCTTCGGCGCGTCATCCAAGTGGCGCGGGCACCGCTACACTGCATTGCAACGCGTCCGCCGGGCGTGACCGAATGCACGAAGCCGCAATGTCGAACAGCACGCCCTACGGGCTCGAAGCCAGCGAACTCGACGAGTTGCACGACTATCTGGTCGAGCACCCGGGAACCGACGGACTGATGCTGGATGGCGTGCACGGCCTGCTGTCGGCCATCGTCGCCGGCCCCGAACCCGTGCCGGCCAGCGAATGGCTGCCGCACGTGATCGACGAGGAGACCGGCTTCGACGATGCCGATCAGGCGAACCGGATTCTCAGCCTGCTGGTGCGTCTCTACAACTCGGTGGTTCAGGAACTCGAAGCCCTGACCTACGAACCGATCTTCGGCGAATACGAGGACGAGGACGGCAGCGCCGATCTCGCCGCGGTCGGCTGGTGCGAAGGCTTCAGTCTCGGCATCGATCTCCGCTCCGCGGTGTGGGAGACGCGCATGAGCAGCGACCCGCGACTGATGGACCTGCTTGACCCGATCATCCGCATCTCCGCCGACGAAGGCCTGTTCGAATCCGACACCACCGAACAGCTCGCCGAACTCGACGAGGAAGATCGCGACCAGCTGCTCCGGGCCGTCGGCGGTGCCGTCGCCGACGTGCAGCAATACTGGCGCGAACAACCCCCCACGCCCGACGAGGGGGCTGAACCCGCGCAGGAGCCCAAGCCGCAGCTGCGCCGCCGCGCCGGGCGCTGGGTGCATTGAGGGCCAAAGACCATGCACAAAAGCCAGCTTGCCGGGTTCATCATCGATTGCCGCACCGACGATTTGACTGAGGCTGCGGCGTTCTGGGGTGCGGCGTTGGGGATGGCGGTGCGGGCGCTGCCGGGCGACGAGGGCGAGAAGTACGTGCGCCTGGTCGATCCGACGGAGCGCCTGCACGTCGAGGTGCAGAAGGTCGAGCACGACAGCCGCGTGCATCTCGACATCGAGACCGACGACATCGAGGCCGAGGTGAAGCGGCTCGAAACCCTGGGCGCCAGCGTCGTGACGCGCGTGCAGACCTGGTGCGTCATGCAGGCACCGACTGGCCAGCGCTTCTGCGTCGTCCGCGCCGGCACGAAGGACTTCGCCGAGCGTGCGAATCGCTGGGACACGACCTGAGTCGTCGCCCCGTCAGTCGAGGGCGATGCGCTCGCGCTTGAACGGCACTGCGTCGGCATCGGCTTCCGGTTCGTCGAAGCCGCGCGCGGCCTTGTGTCCGGCGTAGACCGCCGCGGCCACGGTACCCGGCGCCAAGGCGTCGCCCAGGCAATGCACCTCCTGCACGCCGGCATCGGCCCACTCGGCGCTGCGCGCGACCAGTGCCTGATACAGCGCATCATCGGGATCGCGCATCGTCACCGGCAGCAACGATCGTACCGAAACGACCTCGCGCCGACCGCTGTAGATGCAGGCGATCTCGACGCGCAGTGCATCACCCGTCCGGTCGACGGACGCGATCTCGCGTGCGGTGTGGATCTGCACGCCGAGCTCGATCAGGCGCGACTGCACGCGCGTCTGCTCCATGGTCTGTTCGGTCCACTCCGAGACCTTGGTCGCCGGCGTCACGTAATGCACCACGACACCGTCGCGGGCGTAGCGTTCGGCCAGTGCGCCGGCGAGCAGGTAGTGATCGTCGTCGTAGATCAGCAGCGGACCCGCGGTCTTGGCGCCGCGCAGTGCGTCATCGGGACGGATCACCTGCGCGGACGCGCCATCGATCCAGGGCTCGCGATGGCTGCGGCCGAGACCGTCGCGGCGCCAGCGCGATCCGGTGGCGACGAAGATCGCGGAGGCAGCGAAGGCGAGCACGTCGTCGGCGCTGACGGCGTGGCCGCGCAAGACCTGCACGTTCGGCATCTTCGTGATCTGCGACAGGCGATGGTCGACCACGCGCTGCCAGGTGGCGAGACCCGGCAGTTTCGATTCGAAGCGCAGTCGGCCACCGACGTCATTCTCGGCCTCGCACAGGGTCACCTCGTAGCCGCGTTGCCCGAGCGCACGGGTCAACTCCAGTCCGGCAGGCCCGGCACCGACCACCAGCACCGATCGCTCGCTGCGCTTTGCCGCAATGCGTTCCGGATGCCAGTCGCGGCGCCATTCCTCGCCCATGGTCGGGTTCTGGGTGCAGCGGATCGGTACGCAGAAATTGTCGCCGGTGACGCAGATGTTGCAGCCGATGCATTCGCGAATGTCGTCGAGGCGGCCTTCCTCGATCTTGCGCGGAAGGAAGGGATCGGCGATCGAGGGGCGAGCGGCACCGATCAGGTCCATGATCCCGGACTTGATCACGCGCACCATCGCATCCGGCGAGGTGTAGCGGCCGACGCCGACCACCGGTTTCGTGGTCAGCGACTTCACCTGCGCGATGTAGCGCTCCTGGAATCCTTCCGCGGAAAAACGCGCGGTCTGGCTGTCATTGCTCCAGTCGGCGATGTTCACGTCCCACAAGTCCGGCAACTCGGCCAGCATCGCGATCACGTCGCGGCCTTCGCTTTCCGCAGTGATCCCACCGGCGCCGAGCAACTGGTCGACGGCAAGGCGTACGACCACGCCGCAACGATCGCCGACCGCCTCCTTGGTGTCCTCGATCAGCTCGCGCAGCAGACGCGCGCGATTCTCCAGCGAGCCGCCATATTGGTCGCTGCGCCGGTTGGTGCGCCGCGACAGGAAATGCATCGGCATGCCGAGATCGTGGCCGGCGTACACGTAGACGAGATCGAAACCGGCATCACGCGCGCGCAGCGCGGCATTGCGATGCCAGCGCCGCACGTCGGCGATGTCGCGTTTCGTCGCGGTACGCGCCTGGATCGGGTCGCTGCCGCGTACCGGCAGGTGCGACGGTGCGATCGGAATGTCGCGGCTGTACCGGTTCGGCGTGGCGTAGCCGTTGAACATCAATTCGATGCCGGCGAGCGCGCCGTGGGCGTGCACGGCATCGGTCATCAGCCTCAGCGCGGGAATGTCGCGTTCGTCCCAGAGCCGACCCTCGTGATGCGGCGCGATCTCGGAGAGCGGTGAAATCTCGACTTCCTCGGTGCAAACAACGCCCCAGCCGCCCTCGGCCTTGATGCCGCGCATCCGCGCTTCGGCATTGGGATAGCGGTAGCCCATGCCCGAACAGTGCGGCACCTGCCAGAAGCGGTTTTTGGTGGTCAGCGGGCCGATTTTCACCGGCTCGAACAGCACATCATGTCGGGGGTCGCGCATCGGGGCCTGCCGGGGTTGAAAGCGTTGCCCCAGACCCATATCCGGGCGGCCGGACCCGTGCAATATCGCGGCTGTAGTCAGACGACCCGCGACCCATTCCGGCGCGCTGCCCAACCGGCACGCGTCAGAACAGATG
>Ga0073899_10000639_pt1 | contig 32052 bp, 25 predicted proteins | sample KloWWTmetaKNB5Ph_FD_88975 | JGI IMG/M metagenome (GOLD analysis project Ga0073899, IMG submission 88975) | Active sludge microbial communities from Klosterneuburg, Austria, studying microevolution and ecology of nitrifiers - Klosterneuburg... | ecosystem: Engineered > WWTP > Aerobic digester >... | reverse complement strand
GCAATCAGCAGCGAAGACAGAAATTATGCTTTAAAAACAAAACCCTGTCAAACAGTCGGTTATTGCATCCGCGTCGCTCTCGCTTCGCACCAACAACCACCTCGGCAAACAAACTCACACGGAGTCCACCCACCTCAGCCTGATCAGCACCGCCCGCAAACTACTCAGACCACACCAATCAACCAACCACCGCGCTAATCACCAACAAGTCAGTGAACAGCGAAGCCCTCTACTATAACAACAACCCTTCTTGCTTTGCAAGTGGGTTCGAGAAAAAAGTTCAGAAGGCCTCCGCGTCACTCTGAGCAGCAGGGCAAAGAGGGCTGGATTACCGCCCTTCGGCCGCCCGATGGTGTTCAGCGGTCGACCAGTTCGTCCAGCACCTCGATCCAGTGCCTCACAGGCGTACCTGTTCCCGTCTGCAGGTGCTGGATGCAGCCGATGTTGCCGGAAACGATCGCCTGTGGCTCGACATCACCAAGCGCCTTCAACTTGCGGTCGCGCAGTTGCGTCGAGAGCTCGGGCTGCAGCACGGAGTAAGTCCCGGCCGATCCACAGCACAGGTGGCTGTCGCGAGAGGCCAAGGACACCTCGAAGCCCAGTTCGATCAGCGCCGCTTCGACGCCACCCCGCAATTTCTGGCCATGCTGCAGTGTGCAGGGGGGGTGGTAGGCCAGGCGCTGCGGCACGCCACCGGACGGCGGCCGGCCACCGAGGCGAGACTTCAATGGACCGACGATCATCGGAAGCAACTCCGACACGTCCTTTGCCACGGCAGAGATGCGTCGAGCCTTCTCTGCATAGGCCGGATCGTCCGCCAGCACGTGGCCATACTCCTTGACCATCAGCCCGCAACCGGAGGCATTGACGACGATGGCTTCGACAGTGGTACCGCCGCCCAGGCCCTCGACCAGTGGCCACCAGGCGTCGATGTTGCGGCGCATTTCGGCCCGCGCCTTGTCGTGGTCGCCCAGGTGGGCCCGCACCGCGCCGCAGCAACGCACCTCGTCGGCCACCAGGGTCTGGATGCCGCAGGCGTCCAGAACCCGGGCGGTGGCGCTGTTGATGTTTGGCGCCAGAGAAGGCTGCACGCAACCCAGCAGCATCAGCACCTTGCGCTCGTGCTGACGCGTCGGCCAGCGATGGGCGGACGCCCGCCCGGACCCACCGGATTTGGACGGCACCTTGCTCTTCAGCACGGCCGGCAACAGGGGGCGCACCGCCTGGCCGAGCTTGAGTGCGGTGCCAAATCCGGCCGAGGTCATCCCCTCGCGCAGCAACCAGCGCATGCGTTGTTCCGCCGCCGGGCGCTCGACCTTGGCATCGACCACCCTGCGGCCAATCTCGATGAGCTGGCCGTACTGCACCCCGGAGGGGCAGGTGGTCTCGCAGTTGCGGCAGGTCAGGCAGCGATCGAGGTGCTCCTGCGTCTTGCGGGTGGGCGCAGCCCCTTCGAGGACCTGCTTGATCAGGTAGATACGCCCGCGCGGGCCGTCGAGCTCGTCGCCCAGCAGCTGGTAGGTCGGACAGGTGGCGGTGCAGAAGCCGCAATGCACACAGCGGCGCAGGATCGCCTCGGCAGCATCGCCGTCGACGGTGCCGCGGAATTCAGGGGCCAGTTGGGTTTGCATGGCAGCGGCAGGGAATCGTCAGGCTGGGTCAAGTCGTCGTGCCGGGATTGGCAGCACACGCGCTCAGAGTTCCGGGTACAGGCGCCCAGGGTTGAACAGGCCATCGGGGTCGAAGGCCTGCTTGAGCTCGCGGTGGATGCGTGCCAGCGGCGCGGCCAACGGGGTGAACACACTGACGCCGACGCCGAGCACCGCCGCCTTGTCCCGGGCCCTGAAGAGGGTCGCATGCCCACCCGAGCGCGCCGCCAGGGAACGCACGCGCTCGGCCGGCTCGCGCGTGACCCACCAGCGCTGCGCGCCGCCCCATTCGATCAGCTGTTCGCCACTCAGCGGCAGCGGCGCCGCCCCGGCAGGCAGGCCGATGCGCCACAGCGCGGCACCGTCGGCAAGCGAGCGGCGCGCCTCGGCAAAGAACTCGTCGGTCTGGTCGCGCATGCCATTCCAGAAACGCTGTGCCAGGTAGGGGTCGATCACCTCGCCCCCCATCTTCGATGCCGCCGAGTTCACCGCGGCCACCGCACCCGACAGGCGCACCACCAGCGCCCCCTGCCACCAAGCGCTGGCATGTACCGGCAGCGGCTGGCCGCCCCAGCCCTGCAGGCGCTCGATGGCCTCGGCCTCGCCGCAGTCGAAGCGCAGCGTCGCCGTGGCGGGCAACACCGGCAGCACCTTCAGCGACACCTCGCAGATCAGGCCCAGCACGCCCAGCGAACCGGCCAGCGCACGCGAGACGTCGTAGCCAGCGACGTTCTTCATCACCTGGCCGCCGAAGCTGAGCACCTCGGCACGGCCGTTGAGCAGCGTCGCACCAAGCACGAAGTCGCGCACATTGCCCACGGCCGCCCGGGCCGGTCCGGCCAGGCCCGCCGCCACGACACCGCCGATGGTGCCGCCACGCTGGCCCGGGCGTTCCGGGTCCGGATAACGCGGCGGCTCGAAGGGCAGGCACTGCCCCCGTTCGGCCAGCGCCGCCTCCACGTCGGCCAGCGGCGTGCCGGCCCGGGCCGTCAGCACCAGCTCGCTCGGCTCGTAGCTGCTGATGCCCGAGAGCTCGCGGGTGTCCAGCGTGGCGCCGCGGATCGCTTCGCCATAGAAAGACTTGGTGCCGGCACCACGGATGGCCAGCGGCGTGTGCGCCTCCCGCGCAGCGCGCACCCGGTCGACGAGGCTGTTCAGGGCCTTGCTCATGCGATGTGTTCTTCTAGGATCGTTGGAATCGGTGGGATCGGTGGGATCGATTCGGCGCCGCCAAGCCAAGCCATGCGCTCAGAAGCGGGGCAACTCGGCAAAGGGCAGCAGGCCCTTCTTGACATGCATCCGCCCGTACTCTGCACAGCGGTGGAGGGTCGGGATGACCTTGCCGGGGTTCAACAGCCCGGCGGGGTCGAAGGCCTGCTTGAGCGCCAGCATCTGCTCGCGCTCCTCGGGCGAGAACTGCACGCACATCGACGCCAGCTTCTCGATGCCCACGCCGTGCTCGCCGGTGACGGTGCCCCCCAGGCGCACGCTGGTCTCCAGGATCTCGGCGCCAAAGGCCTCGGCACGCGCCAGTTCGCCCGGCTGGTTGGCATCGAAGAGGATCAGCGGGTGCAGGTTGCCATCCCCGGCGTGGAAGACGTTCACGCAGCGCAGCTCGTAGCGGCTCTCCATGTCGGCAATGGCGGTGAGGATGTCGGCCAGGCGCTTGCGCGGAATGGTCGAGTCCATGCACATGTAGTCGGGGCTGATGCGCCCGCTGGCCGGGAAGGCGTTCTTGCGCCCGCTCCAGAAACGCAGTCGCTGTGCCTCGTCGCGGCTGACCTCCAGCCGGGTGGCGCCACAGCCGCTGAGCACCTCGGTCATGCGGCGGATCTCCTCGTCCACCTCCTCGGGCGTGCCATCGCTCTCGCACAGCAGGATGGCTGCGGCCTTCAGGTCGTAGCCGGCGCGCACGAAATCCTCGACCGCCGCGGTCATCGGCCGGTCCATCATCTCCAGGCCGGCCGGGATGATGCCCTCGGCGATCACCTGGGCCACCGCTTCGCCGGCCGCCTGCACGCTGGCAAAGCTGGCCATGATGCAGCGCGCCAGCTGCGGCTTGGGCACCAGCTTGACGGTGACCTCCGTGACCACCGCCAGCATGCCCTCGCTGCCCACCACCAGCGCCAGCAGGTCCAGGCCCGGCGCGTCCAGCGCCTCGGAGCCGAACTCCACCGCATCGCCATCGATGGTGTAGCCACGCACGCGCAGCACGTTGTGCAGCGTCAGGCCGTACTTCAGGCAGTGCACGCCGCCGGAGTTCTCCGCCACGTTGCCGCCGATGGTGCAGGCGATCTGGCTCGACGGGTCGGGGGCGTAGTACAGCCCGTGCGGCGAGGCCGCCTCGCTGATCGCCAGGTTGCGCACGCCGCACTGCACCCGGGCGATGCGCGCGCGCCGATCTACCGCCAGGATGCGGTTGAAGCGTGCCAGCGACAGCGTCACGCCCATCGCGTGCGGCATCGCCCCGCCGGACAGCCCGGTGCCGGCCCCGCGCGCGACCACTGGCACCGCCAGGCGCCGGCAGGCGCGCAGCACCGCAGCGACCTGCTCATCGGTCTCCGGCAGCGCCACCACCAGCGGGCGCTCGCGGTAGGCGGTCAGCCCGTCGCATTCGTAGGGGGTGGTGTCCTCGTCCTGCCAGAGCAGCGCGCTGCGCGGCAACAGCTTGGACAGCGCCGCCACGACCTCGCTCTGGCGCTGGCGACGCGCGGCCGCATCCACCGCCGCAGGCGGGCTGGCAGGAAGGGGCCGGTCGACACCGGCCGACACCGGGGCATCGGCCGCTGCGCGCGGCAAGGGGGCATTCATCGGTTCAAGGTCTCCATCGACTGGACTGGCGGCGACCGCAGCCGGGACCGGGCAGCCCGCCCAACCCGCTGTCGCACCCGCGGTGGTCGCGGTGGCACTCGTCGGCCTGCACACCCGCATCGTGCGGGTGCAACCACCCGACACTGTAATACCCGGCGGCGGCTTCGTCGGGCCGAGGCATTCATCGAAGGTGGTCAATATCGCCGTGGCCGCGTTCCGCGAGGCCACGATCGGCGCCTCACTCGCGCAGGAACAGCGTCAGCACCCCGGTGTAGCCGTAAAGATGGCGCCGGGCAATCTCGCCACCGGCAAAAAACCCCACCAGCGGCACGTCGCCCAGCGCATGGCGCAGGATCTGCATCTCTGCCGATGGCCCGCCGAAGTGGGGCCCGCCCCGGCCCGAACAGCTGATGTAGATCGCGCCGGCCACGCGGTCTTCGGGCCTGATCGGCAAACCGTCGGTGGCCACGTCGTCGAACTCCGGCGGGCAGAGCTCGTCGCGCAACTCGGCGCAGATGCGCACCAAGTCCAGCCGCGCGGCCTGCACGTCACGCCGGCAGAAGGCCAGCTGCATACCGGGCTCGACCCGATCGGCCACCGCCACGCCGGCGCGCGCCGGGTCCAGGCCGATCAGGTGGCGCACCCGGGTATCGCGGCCGAACTGCCCGCCCCGTGAAAGCACGTCGTCGCGCCCATCGGTCAGCCCGACCAGCGTGGCGCGCAGCCGCGGCAGCGCCTCGCGGGGCTCGTCCAGCGTCACGCCCAGGTCACCCAGCAGGCAGGGCAGCGCCGGCTGACCGTCCAGGCCCAGCACCAGGTTGTGCTGCACCGAGGTGACCTGCCGCACCGGGCCGATCGGCTGGCAGCCCTGCGTCAGCCGCGAACACAGCGACACCGCCGCACTGAAACCAACCCCCGACACCCCACCGGCATAGACGCCCTGGCCAGCGCCGGCCCCCGATGCGGCCGGCGCGTTGAATTGCACGCTGCGCCCGCGCGAGGCACACAGGCCGCCGAACAGGTAGCCACCGGCGGTGCGCGCGGCCAGCTCCTCGATCAGGCCGGGCATGTCCGCCTCGCCGCCGTCGGCATGCACCAGCGCCGCATGGGCCGCGCCCGCCGCCAGCGGCCGCTCGCCATTGAAGAGGGTGAAGTGCTCGCGCGGCAGCGCCGCCAGCATGAGCACCAGCGCCGGCTCGTCAAAGTACTCGACGCCGCTGACCGCCACGCCCACCCCCACGCAGCCCACCCAGTCCACGGTGGGCCAGCGCTGGCGCAGCTCGGCGAGGATGGATTCGGCCGCGTCGGCGTAGTGGTCGGTGATGTAGACCCACCCCAGCGTGGCCGGCACGGCACCCCCGGCGACATCCAGGGCAGCCTGCGCCTCCAACTGGGCCGCCGCCAGGGCCAGCGCCATGTGCGGGTCCGGGTGGGTGGCGTGGCCGATGCGAAAGGGGCTCAGGCTCATGGCGGATGGACCGCTTCAGGCGGCCGGCTTGCGCCGGGTGGCCTTCTTCGCCGCCGCGGGCTGGGCGGGCGCAGCGGGAGCCGGGCGGGCTGCGGCCTTCTTTGCGGCGGCCTTGGCCACCTTCTTGGCCGCCGCTCTGGGTGCCGACTTGGGTACCGCCGTGGATGCATCCGCAGGCGCGCTCGCCGGGCGCGGCGCCGGCTTGGGCACCGCCTGCACCACGGCCTGCGCGGCGGCCTTGACCGAATCCACCGCCGCCGCCGCCACCGGTGCGGCCTGCGCCATCGCCTCGGTCGCAGCGTCCGTGGCGGCCTTGGCGGTTTCGCTGGCCGCAGCACCCGCGGCCTGCATCGCCTGGCTGGCCTGGTTGGCTGCCTCGCTGGTGGCTTGCATCGCCTGCGTGGCCAGCTGGGTGAACTGCTGGGTCAGCGCACCCCACCACTGCATCGGGTCCACCGCGGGTGGCGCCGCCGGGCCATCGTCCTCCGGCTGGCCCGCAGGAGCGGGCGCCGCGGCGGGCGCAGGGCCCTCTGCCGGGGCCTGTGCGGCAGCACCGAAGACATCGGGCACGCGGATCTTCAGCGCCTCGCTGAGGTCACCCATCGACACGTTCATGCCCTGCAACGCCGACAGCGTCATGCGCTGAACCTCCATCGCCTGGATGGTCGCCGAGATCATGCGGGCGTTCTGCTCCAGCCAGAACTGCACGGTGCGCAGCTCGGCGATGCGTCGATCCAGCTCGGCCGGGTCGAGCACCGGCGCGACCCACTGGCCCATCGCCGGCAGGCTGTGGCCGGCGTTCTTCACCAGGCCTTGCAGAAAGTCGAAACCGGGCACGAACTTGGCAAAGGCGTCGGTGTAGGCCTGGGCGTAGCTGTTGGCATCGGACACGGGGCATCTCCTCGGGGTTCTGGGCGGGGGCGGAACGTGCGCGTCTTGGCGCCGGACCATTGTGCCGGTGCGCCCGGGTGCTGTCACCGGGACGGACCGACCGCGCGCCGCGGCCCGCCCCGGCCTCACATTGGCATCACGTTGGCGTCACACCGGCAGCCAGGCCTGCTCGATCGCACCGCACAGGCTCATCCCGTCGGCGCCGAACAGCTCGATGCGCACCTGGTCGCTCTCCTGCAGCGGCGGCTGTGGCCTGGCGCTGGAGGGCACCGGCTCCGCGGCTCGCCCCCGGCCAGCGCGCGCCTTGCGGGCCGGGGCGTCATCCACCGCCGGCACAGCGCACAGCGAGCGCGCGCGCTGCTCCAGCCAGGAGGCGCAGCCCGCCACCCCGGCCTGGCTGACCGGACCGGCACCGACGATGACCCCCGCACGCAGCGGCCGCTGCCGCGCCAGCTGGGCAATCAGCTGGCCGAAGTGGATGGCCATGCCCTCGCCGGTGTCCAGCGCACCCCAGGGCTGGCCGTTCAGCGCCACCTCCAGGCGGGCCTGCAGCCGGCCACGCTGCCAGGCCGGCCCCAGTTCGTCGAGCGTCACCGCCACCGGTGCGCAGGCGGCCCAGCCGCCATTCGCCGCGGCCCCCGCCTGGGGGTAGGCCTGCGCGGGGTCATCCTCGGCCGGGCGCAGCGACCAGTCGTTCACCAGCGTCAGCAGCCGCACGCCTTCGAGCGCCTGGTCGGACGACACGCCCGCCTCGACATCGCCCACGATCACCGCCAGCCCGGCCGCAAAGTCCGGCCACGGTGCCTCGCCACCGGCAGGTGCGCCGAGCGGGAAGAACACGTCGTCGGTGGGCCCGAGCAAACTGTCGGCCGGGCACAGGCGCTGTGCGCTGCCACTGCGCAGATCCGCGGGGGGAGTCACTCCGGCGGCCGCGGCGAGCTGCTCGGCATGGCTCGGCCAGGCCCGCGCCAGCGACCGTCCGATGGCGCGCGGCAGCGGCGCCATGCACATCTGCGGATCGAAAGCGAAGGCGTGGCGCGCCTTGCCGTGGTTGAGCGTCTCGGACAGGTCCTGCAGCAATGGGGCGAGGAAGTTCCAGTCGTCCAGCACCTGCTGCAGCCGGGTGGCCACGCCGGTGGCGTAGTGGGCCAGGCTCAGGTCGCGCGAGACCACCACCAGCTGGCCATCGCGGGAGCCGTCCTTGTAGGTCGCGAGTTTCATGGGTGAGGCGCGGTCGTGGGGGTTGCGGACGGGGCCGTCCCGGCCCGAAAGGGGCGGCATTGTAGATTTCGCCCCATGAGCTCTCCCTTGCCGCGCCGACGCTGGCTGGCCCTGCTGGGCCTGGGTGCGCTGGTGCTGGCTGCCCACCTCGGGCTGCTGCAGCGCAGCGAGGCCCCGGCCCATCGGCCTGCCACGCCCTCCGCACCAGCCGCCTCGCCACCGTCGGGCGCAGCGGCGCTGCGAACGGTGACGGCCACGACGATCGCGACAGCGCCCGCCATGGTGCTCACGCCCCCTGCCGAGGTACCGCAGGACCGAAGGGCCGCTTCAGGCAGCGCCGCCGCATCGGCTGGCACACCGAGCCGCCGGCCCCGCAGCGCCGCCAAGGTGCCTGCCCCACCGGCCGAGCCGCCCAGTGCAGAGGCCTCGTCGCCACCGGCCAGCCCGCAGGAAGCGCCGTTGGCCATCGGGGCAGCCCTGCTGGCCCAGACCGCTGCCCTAGCCCCGGCCTCCGAGCGCCCCGCTGCACACACCACCGGACACCCCACCACGTTCTCCACCTCGTCCTCCGCCACCCCCACCTGTATAGCCGTGCGTCCCGAGCACCTGCCGCCGCCCGTGCAGGTGCGCTACAGCCTGCAGCGCGGGGGCCTGCGTGGCGACGGCCTGCTGACCTGGCAGCTCGACGGTGAGCGCTACCGGCTGCGCCTGGAGGGGCAGGTCCCGCTGTTTGGCACGTTGCTGCGCCAGACCAGCGAAGGCGGCGTCGACGCCTGCGGCGTCGCGCCGCTGCGCCACACCGACAAGCGCCTGGGCAAGAGTGAGCGCGCGCTCAGCTTCGTGCGGCCCGCCGCCGGCTCGGCCGAGGCGGGCGCGGGTGAACTGCGTTTCTCGACCCGGCCCACACCTGTCCCGTTGGAGGCCGGCACGCAGGACCGCCTGAGCTGGCTGGTGCAGCTGGCCAGCCGGCTGAACGGCTGGCCGGGCGGCTCCCCGCCCGACGGCAGCCACGTCCCGATGACGGTGGCCGCCGTCGGCGGCGACGTGCAGCGCTGGACCTTCACCGTGATGCGCCATGAGGCGGATGGCCTGCTGCACCTGCGGCGCGAACCCGACGACCCCTTCGACACCCACGCCGAGGTCTGGACCGACCCACGGCGCAGCCACTGGCCGGTGCGCGTGGAGCTGCGCGAGGCCCGCGGCGACCCGCTCGTCCTGCAGCTCACCGACTGGCAACCCCTGCCACGGCCGCGCTGAGCGGCGCGGCGGAGGCAACATCCCGGGCATCGCCCTTGAAACCTTCGGTGCGCGCCCCACTCTGAGCATCAGGAGGTTGCCACATGCACATGCTCTACAACTCGGACCACTTCGCCGTCGTTCAGATCGAGGTGCCGGTTCCGCTCGACGCCACTGCAGTCGATGCGGCCACCGAGGGCGTCGGCACGGCCGAGGTGCTGAACCGTGGCGGCTACGAGATCGTCGACAAGCAGACCCGCCGCGGCGTCTTCCTGGACGGCTCGATGGCCGAGCACTTCAAGGCCGGCGTCGAGGACCTGATCCGCCGCTCGCCCAGCGCCGAGGAGATCGACGACTACCTCTCCGGCTACACCCAGCTCGCCCAGCAGCCGGTCGTGCTGCACTGACCCTCCCTTCACCCCCCCTCACCCTCCCGCTTGCACGGGTTGCCCCATTGGCGCGAAGATCGCCTGGGCGGGGGGTGCCCGCGGGCGCCTGTCGGCCACCCGCCGTGCCCGCCCGGCGGAGGGAACGATGCGCAAGGATGTGACCGCCCCGCCTGCGGGCAAGAGTTCGGCTCGGCGCTCGCGCCAGCGCCTGGGATCGACCCAGGTGCTGCTGTCGCCCGGGCTGGCCGATTCGCCGGTGCTGGACCGGCTGTGCACCCACTTCATCCTCAGCCTGCTGCAGCGCCAGGCGCTGCGCTTTGCCGGCCGGCGGGACTGGAACAGCGTGCTGGCGCTGACCGCCCGGCACTTGGTCTGGCCGCAGTCGGTGCTGACGCGCCTGCGCGACTTCCTGGGCCGGCGCGTGCGCAGCCACGAGGCCTGGGCCGGCCATGAGGCGCTCGACGACATTGCCTTCCTTGCCCGCCACGGCAGCTGGCGCGGCCCGTACGAGGAAGACACGCTGTTCTTCTACCTCGACGAGTACATCAAGGACGCCCCCAAGGACCTGATGGCGGTACTGGGCACCAGCAACGACTGGCTGGGCGCCAGCCTGCGCGGCGCCCGCACGCTGGTGCAGGACAACGTCGAGCTGCTGTCAGGCCTGCTGCAGCTCAACGCGGGCGAGCGCGCGCTGCTGCTCTACGGCACGCTGGCGCGCTACCAGCGCGATTTGCGCGGGCTGCTGGTGGAGTTCAAGGTCGCCAGCGCCCAGGAGGCCTACGCGGCGATCGCCGAAGTGGCTGGCGTGGACGAGCGCGAGGTGGCCGAGGCGCTGCGCGCCGGCAGCCGGCTGGAGCGCATCGGCATGATCGAGAACCTGATCTCCGAGCACAACATCACCGACCTGGCCGACCTGATGAAGGTCAGCGACCAGCTGCCACCGGTGCTGATGCGCGAGTACCGCGACCCACAGGACCTGATGGCGGTGTTCACCCGCCCCGCCACCCGCACCGAGCTGGCCGCAGCCGACTTCGGCTACGTCGGCGAGGAGGTGGAACTGCTCACCGCCCTGCTGCGCCATGCCGTGCAGCGCCGCGAGGTGGGCGTCAACCTGCTGCTCTACGGCCCGCCCGGCACCGGCAAGACCGAGCTGGCCCGCGTGGCGGCGCAGGCTGCCGCTCTGGAGCTCTACGAGGTGGAGTACGCCGACCGCGACGGCAACGCCCTGTCCGGGCGCGACCGCTACCGCTCGCTGCAAATCAGCCAGGTCTTCCTGAAGGCCAGCCCGAACGTGGCGCTGCTGTTCGACGAGGTGGAAGACGTCTTTCCCCCCGTCAGTGCCGACGCGGCGCAGTGGCTGGCGCGCCTGGACAACAGTGGCGAGGGCCCGGTGGGCAGCTCGGTCAACGGCAAGGCCTGGGTGAACCAGATCCTGGAGACCAATCCGGTGCCGGTGATCTGGGTGACCAACCGCATCGAGCAGATCGACGTGGCCTTCCGCCGCCGCTTCCAGTACCACCTGGAGCTGAAGTCGCCGCCACCCGGTGCGCGTGAGGCGCTGGTGCAGCGCGCCCTGGCCGGCACGCCGGTCAGCGCCGACTTCAGCCAGCGGCTGGCACAGCGCGGCGCGCTGACGCCCGCACAGATCCGCACCGCGGTGCGCTTTGCCCGGCTGATCAGCGAGACAGCGCCCGATGAGGCCGCAGCAGCGGCAACAACGGCGGCGGAGGCCGACACGCGGCTGGAAGGCCTGATCGAGCGCCAGCTCGCCCATGCCGACAAGGCGCTGGGCAACCACAGCCGCAGCGACCGCGCTGCCCGCCCGGTGGTCACGCAGTACGACCTGGGCCTGCTGAACGTGGAATCGCGCTTCCCGGTGCCGCGCATCGTCGAGGCGCTGCAGCGCCGCGGCCACGGTGCGCTGTGCTTCTACGGCCCGCCCGGCACCGGCAAGACCGCCCTGGCCGAGCACATCGCCCGCGAGCTGGGCCGGGCGCTGATGGTCCGCCAGGCAAGCGACCTGGTCAGCAAGTTCGTCGGCGAGACTGAGCAGGCCATGGCCCGCATGTTCGAGTCCGCCGAGCAGGAGCAGGCCGTGCTGCTGCTCGACGAGGCCGACAGCTTCATGCGCAGCCGCCGCCGGGCCGAGCGCAACTACGAGGTCAGCGAGGTCAACGAGATGCTGCAGGGCATGGAGCGCTTCGCCGGCATCTTCATCTGCACCACCAACCTGTTCGAGGACATCGACGAGGCGGCGCTGCGCCGCTTCACCTTCAAGATCCGCTTCCAGCCGCTGACCGGCGAGCAGCGCCAGCGCATGTTCATCACCGAAGCCCTTGACGGCGACTCCACGCGCCTGACCGACGAGCAGCACCAGCGCCTGGCCCAGCTCGACCAGCTGGCCGCTGGCGACTTCGCTGCCGTGCGACGCCAGGTGGACATCCTGGGCACCGCCTTCGAACCCGACGAGTTCCTGGCCCAGCTGGAAAGCGAACACCGTGTCAAACCGCAGGTGAGGGAGCGCCGCGGCATCGGCTTCGTGCACTGAAACGCAGGCCGATCCCTAGAATCCCGCCCATGAACCCCGCCCCGCCCACCTCCGTCGTCGCCAACGCCAACGCCAATACCTCCGCCCTGCCCTACACCCGCGCCGCCAACCTGCCGGCGCTGATGCGCGAGCGCATCATGGTGCTCGACGGCGCGATGGGCACGATGATCCAGCGCTACAAGCTGACCGAGGCGGATTTCCGCGGCACGCGCTTTGCCGACCACCCGACCGACCTGAAGGGCAACAACGACCTGCTGGTGCTCACCCGTCCGGACGTGATCGGCGAGATCCACGCACAGTACCTGGCCGCCGGCTCGGACCTGATCGAGACCAACACCTTCGGCGCCAACCGCGTCGCCCAGGACGACTACGGCCTGGGCGAGCTGGCCTACGAGATGAACGTGGCCGCCGCGAAGCTGGCGCGCGAGTGCTGCGAGCGCTTCTCCAGCGCCGACAAGCCGCGCTTCGTCGCCGGCGCGCTTGGGCCCACGCCGCGCACCGCCAGCATCAGCCCGGACGTGAACGACCCCGGCGCGCGCAACACCAGCTTCGACGAGTTGAAGGCTGCCTACCTCGAACAGGCCCGCGGCCTGCTGGACGGCGGCGCGGATCTCTTCCTGGTCGAGACCATCTTCGACACGCTCAACGCCAAAGCGGCGATCTTCGCGCTCGAAGAACTGATGGACGAAACCGGCGAGCGCCTGCCGGTGATCATCTCCGGCACGGTCACCGATGCATCGGGGCGCATCCTGTCGGGCCAGACGGTCGGCGCCTTCTGGCACAGCGTGCGCCACGCCCGGCCGCTGGCCATCGGCCTGAACTGCGCCCTGGGCGCCACGCTGATGCGCCCGTACATCGAGGAGCTGTCGAAGATCGCCGGTGACACCGCCGTCTCCTGCTACCCCAACGCCGGCCTGCCCAACCCGATGAGCGACACCGGCTTCGACGAGACGCCCGACGTCACCGGCCGGCTGGTGGAGGAGTTCGCCCGCGACGGCTTCCTCAACATCGCGGGTGGCTGCTGCGGCACCACGCCGGACCACATCCGCGCGATCGCCGAACGCGTGGGCAAGTACCGTCCGCGCTGCGTGCACGCGCGGCCGTTCACCGAGTTGCTCGCCGCCTGAGCTCGACCAGCGTGATCTCGGTCAGCCCCATGGCGTGGCGCTGCGGGGCCGTGAAGCGCTTGACCGCCACGCCCTTGAGCACCAGGTAGTCGCGCACCGCCGCGGCGCGGTCCGGGCCGATCCAGCCCGAGCTGCCGGCATCGATCGGTCCGGCCACGCGCACCGTCCAGTTCCCCTCGCGGCGCAGCGGCTCGACCAGCCGGTCCAGCACCGCCGCCAGCGCCGGGCGCACCGCCACCCGGCCGGCCTCAAAGCCATGCGGCTGCGGCACGCTGATGCGCAGGAAGTCCGCGGCGCTGGTCTCGCCCAACTCCAGCTGCACCGGGGTGCCCGCGAACTCGCGCGCCAGGCGGCTGCGCAGGCCGTCGAGGCCCGGCTGGTCGGGCACGGGGTCGGGCAGCGAGCCCGGCGCCGGGGCGGGGATGGCCGGCGCCGAGGGCGTGCTCCCGGGCGAGGGCGATGGCTTCGGCCCACCGCCGGCACAGCCCCCCAGTACCGAGAGCAGGGCCCCGCCGGCCGCCGCGGCACCCCAGAGCAGACAACGGCGCCGCTGCGCGTCATTCATTGGATCGTCGATTGTTCGTGACATATTCACGGCCGATTGTCCCGTGCACGCTTCAGGTGCACAAGCCGACCGGCCTGTCGACAGGGTCACGCTTCCCGCCCCGCCCTGATTCAGGAGGGGCCACTACAATGCGCGCCTTCCCGAGGGGCGTTGCAACGGTGAGCGGTCAACCGCCCACTGCCAGGCTCGGGGTGGTGGGCCAGCCCGGCATGCGGGATCGGTCCCACCTTGCAACGACGCTCACCCTTGCCCGCCATGGGCATCACGGGTGGGCCGTGGTGCCGCGTGGCAGGCCCGAGTTGCTGCCTGGCCATGAACACCACCCCCACCGCATCCGCCCCCTCCCCCGCTGCCAGCGTGCCGCCGATGCGGCTGTCCGGCCTGGAGCCGGTGTCGATCGGCGCAGGATCGTTGTTCGTCAACGTCGGCGAGCGCACCAACGTCACCGGCTCGCGCGTCTTCGCCAAGATGATCCTGGCCGGTGATTACGAGAAAGCCCTGGCCGTCGCACGCCAGCAGGTCGAGAACGGCGCCCAGGTCATCGACATCAACATGGACGAGGCCATGCTCGACAGCCGGGCCGCGATGGTGCGCTTCCTGAACCTGATCGCCGGCGAGCCCGAGATCGCGCGCGTGCCGATCATGATCGACTCGTCCAAGTGGGAGGTGATCGAGGCGGGCCTGAAGTGCATCCAGGGCAAGGGCATCGTCAACTCGATTTCGCTGAAGGAGGGCGAGGCCGAGTTCAAGCGCCAGGCCAAGCTGGTCAGGCGCTACGGCGCCGCCACCGTGGTGATGGCCTTCGACGAGGCCGGCCAGGCCGACACCTACCAGCGCAAGATCGACATCTGCGCGCGGGCCTACCGGATCCTGGTCGAGGAGGTCGGCTTCCCGCCCGAGGACATCATCTTCGACCCGAACATCTTCGCCATCGCCACCGGCATCGAGGAGCACGACAACTACGCGGTCGACTTCATTGAGGCCACGCGCTGGATCAAGCAAAACTTGCCGGGCGCCAAGGTGTCGGGCGGCGTGTCGAACGTGTCGTTCAGCTTCCGCGGCAACGAGCCGGTGCGCGAAGCGATCCACACCGTGTTCCTGTACCACGCCATCCAGGCGGGCATGGACATGGGCATCGTCAACGCCGGCATGGTGGGCGTGTACGACGACCTGGAGCCCGTGCTGCGCGAGCGCGTCGAGGACGTGGTGCTCAACCGCCGGCCGGATGCGGGCGAGCGCCTGATCGAGATCGCCGAATCCGCCAAGGGCGCGGCCAAGGACGACAGCGCCAAGCTGGCCTGGCGCGGCACGGCCGAGGCGCCGGTGAGCGTCGAGGACCGCCTGGGCCATGCTCTGGTGCACGGCATCACCGACTTCATCGAGGCCGACACCGAGGAAGCCTGGCAGGCGATTGCTGCCAAGGGCGGCCGCCCGCTGCACGTCATCGAAGGCCCGCTGATGGCGGGCATGAACATCGTCGGCGACCGCTTCGGCGCGGGCAAGATGTTCCTGCCCCAGGTGGTCAAGTCCGCCCGCGTGATGAAACAGGCCGTGGCGCACCTGCTGCCCTACATCGAGGCCGAGAAGAAGGCCCTGGCCGACGCCGGCGGCGACGTCAAACCCAAGGGCAAGATCGTCATCGCCACCGTGAAGGGCGATGTGCATGACATCGGCAAGAACATCGTCACGGTGGTCCTGCAGTGCAACAACTTCGAGGTCGTCAACATGGGCGTGATGGTCCCATGCCAGGACATCCTGAAGACGGCCAAGGAAGAAGGCGCGGACATCATCGGCCTGTCCGGCCTGATCACACCCAGCCTGGAAGAGATGCAGCACGTCGCCGCCGAGATGCAGCGCGACGCGCATTTCCGCGAGCGCGGCACGCCGCTGCTGATCGGCGGCGCCACCTGCAGCCGGGTGCACACCGCGGTGAAGATCGCGCCGAACTTCAGCGGCCCGGTGGTCTACGTGCCCGACGCCTCGCGCGCCGTGGGCGTGTGCTCGGACCTGCTCTCGGACGACCGCGCAGCCAAGTACATCGCAGACCTGAAGTCAGACTACGAGCGCGTGCGCGAACAGCATGCCAACAAGAAGGCCACGCCACTGGTGACGCTGGCCCAGGCCCGCGCCAACCGCACGCCCATCGACTGGGCCGGCTACCAGCCGCCTGCGCCCAAGTTCATCGGCCGACGCGTCTTCCGCAACCAGGACTTGAGCGAGCTGGCGGCCTGCATCGACTGGGCGCCCTTCTTCCAGACCTGGGACCTGGCCGGCAAATTCCCCGAGATCCTGAAGGACGACGTGGTCGGCGCCGAAGCCACCCGCGTCTTCAGCGACGGCCGTCGCATGCTGCAGCGCCTGATCGACGGCCGCTGGCTGCAGGCCAACGGCGTGATCGGGCTGTGGCCGGCCAACACGGTGGACGACGACGTGATCGAGGTCTACACCGACGAATCACGCAGCGAGGTGCTGCTGCGCTGGCAGCCGCTGCGCCTGCAGACCGAGCGGCCCGTCATCGACGGCGTGCCGAGGCCGAACCGCTCGCTGGCCGACTTCATCGCGCCGAAGGGGACCAAAGCCGACTACATCGGCCTGTTCGCCGTCACCGCCGGACTGAACATCGAGAAGAAGGAAGCCCAGTTCCTGGCCGACCACGACGACTACAGCGCCATCATGCTCAAGGCCCTGGCCGACCGCCTGGCCGAGGCCTTCGCCGAGCGCCTGCACCAGCGCGTACGCACCGAGCTGTGGGGCTATGCGCCGGACGAGGCGCTGAGCAACGAAGACCTCATCAAGGAAGCCTACCGCGGCATCCGCCCGGCGCCCGGCTACCCGGCCTGCCCGGACCACTCGATCAAGCGGGCGATGTTCGAGGTGCTCGACGCACCCGAGATCGGCATGGGCCTGACCGAGAGCCTGGCGATGACACCTGCCGCCTCGGTGAGCGGCTTCTACCTGGCGCATCCGGAGGCGGTGTATTTCAACGTCGGCAAGATTGGCGACGATCAGCTGGCGGACTACGCGCAGCGCGCCAGCCTGTCGAACGACGAGGCTCGACGGGCTTTGGTCACCCAGCTGGGCTGACGCCCGGCCTCGCCCCAGCGCCAGCGCCAGCGCCGCGCCCTCAGGCGCCGAGGTCCAGTGCCCAGGCGCCCGACGTGGCGCTGGACGGATGGCCACCCGGCGCTCGCCGTGCTGAGCAGCGCCCGGAATGCAGGGTCACGACCGGTCCGCCCTGGTCTTCGCGCAGCAGCAGCCAGCGTCGGCCCGCCGCCGTGGCGGCACGGCGGTGGGATGCTCCTTCGTCGTCGGTCGCATCGGGCCCCGCATCGCCCGCCGCGGCCGGCGAATCGATCTGGACCTGGCAGCGGCGCGGCGCCAGTGCGGCCAGCAGGCGGTCGAGATCGGCCTCCAGGACCGGGCCGGCGTCGTCGATGCGCACATGGTGGGCGTAGGCCAGGCCGGTCTCCATCAGGGCATCGGCAGCCAGCCGCGAAGCCGCTCCGGCCTGCGCGATGGCGGCGCGGGCCGACTCGGGCAGGAAGGCGGTGTAGACCGGCTGGCGCGGCAGCAGCGGTGCCAAGTGGCTGCGCCAGGCCGCGCCGAAGCGCGCCTCGGCCAGGGCCGGATCGCCGCCGTAGAAGTGCCGCCCCAGCCCCTGCCAGAAGGGTGAGGCACCGCTGTCGTTGCGCTGCCCCGGCAGCTCGGCGATCAGCCGGGTCGTGAAGGCCCGGCGTCGACTGGCCGCCACCAGCAGCGCGGCGCGCAGCAGCAGCCGCAGCAGCAGGGCCTGCTGCGACTCGCCCAGCCCGGCCGCATCGCAGCACAGGTCGGCCAGCTCACTCGCGCCAGTGTGGTCGTTGCCCAGCAGCAGGATGTCGCGGCGCTGGAACAGGTTCAGCTGCGCGGCCGCATGCACCACGCAGCCCACGTGGTACCAGTGGCGCGGCCGGTCCAGCCCGATGGCCTGGCGCAACCTCACCGCCGCCAGCGCCTCACCCGGCCCGTCGGCGGGGTCACCGCGCTGCGCCACCAGCCAGAGCTCGTCGTCGCCGGCCGGCAGGTCGCGCGCCGCTCCGGGCGGCAGCCAGCTGTGCAGGCCGGGCAGGTCCGCCAGGCCCGCCGGACGCACGCCCCAGGCCACCGGAGCGGGACGCAGTGTGAGGACCGGCCCGCTGGCCGAGGCAGGATGTGCGCGTTGACTCATGCGTTCCCTCCTCGGGCCGGAGCCGAAACCGCCCCCACCGTCGCGGCCGTGCTGCCCTCGACGTCGACATCCAGATGCGCGCCCATCAGCACCTGGCCGGGCTGCCAGCCGAGCAGTTCAGCCAGCAGGGTCTGCGGCTCGACGCCCGGCGCCGCGGCGGCCAGCGGCCAGGGCAGCAGCGTGGCCGCGAAGACGCTGCCCTCCCCACTGCAGACCAGGTGCCAGGGCCCGGACACCGCGGCACGGGCGCGTGCATCGAGCCGCAGGCGGCGCAGGCGCTGCACGGTCTTGAGCAACGCCACGCGGCCCTCGGCGGTGGGGCCGCCGTCGAAGAGATTGAGGTAGCTGTCACCGTCCAGCCCCTCATCCAGCAGGATGCGAAAGGGCAGCTCCCCCACCGGGTGCAACTGCCCCAGCGCCCACTGGGCAGCCTCGGGCAGCAGCGGCACGTAGATCGGCGACTGCGGCATCAGCTCGGCAAGGTAGCCCTTGGGGCTGCGCCCGCCACTGAGCTGCTCGGCGGTGGGGTAGTCCACGTCAAAGAAGCGACGGCCCACGGCGTCCCAGAAGGGGCAGCGCCCGCTGTCGTCGGCCAGCCCCGGGTTTTCGGCGGCGATGCGGTCGGAGAATCGCTCGGGAAAGCGGGCGATGTAGGCAAGCCGGCCGCGCGAGAGCAGCTGCGGCGCCAGCGTGCCGGCATAGGCCGCGTCGATGTGGAAGCCCGTCAGCAGCGTCACCCCCGTGAGGTCGTGGCAGAGGTGCAGCGTGTGGATGCGGTTGCGCGCCCCCAGGGCCGGGCTGGCCTGCACGATGAACTCGTTGCGGTAGCTGTAGAAACGGTCGTTGAAGCCGGCCGCCGCGGCGATGCCCGCCGTGCCGATCAGCGGCGCGCCGCCTTGCCCGTCGTCGCGGCCGCGGTCCTCCAGCACGAAGAGGTAGGTTTCCTCGCCGCTGGCGTCGTCGGCGCTGGCGAACGAGGCCAGCGAATGCTCGACGCTCTCGCGCAGGCCCTGGCGCTGTGCCGGCAGCGAGCTGATGCCGATGGCGCGCGCCTGGGTCAGCTGCGCCAGCGCGTCCAGGTCACTCTCGCGCACCGGGCGCAGCCGGTAGCGGCCCGGCTGGTCACCGGGCGGGGGGAAGTTCGCGTCGCTCATCGTGGCCCTCCTTCCGATCCGTCCTGTGCGGTGGCGCCCGGACTGCCGGCCGCTGCGCAGCCGTCCTGCGCGGCATCGCGCCAGGCCGCCGCACGCTGGCTGCGCTCCTCGCGGGGCGTGCGCCCGAAGTGGGCGCGGTAAGCGTTGCTGAAATGCGGCCCGGAGGCAAAACCGCAGGCCAGCCCGATCTGCAGCACCGACTGGCTGCTCTGGCGCAGCAGCCGGCGCGCACGCTGCAGGCGCAGCGAGACGTACCAGCGCGAAGGCAGCGCGTCCAGGTGCTGCTTGAACAGCCGCTCCAGCTGGCGGCGCGACACGCCGACCAGGCGGGCGATGTCCTCGGTGGGCAGGGGCTCGGCCAGGTTGGCCTCCATCAGCGCGACCGCTTCGGCCAGCTTGGCAGAGCCGCCGCCGCCGGCGTGGATGACCAGCCGCTCCGTCAGTGGCACGCGCTGGCGGTCGTCGCGCGCGCGCACCCGCTCCAGCCCGAAGTGCGCCGCCAGGACCTGGGCCAGGCGCTCACCGTGGCGCTGGCCCAGCCAGGCGATCATCAGGTCACGGCTGGCCTGGTGGCCGGCGCAGCTCAGGCGCAGGCGGTCGATCTCGTAGACGTGCTGTGACACCAGCACCTCGGGATGGCGCTCGGCCAGGGGGCCGATCTCCGGCCAGTGCACCGTCGCACGCAGGCCGGCGAGCAGCCCTGCCTCGGCCAGCCAGGCCGCGCCGGTGCCGATGCCGCCGAGCGTGCAGCGGCCGTCGTCCTGGGCCCGCAGCCAGGCCAGCAACCCGGCGACACCGGGTGACGCCGCGTCGCAAGGGCCATCGGCGACCACGAACAACGCCTCCAGCCGCGGCGCACTGCCCAGCGGCTGCACCGCCAGCCGCGCACCGCAGCGGGCGGCCACCTCCAGCGGTCCGGCTGCAGCAGGCCACCCTGCAGGCAGCGCAGGCGGCAGACCCAACAACAGACATTCGCAGCGTGCGGCGTCGAACTGGCTGCCGGCGGCGGTGAGCACGTCCAGCGCGCCGGCCAGCGACAGCAGGCTGAAACCCGGCAGCAGGACGAAGCCGTAGCGCGGGAGGGGCATCGCGGCTACTTCAGCCCGCCGGAGAGGAACTGGCGCAGCCGCTCGCTGCGCGGCGCGGCCAGCACCTGCGACGGCGGACCCTGCTCTTCGATGCGCCCCTGGTGGAGGAACACCACCTGGTTGGCCACCTCGCGAGCGAAGCCCATCTCGTGGGTCACCACCAGCATCGTGCGGCCCTCGGCGGCGAGTTCGCGCATCACGCCCAGCACCTCGCCGACCAGCTCGGGATCGAGCGCCGAGGTGGGTTCGTCGAAGAGCATCACCTCCGGGTCCATGGCCAGCGCCCGGGCGATCGCCACGCGCTGCTGCTCGCCACCGGAGAGCTGGGCCGGGTAGACATCGCGCCGATGCGTCAGCCCGACGCGGGCCAGCAGTTGCTCGGCCCGCGCCTGCGCCTCGTCACGTGGCCGGCCCAGCACGTGGATGGGCGCCTCGGTCACGTTCTCCGTCACCGTGCGGTGGGCCCAGAGGTTGAAGCCCTGGAACACCATCGCCAGCCGGGCGCGCCAGCGCTGCAGCTGGCGCGCATCGGCCGCGCCTAGGCTGCCGTCGTGCTCACGACGCAGCCCCAGGGTTTCGCCCCCCAGGATGAAGCGCCCCTCGTGCGGCTGCTCCAGCAGGTTCAGGCAGCGCAGCAGCGTGCTCTTGCCCGAGCCGCTGGAGCCGATGATGGCCACCACCTCGCCCGCGCGCGCCTGCAGCGACACGCCGCGCAGCACCTCGCGCTCGCCGAAGCGCTTGTGCAGATCCTCGATCACCAGCGCGGAACTCGTCATCACGTCCTTCCCGATCAGGCCGACAGCAGCGGCCCCTGGCGCCGCACCTCACGCCCGGCCACCTTGCCCAGCGCGTTACCCGCCACGGCGAACCGGCGGTTCTCGCGGGCGAAGAACAGCCCGTCCACCGGACTGTTCACCGGGGTGACCGCACCGGTCAGCGGGTCGATCAGCTCGGCCAACGTCTCGCCCGCGCTCACCTGGGCACCGGGGTCGCGCAAGAAGGTGAGCACCCCGCCGTGCGGCGCGTACAGCGGCATCGAGCCCGCCAGCGGCGTGGCCTCGCAGCAGGCCTCGGCCGGCGCCGGCCATGCACCGCCTTCGGGCGGATCGATCAGCCCGCGCAGGCCGAGGAAGTGCACGATGCCCGCGGCGTCGCGCTGCGCCAGCGCGTGGGTCACGTCGGCCTCGCCGCGCAGCTCGATCGTCACCGCCAGGCAGGCCTGCGGCAGCACCGCCTGCTCGCCGCCCTGCGCCACCTGCCTGGCTGCCAGCTGCGGCCAGACCATCGAGCAGGCCTCGTCGAAGGGGTCACCGCCCGAGCGCTCGGCCAGCAGCGCTGCCTCGGCGCCGATGCAGCGCGCCAGCAGCTGCGCCTGGGGCCAGCAGCCGGGCGTGGTGTAGAAGTGCAGCAGCGCCTCGCCATCGCAGTGCAGGTCGAGCACGATGTCCGCATCCACCGCCAGGCCGAACAGCGTACGACGCAGGTCCTCCAGCGCCGTGGGCGCCGGCAGGGCGGCCACGGCGCGGCGCAGGGCGGCCCGCACCGCGGCGACGTTGGCGGCCGCATCCTCGCCCAGCTCGCCGGCCACCTCGGCCCACACCACCTCGGTCAGGTCGGCGTAGTGGCGGTTGAAGTTTTCGCCGCTGGCCAGCTCGAAGCGGCCCTGGTAGCCGCGCAGCAGCCACTGCTGCATGCCCAGCGGATTGGCCGCCGGCACCAGGACGATCTCGCCGCGCAGGCGCCCCTGCGCCTCCAGCGCCGCCAGGCTCTGGCGCAGGTGGTGGGCGACCAGCATGCCGGGCACCTCGTCGGCATGCAGCGAAGCCTGCACGAAGGCCTTGGGGCCCGCACCGGGCGTGCCGAAGTGCAGGCTGACGAGGTGCTGCTCGGTGCCGGGCGCAGCGGCACGCAGCGGATGGCGGAGGGTCTTCATGGAGGCAGGGGAAGCGGGGATCAATGCCGCTGCATCGGCAGCAGCCAGCGCCGCTCGGCGGCGTGGAAGAGCGCGACCAGCAGCACCGTGATCGCGACGTAGAACAGCGCGGCGGTGATGAAGGCCTCGAAGGGCAGGTAGGTGCGCGAGTTCATCTCGCGCGCCGCACCGGTGAGGTCCAGCAGCGTGACCACGCTGGCCAGCGAGGTGCTGTGCAGCATCAGCACCACCTCGTTGCTGTAGGCCGGCAGCGAGCGGCGCAGCGCCGAAGGCAGCACGATGCGCCGGAAGGTCACCCAGCGCGACATGCCAAAGGCACGCGCTGCCTCCACCTCGCCGTGCGGCAGCGCGCGGATCGCGCCATGCAGGATCTCGATGGTGTAGGCGCAGGTGTTGATCGCCAGCGCCGCGACCGCACAGAACCAGGGCGAGCGCAGCCAGGCCCAGAGGAAGCTCTCGCGCACGGCCTCGAACTGCGCCAGCCCGTAGTACAGCAGGAAAAGCTGCACCAGCAGTGGCGTGCCACGGATCACGTAGGTGAAAAGCCAGACCGGCCGCCACAGCCAGGGCGAGGGCAGGCTGCGCAGCATCGCCAGCGGCAGCGCTGCCAGGCCACCGGTGAGGAGCGACACCACGAGCAGCTGCAGCGTGACCCAGGCGCCGCCCAGGTAGGTCGGCAGGCTGTCGACGATGGCCTGCAGGTCCAGCAGCGTCCCCATCAGCCGGCCTCCGCGGGTCGATATGTGTGCAGCAAGGCCGGCCGCTTCACAGGCTTGCCCGCCGGGTGCCGATGGACAGGCGCCGCTGCAGCCAGGCGAAGGCCAGTTCCGAGCAGCTCGTGAACGCCAGGTAGATCAGCGCCACGGCGACATAGAAGACGAAGGGCTGGCGCGTCGCGCCGGCGGCCTGGCCGGCGCGGTTCATCAGGTCGGCCAGGCCGATCACCGAGACGATGGCGGTGCTCTTGATCATCACCAGCCAGTTGTTCGACAGGCCCGGCAGCGCATGCCGCAGCATCTGCGGCCCGACGATGCGCCACAGCACCTGCCAGCGGCTGAAGCCGAAGGCCAGCGCCGCCTCGCGCTGCCCGGTGGGCACCGCGAGGAAGGCGCCGCGCAGCACCTCGGTGAAATAGGCACCGAAGATGAAGCCGATGGTCAGCACGCCAGCCACGAAGGGGTCGATGTCCACGTAGCCCCAGCCCAGGCGCTCGCCGAGGTGGTTGACCAGGATCTGCCCGCCGTAGAAGACCAGCAACATCAGCACCAGGTCGGGCACGGCACGAATCAGCGTGGTGTAGGCCTGCGCCGCCCAGCGTGCCGGGCGCCAGCGCGAGAGCTTGGCCGTGGCGCCCAGCAGCCCCAGCAGCAGGGCGATGGCGAGCGAGCCCAGCGCCACCGCAAGCGTCAGCGCAGCGCCTTCGAGCAACTGGGGGCCGTAGCCGAACAGCATGGAGCGATCCGCGTCGTCGCCAGGAATGCGCGCGCTCAGTTCGCGGCGCCGTAGACGTCGAAGTCGAAGTACTTGTCCTGCACCTTCTTGTACACGCCGTTGGCACGGATGGCGCGGATGGCGGCGTTGAAGCGCGCCTGCAGGTCGGTATCGGCCTTGCGCAGCGCGATGCCGGCGCCGTAGCCGAAGTAGCGCGGGTCGTGGAAGTCAGGCCCGAAGAAGGCGAAGCCCTTGCCCTGCGGCTTCTTCAGGAAGCCGATGTCCATGGCCACGGAGTCCGCCATCGCCGCGTCGATACGCCCGGCCGCCAGGTCGAGGAACATGTCGTCGCTTTTGGCGTAGCGCACGATCTCGCTGTCCTTGTAGAACTCGCTCAGGTAGCGATCGTGGCTGGTGGAGCGCTGCACACCCAGGCGCCTGCCCTTCAGGCCCGCCGGCGTGGCCTCCAGCCTGGCGCCGGCCTTGCCGGCCAGGCGAGCGGGCGTGCTCTGGTACTTCTCGGTGAAGTTGACGACCTTCCGGCGCTCGTCGGTGATGGCCATCGAGGCGATGATGGCGTCGAACTTGCGGGCCTGCAGCGCCGGGATCATGCCGTCCCAGTCCTGCTGCACCAGCGTGCATTCGGCCTTGATCTCGGCGCACAGCGCCATAGCGATGTCGATGTCGAAGCCCTTGAGCTTGCCGTCGGTGCCGATCTCCGAGAAGGGAGGGTAGGCGCCTTCGACGCCGATGCGGATCTTCTTGCCGTCGGGCACCTGGGCATGAACGGCCAGGGCGGACAGCATCAGGCCGGCGGCAGCGGCAAGGGACAGGATCGAGCGACGAAGCAGCATGGCGGCGGACTCCTCTGGGGACGGGGGAACAACGTTACAGGATGAAGGGGAGCAATCGGTGCGCCGGCGTCACGGCGCGGTCCAGGGCGTCATCAGGGGCTGGGCGACACGCATGGGCCGCAGGTCCAACCGCAGGCGGTGCACCGTGTAGTCCTCGCCGCCGCTGGTCTCGCTGTACCAGCCGATGCTGCCCGGCCCCTTGTACAGGCGCACGGCGAAGCCCAGGGCGCCCTGCGGATCGGCCGGCGCCGGGCGCGGGTCGAAAATCAAGCCGTCGACGGCGTCGAAGCTGCCGTCGATCAGCAGCGTCATCGCCGTGGCCAGAGCCCCTTCGGACAGCATGTCGGCATAGAAAGGTGCCTCGCTGTAGTAGGGCTTGTAGCCGGGAGCCCCGGGCTCCAGCCGCTGGGCGGCGCGCTTGTCGGCCGAGGGCAGCAATTCGCGGCCCGCGCGGAGGTAGCGGTCCCCGGTCTCCAGCAGGCTCATGTGCGCGCCGGTGAGGCTCAGCGCCCCACCGCGCCGCTCGGCACGTGCCGGGGCCAGGTCCACCACCACGGCCTTGCCGGCGATGATCTCGATCTCGTCGCCGCGCAGCAGGGCCGCACTGTCCTCCTCGACCCCTAGGCCGAGCGGGATGCCCAGCGCCTGCATCACAGGGATCATGCGGCCGAAGCGCCCGCGCTTGAGGAAATGCTGGTCCACGAACAGCCCCGGCCCGGCAAAGCCCAGGCCACGGCCGATCTCCCGGCCCTCGCGCATCTGCCCGCGCAGCACCGCCAGCACGTTGGGCGCATCGCGGAACATCTGCTCGCTCATGATGGCCGCGCCGGCCGAGGTGCCGGCCACCACGCCGCCTCGCCGCTTGACGCGCCAGATCGCCTCCAGCAACGGCGTCGGCCGCCCGCCGGGCGCGAGGCTGTCGACGATGCGGTCCTGCGCACCGCCGGTGAAGAACACGCCGCCGGCTGCCTCAACCTCGGCCAGCAGCGTGGGGTCGCTGACCGCCTGGGCCACAGGCCGCTCGGGCAACAGGGGCGACACCGGCAGCACCACCGCGCGCGCACCATGCTTCTCCAGCAGCGCAGCGGCCTCGCGGGCACTGCCCAGCGGGTTCTCGCTCGCGGTGCCCAGCACCACGAAGCGCGCCAGCCCAGCGCCGCCGGCCAACGCCACCAGCCGGTCCCAGACCGGCCGATTGGCCGGCTTGAGCCCGCCGCCGATCGCCACGGCCGCGCCGCCGCCGGACGCTTTGGCCGCACTGGGCGCAGGAGCCTGGGCGGCAGCGCCACCGGCCAGGGCTCCGCTCAGGCAGAGGGCCGCCAAGGCACGCAGCCCCCCCGTCAACACCATTCTCCGCACCATCCACCTCCTCCAACGGGATCCCTGCCACCCTGTGGCGGGTGGAACGCTGAGCACCATGTTGGCACTGCCCGACACCGCAGCGGCACCCACCGCCGCGCGACTGCGCATCCAGAAAAGAAGATGTCGCTTCGATGCAAACCCCGCGGCCCGGCGCCCCGTCATGCTTGCGCCGAAGCGACAGCAAGTTGCGCACAAGCGACTGCCTTGTATCCGCCCTGTGAACGGATCGTGACGGCGTTCCTAGACTGACCCGGCCAACGCTCGCTCGGAGAACATCGCATGAAGGCTCGTCGCCCCCGCTCGCCGCACCCGCTCTCACGGTGCCCTGCCCACCCTGCTCGCCCGGCCCGCGCTCGCCTGAGCCTGGTGACCTGCGCCACCCTGACCTTGCTGGCCAGCCTGCCGGCCCAGGCGCAGTCCGGCGAGGGCAGCAGCTCGACCCAGTTGCAACGCGTGGAGATCACCGGTTCGGCGATCAAGCGCATCGACGGCGAGACGGCGCTGCCGGTGCAGACCATCAAGCGCGACGAGATCGAGAAGTCCGGCGTGACCACCGCCGCCGAGCTGCTGGCCAACATCAGCGCCGCCGCCAAGGGCCTGAACGACGGCGCCAACATCGGCACCGGCGGTTTCCGTGACCAGATGGGCTTCAACGCCGCCAACCTGCGCGGCATCGGCATCTCCTCGACCCTGGTGCTGCTCAACGGCCGGCGCATGGCCAACTTCGCCTCGCCGGGCAACGACTCGGGCGTGGATCTGAACAACATCCCGGCCGCTGCGATCCAGCGCGTCGAGATCCTGCTGGACGGCGCCTCCTCGCTGTACGGTGCCGATGCCATCGGCGGGGTGATCAACTTCATCACCCGCAAGGACTTCCAGGGCGTCGAGCTGGACCTGCACTACGGCCGCACCCAGGAAGGCGGCGGCGGCAAGCGCACGGCCACCATCGCGGGCGGCACCGGCGACCTCGCTCGCGACGGATTCAACCTTTTCGGCGTCTTCGACGTGCAGCGCACGGAGGCGCTGCGCACATCGCAGCGCCAGTTCATCTCGGATCTGAAGATCCCCGAGCGGCTGCCGCACCTGCTGTCGAGCGCGCCCTTCCCGGCCAACATCCGCCTGACCTCGGACCAGCGCGACTACCTGCAGTCACAGGGCTTCACCATCAACGGCAAGCCCATCGTCAACCGGACCATCAACCTCAGCGCACCGACCTGCAGCCCGCCGCACTCGTTGTACCTGCCCGACGGCATCGGTGGCGAAGATGCCTGCACCTACGACTACATGCGCGACCTGGAGCTCTCGCCCAAGTCGGAGAAGCTGGGCTTCCTCGGCCGCGCCGTGGTGCAGGTGCAGCCACAGCAGCAGGTGTTCGCAGAACTCTCCTACAGCCGTGCCAAGACCTGGTACGTCGGCACCTCCAACCGGATCGACGGCGAGATGGACGTCTCGATGATCCCCGCGCTGGCGGCCACCGGCCTGGCCGCGGCCCTGCCCGATGACCGCTCCATCACCGTGCGCACCCGGCTGCTCGATGCCGGCAACCGCACCAGCGAGCTGACCAGCACCGGCGCGCGGATCGTGCTGGGCACCAGTGGCACCCACGGCAACATCGACTACGACCTGGGGTTCAACCACAGCGTCAACACCGTCTCCGACCGCGACACCCACGGCTACCTGCCCTACGACAGGACGTTGGAGGGCATCGCCGGCGGCCTGATCAACCCCTTCGGCGCGAACAGCGCGGCAGGGCTGGCCTACCTGGAGAGCATCCAGGTCAACGACGAAGTCCGCTACGCGCGCGGCACGATGGATGCGCTGGACGGCAAGGTCTCGATGCCTCTGATGCCCCTGGGCGGCGGTGACCTGTCGCTGGCGGTGGGCGGCGAGCTGCGCTGCGAAGCGCAGCGCTCGCACGCCTCGGACCTGCTGCTGTCAGACAACATCCTGGGGGACGACACTCCGGGCGACGCGCAGAACACCGATCACCACCGCAGCGTGGGCGCCCTCTTTGCCGAGCTGAATGCACCGATCACTCGCGAGCTGGAGCTGCAGGCCGCGCTGCGCTACGACCATTACCAGACCGTGGGCGGCAGCGCCAACCCGAAGATCGGCCTGCGCTGGACGCCGGTCAAGTCCCTGTTGCTGCGCGCCTCGGCGGGCACGGGCTTCCGCGCCCCCAGCCTGTCGGACATGTACCGCCCCGTGGCAGGCGGTTCGTCGGCCACCCTGGCCGACCCGGTGTGCATGGCCGCCAATGACAATGACCTGGCCTACTGCGCCGACATCTGGACGACCCGCACCTACAGCAACGCCCAGCTCAAGCCGGAGCGCTCGCGCCAGTTCTCCCTGGGCGCGGTGGCCGAGCCCACGCCCTCGGTCAGCCTGAGCGCCGACTACTGGTACATCGAGAAGCGGGACCTGATCTCCACCATCGGCGACGAGGTCATCCTCGCCAACCTCGACAAGTACGGCTCCCTGGTCCACCGCGATGAAGATGGCGTGATCGACTACATCGAGCTGCGCAAGGAGAACCGCGGCCGCCAACGCTCCGCCGGCCTGGACCTGAGCGCCGAGTGGCGCAGCCAGCCCAGCGCCTGGGGCCGCTTCGGCGCCAAGATGACCGGCACGCTGATGCTGACGTCCAAGCAGCAGACCGGTAACGATGACCCCTATGTCAGCAACCTCGGCCGCTTCGTCAACGATGGCGTGGTGCAGCGCTGGCGCCACCGCCTCAGCCTCGACTGGGCCCTGGGCGCGTGGAGCCTGAACCTCGCCAACACCTACTACAGCCGCTACGACGACCAGAACAACGCCATCGACACCAACACCGGCACCGTCACAGCAGCCAACCGGGTGAAGGCCTATTCGCTGTGGGACCTGTCGGGCACCTGGGCACCGAGCAAGACGATGCATGTGCGCGTGGGCGTGAAGAACCTGGCCGACACTGCGCCACCGTTCTCCAACCAGGCCTACTTCTTCATCTCGGGCTACGACCCGAGCTACACCGATCCACGCGGGCGCTCGTTCTTCCTGAACCTGCAGTACACGTTCAAGTAGGACGGTTCACGCCGCCAACTCGTGCTCGCTCAGGCGAGCACGAGGTTGTCTCGGTGGATCAGCTCGGGCTCGTTGGCATAGCCCAGCAGCCCCTCGATCTGCGAGGAGGGCTTGCGGGCGATGCGGCGGGTTTCGCTGGCCGTGTAATTGGCCAGGCCACGGGCGATCTCCGCCCCGGCAGGGGACCGCACCGCGATCACGTCGCCACGCGCGAATTCGCCCTGCACCTCGACCACGCCGATGGGCAGCAGGCTCTTGCCCTCGTCTCGCAGCTTCACCACTGCGCCGTCGTCGATCACCACCGCGCCGCGCAGCTGCAGGTGGTCGGCCATCCACTGCTTGCGTGCAGCCACCTTGGCGGTGGTCGCCACCAGCAGCGTGCCGATGGACTCGCCCGCCACCAGGCGCAGCAGCGCGTCCTTCTCGCGGCCCCAGGCGATCACCGTCGAGGCGCCGCTGCCGGCGGCGCGCTTGGCCGCCAGGATCTTGGTGATCATGCCGCCCTTGCCGATCGAGCTGCCCGCACCACCGGCCATCTGCTCCAACTCAGGCGTGCCAGCCTGGGCCTCGTGAATGAACTGCGCGTCGGGGTCCTTGCGAGGGTCGGCCGAGTACAGGCCCTTCTGGTCCGTCAGGATGATCAGCACGTCGGCCTCGACCAGGTTGGCCACCAACGCGCCCAGGGTGTCGTTGTCGCCGACCTTGATTTCGTCGGTGACCACCGTGTCGTTCTCGTTGATCACCGGCACCACGCCCAGCTCCAGCAGCGTCAGCAACGTGGTGCGGGCGTTCAGGTAGCGCTCGCGGTCGGCCAGGTCGGCGTGGGTGAGCAGCACCTGGGCGCTGCCCAGGCCCTGCTCGCGCAGGGAGGTCTCGTAGATCTGCGCCAGGCCCATCTGGCCAACGGCGGCGGCGGCCTGCAGCTCGTGCACTTCCTTGGGCCGGGTCGCCCAGCCCAGGCGCTTCATGCCCTCGGCGATCGCCCCCGACGACACCATCACCACCTCGCGGCCCTGGCGCACCAGCGCGGCCAGCTGCACGCACCAGGCGTGGATCGCCTCGGCATCGAGCCCGCGCCCCTCGTTGGTCACCAGGCTGGAGCCGACCTTGACGACGATGCGGCGGGCGTTCTTCAGGATGTCACTCATGATGCGTGCGTGGTGCAACGGCGGCGGCCGCGGTTCAGCCGGCCAGTGTCAGCGAAAACGGGGATCGTCCGCGGCGGGCGGCACCGGTGCCTCTTCCGGTTCGGCAAAACGCACGTCCGGCTCCTCGATCGGCGGCGCGTTCAGGGCGGCGACGTACTGGTACAGCGCGCGCACCAGCGGCTCACAGCCCTCGCGTGTCAACGCCGAGATCTCGTAGACCGGGCCCTTCCAGCGCAGGCGCTTGACGAAGTCCTTCACCCGTGCGGCACGCTCTTCGGCCGGCACCATGTCCAGCTTGTTGAGCACCAGCCAGCGCGGCTTCTCGTACAGCTCCTTGTCGTACTTCTTCAGCTCGCCGACGATGGCCTTGGCCTGCGCGACGGGGTCCACCTCGTCGTCGAACGGCGCCATGTCGATCAGGTGCAGCAGCACGCGGGTGCGCTGCAGGTGACGCAGGAAGAGGTGACCCAGGCCGGCACCCTCGGACGCCCCCTCGATCAGCCCCGGCACGTCGGCGACGACAAAGCTCTGGCTCGGACCCACCCGCACCACGCCCAGGTTCGGGTGCAGCGTCGTGAAGGGGTAGTCGGCGATCTTCGGCCGGGCGTTGGAGATGGCCGCGATCAGCGTGGACTTGCCGGCGTTGGGCATGCCCAGCAGGCCCACGTCGGCCAGCACGCGCAGCTCCAGCTTCAGCGCATGGGCCTCGCCGGGCCAGCCGGGCGTCTTCTGGCGCGGCGCCCGGTTGGTGCTGGTCTTGTAGTGCAGGTTGCCGAAGCCGCCATCACCGCCCTTGGCGAGGATGATCCGCTCGCCGTCCGTGAGCAGCTCGGCAATGCGCTCGCCGGTCTCGGCGTCGCTGATGATGGTGCCCACCGGCATGCGCAGCGTCACGTCCTCGCCCGCGGCGCCGAACTGGTCCGAGCCGCGCCCGGCCTCGCCGTTGCGCGCCTCGTGGCGGCGCGTGTAGCGGAAATCCACCAGCGTGTTGAGGTTGCGGTCGGCCACCGCGTAGACGTGGCCGCCCCGCCCGCCATTGCCGCCATCAGGCCCGCCGAAGGGAATGAACTTCTCGCGCCGGAAGCTGCAGCAGCCCGCGCCTCCTTGACCCGCCGCCACGTCGATGGTGACTTCGTCGACGAACTTCATCTGGGGACTCCTGAGCTGGTCGGATGGGCCGGCAACACTACAGGAGGGAATGCAGCGTTCGCCGGCGCAACGCAGCCCATCTTTGAAGCGCCCCGCGAGGCGCTCAATGCAAAAAGCCCCGGCGGACCGGGGCTCCTCATGGTCTGGACAAAACCAGACTCGTCGTCGCTCAGACCGGGGTGATCACCACGGTCTTGCGGCTCAGGGGGCCCTTCACGGCGAAGGACACCTTGCCGTCAACCAGCGCAAACAGGCTGTGGTCGCGGCCCATGCCGACGTTCGGGCCGGCATGGAAACGGGTGCCACGCTGGCGCACGATGATCGAGCCGGCGCTCACCAGCTCGCCACCGAAGGCCTTGACGCCGAGCATCTTCGGTTGGGAGTCGCGGCCGTTCCGTGTGGAACCGCCGCCTTTTTTCTGTGCCATCTTTCAGCTCCTGGATCGTGAACGGGCTAGCCGATCAGCCCTGCACCGCTGCGATCTGCAGCTCGGTGTAGTTCTGACGATGGCCCTGATGCTTCTGGTAGTGCTTGCGACGGCGCATCTTGAAGATGCGGACCTTGTCGTGCCTGCCATGCGCCAACACCGTGGCAGTGACCGTTGCGCCTTCAACCAAGGGCGTGCCCACCTTCAGCTCCGCGCCGCTACCGAGCGCGAGAACCTGGTCGATCACGATCTCTTGGCCAACTTCCGCAGCAATCTGTTCTACCTTGATCTTCTCGCCGGCAGCAACCTTGTATTGCTTGCCACCGGTTTTTAT
>Ga0073899_10000637_pt1 | contig 32097 bp, 31 predicted proteins | sample KloWWTmetaKNB5Ph_FD_88975 | JGI IMG/M metagenome (GOLD analysis project Ga0073899, IMG submission 88975) | Active sludge microbial communities from Klosterneuburg, Austria, studying microevolution and ecology of nitrifiers - Klosterneuburg... | ecosystem: Engineered > WWTP > Aerobic digester >... | reverse complement strand
TGCTCGGCGACGACAGCCTCGGCAGCATCCTCGGCGACACCTTCGCGCTCGACAACGACGACCAGTTCCTGCTCAAGATCGCCTATCGCTTCGCGCCGTGAGCCATGCGTAGCGCTTCGTCTATGCGATGTAGGAGCGACACTTGTGGCGCGATCGGTGACGCGGTGCATTCGATCTTCGCGATGCAACCTGTGCGCGACAGCCGGACTTGGTCGCGTCGTCGATCGCGCCACAAGTGGCGCTCCTACATCGCGTCGACCGAAATTCCATGCGCGCTGAGGATGGCGTGGGCCTGGCGATGGGCGATGGATCGCGCATCACCGGAAATGGCGACGCGCCCGCCGCGGTAGTGCAATTCGACCGCGCCGCCCATCGACGCGTGCTGCTCGCGCCCCGGCGACAGCAGTGCGCATTCGAGGATCGACCAAATCGCGTCGAGCCCGGCGTGTTCGTATTGCAGCGCGGTGAGGGCGCAGAGGTCGTGGTGGGTGAGATAGCGGGCGTGCTCGACCCGGATTGAGAAGGCTTCGTTGAGCAGCAGCGCAGTCTTCGAGTCCGCGAGGCCTTTCTCTTCGAAGTCGCGTTCCATTTGCGCGCCAACCTGCTCGGCATCGGCAGCGTGCCCAACGAGCACGAACGGCACCAGCAGCAGCGGGCTGCCGATCAGGCGTGCGTCGGGCTCCAGCACCGGCGCCGCCATGCGTCCCGCGGACGCGCCAAAACTGGTGATCGCCGGCGTCCAGCCGCCGCGCTGTGCCTGCTGGTGCATGCGCGCCAGTTCGGCATGGATCGGCCAGCCCGGGCGCAGGATCTGGGCCTGGTCGTACAGCGCCGCCGACACGGCCAGGCCCATCGTCTCGACCCCCGGAATCAGCCGCGCCAGATCCTTGGCGATGGCGTCGCCGAGCAGCGGCGCGGACTCGAGCGGCAGACAAAGCGTGCTCGGTGCTCCTTCGGGCAGCAACTCGATCGCGAGCACGGCAGGACAGGCGGTGAGGACGGCAGCCATGGCGAAATCCGGATGGAACGGCCGCATAGTTTAGCGGTCGGTCGATCATCCGACTCGCGCTGCTAGGATTTGCGGATGGTCGATTCACCCAAGAACCGGATGCGCCGCGAGCTGCGCTCGCTGATCGAGCGCTTCCTGGTACCCATCGCGATTGCACTGATGCCTTGGTGGCTCGGCTTCCGCGTCGCGCGCCGTCTTGCGCACTGGCCTTGGTTCTACCGCGAACGGGTCGATGCGACCGTGGCTGTGGCCGCCCGTTATGGCGTGATCGACGACCCGAAGCGCTTCGCCTTCGAGCAGCGCCTGTATCACCTCATCGACCAGGCTGACCTGTTCCTGCTGAAGCTGCGCACCGATCGCTTCCTCGACCGCCACTTCGACATCGATGGCGACTGGCCGGAAGGCAACGGCGCCTTGATCACGCTTTCCTTCCATTGGGGTGCGGGATTCTGGGGGCTGCGTTCGTTGCGCCGCAGCGGTCGGCGTTTCGCGATTCTGTCCGCCCGCCACGACCCGGAATCGCTGAAGGGGCATAGCGTGCTGTATCGCTACGCCCAAGTACGCATCAACGAAGGCTTGAGCTTGGGCGACCATCCGTTTGTTTACATCGGCGACGGTCCTCGACCGATGTTGCGCGCGTTGCAGTCAGGCGTCAGCCTGCTGACCTCGATCGACGTGCCCCATGTCGGTGGCGAGGTACCGGTGCGTCTGCTGGGCCGTGATGCGCAGCTGCCGAGCGGCATGATCAAGCTCGCCGAGAAGTCGAAGGTGCCGATCGTGTTCTTCGCGGTCTGGCTCGATCCCGCGACCGGTCGGCGCAAGCTGCGCATTCGGGAGGCGCTGCAGGTGACCGATCGTGATGCCGCGATGAGCTTCGCCGCCGCCCATCTGGACTGGATGCTCGCGACTGCGCCGGCGGCCTGGCATTTCTGGGCGTACGCCGATGCATTCTTTCGCCATCACCCGGTCGCGGTCGAAGCGGCTACGGCCGAGGCCGAGGACCACGCCGCGGCGTGACCGCTCCACGGGCATTTGCTAGGGTCGGGCTCCCGATTGCCGGAGTCCGCCATGAGCCAAGCCCGCCGCGTCGCCATCCTTGGTGGATCGCGCATTCCGTTCTGCCGCAACAACACCGCCTACTTCGACCTCGGCAATGCCGGCATGTCGATCAAGGCGGTCGGGTCCCTGGTCGAGCGATTCAATCTCAGCGGCGTGCAGCTCGGTGAGGTCGCGCTCGGCGCCGTGCTCAAGCATTCGTCCGACTGGAACCTCGGTCGTGAGGTCGCGCTGTCCTCGGGACTGTCGCCGTTGACGCCCGGCATCACCATGCAGCGCGCTTGCGGCACCAGTCTCGATACCAGCATCCACATCGGCAACCAGATCGCGCTCGGGCAGATCGAAGTGGGCATCGCCGGCGGTTCGGACACCACCTCGGACGTGCCGATCGTGGTCGGCGAGAAGATGCGCCGCCGCCTGCTCAACATCAACCGCGCCAAGACCTTCGGCCAGCGCATGGGCGCGATTTTCAGGGGCTTCTCGTTCGGAGAGTTGAAGCCGGGCTTCCCCGGCGTGGCCGAGCCGCGCACCGGCAAGGCCATGGGCGAGCACTGCGAAATGATGGCCAAGGAATGGAGCATCACGCGCGAAGCGCAGGACCAGCTCGCGTACGATTCGCATCGCAAGGCCGCGGCCGCGTATGAACGCGGCTTCTTCCAGGATCTGGTGGTGCCGTTCCGCGGCCTCGAGCGCGACAACATCCTGCGCGCCGACACCACCGTCGAGAAGCTTGCAATGCTGAAGCCCGCGTTCGACCGCAGCTCGGGCAAGGGCACGCTCACCGCCGGCAATTCGACGCCGTTGACCGATGGCGCCAGCGCGGTGCTGCTCGCCAGCGAGGACTGGGCTGCTGCGCGTGGCCACAAGCCGCTCGCCTACCTGACGCATTCGCGCGTGGCTGCGGTCGACTTCGTCGCCGGCGAAGGACTGCTGATGGCGCCGACGGTTGCAGTCGCGGAACTGCTGAAGGCGACCGGGCTCAAGTTGCAGGACTTCGACTTCTACGAGATCCACGAGGCATTTGCGGCCCAGGTGTTGTGTACGTTGAAGGCCTGGGAATCGACCGAGTACTGCACCAAGCGCCTCGGCCTCCCCGCCGCACTCGGCGCGATCGATCCGGCGAAGTTGAACGTGGTGGGATCGAGCCTTGCGTTCGGACATCCGTTTGCGGCCACTGGCGCGCGCCTGGTTGCGACTGCGGCCAAGCTGCTCGCAGAAAAGGGCGGTGGCCGCGCCCTGATCTCGGTTTGCACCGCCGGCGGCATGGGCGTGGTGGCGGTGGTCGAACGCTGACGCACCTGCAGGTTGCCGCTTCGGCTCACCACTTCGCGGGCGGCGCCGTCGACACTCATGGTCTTGCCCTCGGCGGTGATGCAGCGGTTGCGTACTACGGTCTCGCCGCGTTCGTCGCCGAAGTAGGTCACGGTGGTGCCGGTCTTGCAGTCGTCCTGGTAACGATTGGGCAGGCGCGCGACCTCGTACCGGGTACCGAGGTAGCGCTCCAGGTCGAGCGCGGCCATGGGTTCGTTGGAGAGCGACGTCGCCGCGAACTCTATTCAGCGGTGGTGGGCGCAACGTGACTCACGCTGCGCCGACGCTCACCCGGTGGCCATTCCCGCCCTCGGCGCCGAGGTCGATGCGCGCGCCATCGAAGCGGTTGATCAGTTCGGCATTGCTGAGCAGATGAGCGCTGGGTTTGCCACAGAGGAAGCTGCCGCCACCGGCCAACACCATCGGCAGCAACAACTGGTCGGCCAGGTGCTCGCCGACCACCGCCGTCGAATCGAGGTGGCGCTGCAGTTCGTCGCAGGCGCGATCGGCCACCGTCTCGGCACTGACCCCGCGCTCGCCGTAGCTCGTCACCAGTTCACAAACGTGCTCGAACTCGGCCCACACCGACAACACATTGCCGGGACCGGTGCGCGCGCCGAGGTTCTGGTGCGAGATCTGTTCACGCCGCAACTTGAAGCGGTCGGCGACGCGGGTGATTTCGCGCAACGCGACATGTTCGGGCACGGCCGCGACCAGCGCTTCGGCGCCGATGCCGCGACGTTCGCCACGCGCCTCGAGCGTGACCGGTCGCAGCAGCGAGGGCCGGATGGTCGCAACGATGCGTCCGCCGCCGGCCGGATACAGGCCAACGCGCTCGACCTCGAGTTCGATCTCGGCGCCCATGCGCCGCAGGATCGGCAGGAAGCAGTGATCGATGAAACTCGCACTCGGCGCCAGCATGTTGTGGGTGCCGCCCTCGATCGTGATCCGGCTCGGGGCGTCGGCGCGCAGCAGCGGCGGCAGCACCGTCTGCAGCACCAGCATCGCGCTGCCGGCGGTGCCGATCGCGAAATGCTGGGCACCGCCGACGAGCGCATGCGGCACGAACTCGAGCGTCGTCGAGCCCGGCTCGGCGCCGCGCACATCCGCCGCCGAAATCATCGCGGCAGCCTTCACGCAGGTCAGGTGCTGGCGCATCAGTCCCGGCTTCGCGCGCCCGGCACGAATGCGCTCGATGCGGATCGGTCGCTGTTCAAGGATCGACAGCGACAAGGCCGTGCGCAGGATCTGCCCACCGCCTTCGCCTTGGGATCCGTCGATCACCAGCATGTTCTTGTCCATGACAGTCTGCTCCAAATTGCTATCGCGGCCGAAGGCCGCTCCTACATGTGCTCGACCTGGTTTCGTCGTGCGCTTGTGGGAGCGGGCTCCGGCCCGCGATGCTTCTAGCCCTTCACACACACCACCTGCCGCAACGTGTGCATGATCTCCACCAGATCCGCCTGCGCGGCCATCACCTGGTCGATCGGCTTGTACGCGGCCGGTGATTCGTCGATCACGTCCTTGTCCTTGCGGCATTCGACGTGGGCGGTTGCCTTGACGTGGTCCTCGATCGTGATCATCGCCTTGGCGCGGGTGCGGCTCATCACGCGGCCGGCGCCGTGCGAGCACGAGCAGAACGCTTCCGAGTTGCCGAGGCCACGCACGATGAAGCTCTTTGCGCCCATCGAACCCGGGATGATGCCGTACTGGCCGAGTTGCGCGCTCACCGCACCCTTGCGCGTGACCAGCAGCGACTCACCGAAGTGGGTCTCGCGGCTCACGTAGTTGTGGTGGCAGTTCACCGCTGCCTCGGTCAAGGTGAACTTCTTCGGGATCACCTTGGCCAAGGTCGCGAGCGTGTTGCTCATCATGATCGCGCGGTTTTCGCGCGCGAAGCGTTGCGCCCAGTCGACCGCGAACACGTAGTCGTCGAAGTGCTTCGAGCCCTCCTGGAAATAGGCGAGGTCGCGATGCGGCAGGTTGGCGACGTGCTCGCGCATGTCGGCCTGGGCCAGTTCGATGAAGTGCGTGCCGATGGCGTTGCCGACGCCGCGCGAACCCGAGTGCAGCATCACCCACACCTGGTCCGCTTCATCGAGACAGATCTCGACGAAATGGTTGCCGGTGCCGAGCGTGCCGAGGTGGTTCAGGTTGTTGGTGTTCTTCAGGCGCGGGTGCAGTTCGCACAGGCGCTTGAAGTCCTGTTCCAGTCCGGTCCACGCCTGCAGCGCGGTGCGCGGCGGCGCGTTCCAGGCACCCTTGTCGCGCTGACCCTTGTTCGTGCTGCGGCCATGCGGCACCGCCTTCTCGATCGCGCTGCGCACGCCGGCCAGATGGTCCGGCAGGCCGTTCGCATGCAGCGAGGTGCGTGCCGCGATCATGCCGCAGCCGATGTCGACCCCGACCGCAGCCGGGATGATCGCGTGCCGCGTCGGTACCACCGACCCGACGGTTGCACCGATGCCGACATGCACGTCCGGCATCGCCGCCACATGCGGCCACACCACCGGCAAGCGCGCCAACTGCGCCAACTGCCGCATCGCCTCATCCTCGACCGGCACACCACGCGTCCACAACTTCACCGGGACGCCGCCGTGCGTGTTCATTTCGTTGTAGTTGCTCATTCCCAGCCCCACCATGTTGATCTCTGCTGGTTGCGTCGACCATGCGCAACCCTCAATTTGCAAGTCATATCATGTGCCCATGCGGGACGATTCCCTAGGTGAACTGGTCAGGCGACTCGCCCCGAACAGCAATTGGCCTCGTGAGGACGTGCCAGATGGATACGGATTCGGACGAAATGACTAAGGACGCAATTCTGCCGCCCACGGACATTCCAGACTTGTCTGCGCTTCAACTGCAAACGGAATGGGCCTTCATCAACCGCGCGATTCTCGGCGGAGGATCCAGTGATTTCACCGCCTACACCCTTCAGTTGAATTGCGTCCGATTGATGGACGCCGCCATTCGCGACTACTCGCTCGGTCGTCAAGCAATATTGTCTTTCCATGCCCGAAGTCCGGACGAGTTCGGTCTAGGCTGGATCGCGATGGCGACGACTCACTTTGAGAGCTGTGTCTGGCATCTTGAACGGGCTGTGAAACATGCACGTGTGTTGCGCTCTCTTAAGACGGCAGAGACTGGCCTCAAGCAATTGATCTCTAAGAAGCTGAGCTTTTTCAGTGCTTCTGCGGAATCCAGAATCACCGCTCTGCGCGACACCTTGGCTCATCTGGAGAAGGCTGCGGGAAATGGCGAGCTTCGTAGTGGTGAGAGCATTGCGCTAATGCCAACCTCCGTTGGCCTATCCATTTCCGGCCACACCATTGAGTGGGCAGAACTCGCCGGGTGGCTTACCGATGGACATTCTTGCGTCGCTGCGCTGGCGAGCTTCAAGCCTTCAAGAGACTCGGGCTAGTGACTGCTCGACCTGAGTGGGAGGTTTCGTCGCTGATTGATATTTGAATGCCAGTCGCGATGTGCAGCGAGTGGTCGTGCCAGCAGCGGTCGCGGGGTGCCATGAGAATTCAATACAGATTCCCAGTGCGTGGGGTGTTCCGACTCAGTTCAACTCGCTCATGTGTGGTGGGCGACGCACTCGTCACTTCCGAAGTGACTGCAGCCGGGACCATGATCGGGCTGGTCGTTACGTTTCCCTTGCCCAACTGGCATGAATTCGCACCGCCGAAGGTGGAGCGGCAAGAGGATGGAATCCTCCGGATTGAGATGCCCGAGGAACCGAGACTAGACGATGCCCGGCGCATCGCGGCAGCGATCGAGGCTAGGCTCGCGCCGTTCGGCGTCGAGGAAATCGCGGTAAATGAAGGAAGCACAGACTGGCTGCCCGACTCAGACAGAGAGGCTGAGACTGCGCTGGCAAGACACACTTCGCTTCGCATCGGCGTGCCCGAGAACGCGCATTCAAGGTTTCGCCCTGGAGTGTTGAGGGCTGCTGCCCGTCCACGAGAACTCGATCCCGTCTGGGATCTACAACTTGCTTTTTTCCGTGCCGCTCAAATTGAGATGCATCGGTTTCAGTTCGTCAAAGCGTTCTTCTACTTCTTCTTCTTCCTGGAAGGACTGTTTGGTGGCGGTCAGATCAAGAAGGCAGGATTGAAGCAAGCATTTCGAGAAAGCCCAGACCTTGTGGCCGCGCTCCGCCGAGCAATGGAAGGAGAGCGCGCGAACCAGTCTGCCGCAACCCAGGAGATAGAGGCGGTCATCGACCGTATTGTTGACCTTCGAGGTTTCTTGTTTCATAACCCAAAGGGACGATCAGAAAAATGGAGCCCAAGAGAGCAAGCTGCGTACGCGGCCGAGGCCAGTCTATTGGCGATGACATCGAACACGATTGTGCTGGCCAAGGAGTGGCCGGCCGAAGAAAACGCGCTACCTTCTCCATTGTCCGTAGTCGACGCTGACCGGATCAACTTTGATCGTTTTCTTACTCCGGACGCTCAAGCAACGGGTCCATCCTGAAGGCGGCCGAATCCGGCCACGTCTCGCCTACTAGCGCAGCCACTTGGCCATCGCATCGACGATGCGCTGTGTTTCGACGCTGACCCGAGTGACGCGCATGAGCAGGTCGATGACGTGCTCCTTGTGGTCCGCGAAGCGGTAGGTGTCGAACTTCTCGCGAATGGTCGGGTCTTTGGGCTTCGACTCTTTGTACTGGTCGAGAATCCACTCCAGCGCGCTGCGGTTGCCGAGTTTGTACTCCCAAGCTTCGCGCGGGACGCTGGTGAGTGTGGTTTCGGAATCGAGCACGATGCGACCGTGCTCCTTGTCGGCCTTCAGTGATGGTTTCGGCGTCTGGCCGGTGCTGCGCGCCTTTTCATCGACCAGATCGACCCGCGAGAGCGGCCACGGCTGCACTTGTTCGTAACCGATGTGCAGGCGCATGAGTTCGGTGCCGGCGTCGGCCCAACGGAAGAAGTCGTCGAGGCTTTGGCCGTAGAACGGAATGCGCGGAAACTCGCGCTTTAGGTTCTGGGCGTACTTGTCGCGATAGACGGGGTCGTGGAGTACGGCGTAGACGTATTGAAAGATCGCTTCTTTGTCGATCTTGCGCTCGTCCTTCTTGTAGCGATGGCCCTTGGGCCGATAATTCCCATCGAACTGCGCGAGCGCCCAGTCGGTGATGTTGTCCGCGACTGTTCCATCTTCGTTGCGGAATCGGTATCCGACGACTTTCGTGTCGCCCATGAAATGCCAGTCGGTGGCCACAGTGGATGCGACGCATCTAAAGTCGCCGCTTGCCGGGAAGTTCAATAAACGGTTGTCTGGGAGATCAAATGCTTCGTGCTGGCCGAGCTCATCGATCATGACGGGGGAAAGGTGACCCCAAACGCAAACAAATGGCCGATATGCGTACCGACGAATATCTGCGTCGGAGAAAGTTGTCATCAATCCACGGCGCAGCTTGTTTTTTAGGTTGCGCGACCACTTAATCGACGAGTCAAATTCATCGCCATCCTTTGACGCCAAAGCGTACCGCGAAAGAAAGAACTCGCCCTTACGTCGCAGCGTATCCAGGTCCAAGTCGGTCACCCATTCGTCACGGGCCGTGTTTATGCCGTTTCCGAACAGTCTGAAGATCGCGTTCGCGCCGCGCTTGCCAGCTTTGGCTTCCTTCGAGGCGAGTGGTAGTAGCGAGTCGAAGTCGTTGTTGGTCAGGTTGAGCCAGTTGTGAGCCTTGTCCGGCCTGATTTCTGGCTGCGGCAGGTCGCGCAGCTTGGAGCGCGCGAGAAACGCGAGTTTTTCCTCAGCGGTCTCCATCTCCGGTCTTCGCGCGTAGAAGATGCGCGCGCCCTTCGATCCGCGCTTGCGTACGAAGAAGCTGATGGCGACGCCGGTCTGGATGCCGAACACGTTGTGCTTCGTGCCTGACAGCTTGGGGTTCGCGCGCACGTCGCCACCGAGGTCGAGGACACGAACCTCGGCGAACTCCTTCGCCACCGTCGCCCGGAAACCATCGAAGGTGCGCGCGTCGAGGAAGCTGCGGTTGGTGATGAACACCAATACGCCATCGTCGTGCAGTCGGTCGGACGCCCACCGGAAGAACCGCGCGTACATGTCGTAGAGCTTGGTTTTCTGCGCCGTGCTCGCCTTGACGTAGGTTTCCTTGATGCGCCGGTCGATTTCCGGATAGTCGCGGTTCTTGTTGTTGTCGTTCTCGTTCAGCTGGTTCGCGTTGTAGGGCGGATTGCCGATCACCACGCTGATCTTGCGCCGGTTCTGGCGCTTGATGCGTTCGACGTTTTCCTCGCCCATGCCGAACAGGTCGGCGATCTGGTCGCCGGTGCGCTTGCCGAGTCCTGCCGTGTTGTCGAGCGTGTCCACCAGACACAGCCCAGCGAATTCCACGTACTCACCGCTGATTGCCGCGTAAGTGGCTTCGATGTTCAAGTTGGCGACGTAGTAGGGCAGGATGCCGACCTCGTTCGCGTGTAGTTCGTGCTCGTACTTGTGCCGGAGCTTCGCCGGCTGGCCGCGGAAGTGCTCGATCAGTTCGGTGATGAAGGTGCCGGTGCCGACGGCCGGGTCGAGGATTTCCACGTCGCGGTCGACCAGCGTGCGCCCAAAATGCTGCTCGCACAGCCAGTCAGCCGACTCGATCATGAAGCGCACGATCTCGTTCGGCGTGTAGACCACGCCGAGCCGGTCCGCGGCCTTCGGGTTGTAGACCTTGTAGAAGTTTTCGTACACCACCTTCAGAAAAGTCTGCTTCTCGTGGTGCGAGCCGATGCGTGCAGCGGCCGAACGGATGGCCCGGTAGTACACCTCCAAGCTCTTGAGCGTCTGGAAGCGGGTGTTGCCGGTGAAGAACGTGTCCTCGAGCTTGTGCAGTTCGCGCGCGACATTGTTGTCGCGATGGAAGGGCTGGCCGGGGAACACCTCATCGAAGATCTCGTCGGTGAGGATGTGCTGGATCAGGATTTCGCGCACATCCTCCTCGGTCAGCGCCGGGTTGATGGTCTTGCGTGCGTGGTCCAGAAAGTGCCCGGTTGCCTTGCGGAACGCCGCACTGTCCGCGTGCGCACGCTCGATCATCGCGCGCAGTGCTTCGAGGACTGCGGGCAGGTCGGCGGTGAACTGCTTGACGGCGCTGCGGAACTCGGCGATTTCCGGCCGTTCGTAGCCGAAGAACAGCGCGAGCAGCTTCTGCAGCGCATCAACATCGTCCGTCGGGCAGCGCATCACCTCGGTGCCGTTCTGGATCAGCACCACGCGCGTGCTGTCCTCGAACAGGATGTTGTCCTTCGGGTAGCCGCGGCGGAACTTCAGTTCGATCTCGGCGTCGAGATCGTCCTTCTCGTCCTTCGCCTCCCAATAGCCGAACGGCATGCGCAGCGCGTGCAGCAGTGCGCCATCGACGTAGCGCCGCTCCTTCGTCGGCGCCGCGATCTCGAATTCGGGCACGAAGACCAAGTCGTGGCTGCGCGCGTAGCCCTTCAGCAGATCCTTGAAGGCCTCGCGCACCACGGACTCGCGATGCGTGCCCGAAACCTGACGCAACCGCGACAGGTCGGCGAGGTAGTGCTGAATCAGAACCTTGGACATGAGGCATCCATGCGTGGATTTCGTCACGGCGATCATACCGGCGCGTGGCGGATTGACGGCGGAATGGCTGCGGCGCACGCTTGCCCGAGAGATCACGCAACCGCGTGTGCGACAGAAGCCGACCGATGCCCCGACTGCCATTTCATGATCGCGAGGACGCCGGGCGGCGGCTGGCGCAGGCGCTTGCTGCGCATCGCGGCCAGCGGCCGCTGGTGCTCGCGATTCCGCGCGGCGCGGTGCCGATGGGGCGGGTCATCGCGGACGCGCTGGAGGGCGAGCTCGACGTGGTGCTGGTGCGCAAGATCGGCGCGCCGCACAACCCCGAACTCGCGCTCGGCGCGATCGACGAGCACGGCAGCGTGCACATAAACCCCGAGGCCGCGATGTTCGAGCTGCCGCACCGCTACATCGCCGAGGAGGCACGCCGGCAGCTGGAACTGATCCAGTCGCGGCGGCGCAGCTACGGGGTGGCGCCGATCGCGCTGCGTGGACGCACGGTGATCGTGATCGACGACGGGCTGGCCACCGGAGCGACCATGTTCGCGGCGCTGAAGGCAGCGCGCGCGCAGCACCCGGCGTGGCTGGTCTGCGCGGTGCCGGTGGCCGCCGCGGAGAGCCTGCAGCGGGTGCGCGTGCTCGCCGACGAAGTCGTCTGCCTGGCCACGCCCGAGCCGTTCCTCTCGGTCGGCCAGTGGTACGAAGAGTTCGCTGCGGTCGAGGACGACACCGTGATCCAGTTGCTTGCAGCGCGGGCGGCCACTCCTTGATCGGCACTCCGCCGCGTGCGGAGGCTTGAAGGTGCGCGGCTTCCGTTGTTCAAGCCGGAGTCAATCTGGCGCGGGCGAGCTTCAGCAAGGACTCCGCTTCGAGGATGCACTGTCGCAACGACTCGGGATCCATCAGGTCGCCGGAGTAGTCGTTGATGTTGCGCTTCTTGCGCAGTGCGTCGAGCACGAGCACGGCTTCCCGATTGACGCCGAGCGTGAGCGGCAAGGACTGGATCATGGTCTGGTGATGGCCGGGTTGGTCCGTGGCTGGACGGTACCCGGCGACCGCGAGCCCCGCGAGCGCGCACTGCATGACGGACTTGTACGCGGCATCGAAGCGGGTTTCGTCACTGATGCCGGGGACATGCGCATCACGGAGGTTGCGCGACGCAGCCGCCAGCAGTCGCTCGATTTCCTCGCGCGCCGCGACATGGGCCTTGAGACGACCGATTCTGGTCAGGTTATCCAAGCTCGTCCGCGCCCCCGATCACCCAGAGCTTGGGCGCCCGCCATACGGTCGTGACGAACGCGTCTCCGGCCTCGCGCTTGTGGCGGAATTCCTCAGCACCCATCACCGAGGGATTGATCTCGCGACCGATCGCCGCTTCGGCGTCATGCAGCGCTGCGACTGCGTCGCGAAACCCGATTTGGCCTACGAGCATGACGTCGACGTCGCTGCGATCATGTTCGGTGCCGGCGGCCATCGAGCCATAGACGAAGGCGGCGTCGATGCGCTCGGCCAATGGCTGCAGCGCAGCGCGCAACACGTCGACGAGGCCACTGGTCTTGCGCAGCAGGCCGGAAAGCTCGTTGGCGACCGGATGCGTGCGGTTCGCTGCGAAGTAGACCTGTCGTCCGCTTTCGTGCCGGGTCAACAGGCCAAGATGGGTCAGGGTCTTGAGTTCGCGATGCAGAGTGCCCGGCGAGATGTCGAGCAGTCGCGCCAGTTCGCGCACATGGAATCGCGCCTGCGGGCGCAGCAGCATCGTGGCCAGCACGGCCGAGCGGGTGTTGCCGAAGAGTTGGCTCGCAAGGGACATGGCGTTCTCAATTCGGCGACATTTGTAGCCGTTTTGAGAACAGCGATCAAGCGCGTGCGAGCGCCCGCTACTTGCGCAACACCACGCGCCCTTCGATCAGCAGGTCGGCGCGCAGGTCGGGGGAGAAGGCTTGGTCGAGGCGGTCGATGCGGGCCCAGGCCCAGTCGGGCAGTGCTTCGGGCGGCAGGCCGAGGCCCATGTTGAGGTTGGCGCGGGTCTGGTTCGCGAACGGGCGATCGAGGTCGTGCAGCGGCTCGATGATCAGTTCGCGATAGCCGCAGGCTGCCGCGGCGCGTTCGAACCAGCGCTTGGTAAAGATCCACTTGTCGTCGAGTTCGGCGAAGCCCGGTTGTTCCGGGCGGATCGCGCTGCGCACGCGGAAGTCGTGGACCATGCGCTTGAGGAACGCGAGCACGTCTTCGCGCAGTGGCTGCGTTGCGGCCTTGGCGATCAGGTCCTCGTAGGCCAGCATCAGCAGCGCATTGCCGTTCTCGAACGGTTCGAAGAACAGCGCGATGCCACCGGGCTTCAGTGCGCGATGCACGGCGGCGAGTGCGGCCACCGGGTCGATCAGATGATGCAGGATCGCGGCGCCAACGGCGAAGTCAAAGCGGTCGGCAGCGTAGTAGTCGCGGGTCGCATCCATGCACACGGTCGTGAGTCGCGCGGCGTCGGCGCCACGCGACGCGGCATGGTCGCGCAGGATCGCGAGCAGGTTCGGACTGAGGTCGGTGGCGACGACCTGCGCCTGCGCAAACAGCTCCAGGCAGGGCCATACCGAATTGCCGGAACCCGAGCCGAGATCGAGGATCAGCGGCGCGCGCGTCGCCAGCGGCGTTGCCGCCAGCGCCTGTTCGATCAACAGTCGGAAGTAGGCGCTGTTGCTGAAGCGCTGGTGGTAGGCCTCGGCGTTTTCGAGAAACTGCGCGGTGATGCCGGTTGGGCGCTGCGCCAGTTCCGGCGCAGGCGTGAGGATGCCGGCGAAGCGCGCGTCGCGTTCGCCGAGATCGACCAGCGGCACCGAGAACAGCGCGGCAGCGTCGATCATCCGAGCAGGCCGATGTCCGCGATGGCGAGGAACTGCGTGCGCAGCGAGCGCAGCAGGGCGAGGCGATTGGCGCGCTTGGCGGCGTCCTCGACCATCACCATCACGCCATCGAAGAAGGCATCGGCAACCGGCTTCAGCTGCGACAGGCGTTGCAGGGTTTCGACGTAGCGGTGCTCGGCCATCCACGGCGTGACTTCGGCGATCGCCGCATCCAGGGCGGTGGCGAGATCGCTCTCGGCGCCGGCGTCGAGCAGGGCGGCATCGATGTGGTCGGCGACCGCGAATTGCTTCTCGCCGGCCTGGCGCAGGATGTTGCCGATGCGCTTGTTCGCTGCCGCCAGGCTTTCGGCCTCGGCCAGCTTGCCGAACACGTCGATGGCACGGATGCGGCGGTCGAAGTCGCGCAGGCTGGCCGGACGCACGGCGAGCACCGCTTCGAACGCATCACCGCGGATTCCCTGGTCGACGTAGTAGCCGCGCAGGCGATCGGTGATGAAGTCGTAGAGGTCGTTCGCCTTGGCGTCGAGGCCGTCGGTCGAGATCGCGGCGATCGCTTCGCGCAACAGCGCATTGAGATCCAGATCGAGCCCGCCTTCGATCAGCGTGCGGGCGAGGCCAAGGGCATTGCGCCGCAGCGAGAACGGGTCCTTGTTGCCGGTCGGCTTCTGGCCGATCGCGAACATGCCGGCCAGCGTGTCGAGCTTCTCCGCGATCGCCAGCACCTGGCCGAGGCGGCTCGGTGCGATTGCGTCGCCGGCAAAACGCGGCTGGTAGAACTCGTCGAGTGCATTGGCCACGTCGATCGACTCGCCCTGCGCTTTCGCGTAGTAGCGGCCCATGATGCCCTGCAGCTCCGGGAACTCGCCGACCATGCGCGTCATCAGGTCGCACTTGGCGAGCTTGGCTGCCTGGGTCGCTTCCGCCGGGTCGACGCCGATGCCATGCATCGAGCGCAGGCGCTCGGCAATGACGCGCGCGAGCTCGCCGACACGGCAGACCTTGTCCCAGACCGAGCCCAGTTTCTGCTGGTAGGTGACCTTCTGCAGCGCTTCCTGTTGCGTCGCCAGCGGTGTCTCCATGTCTTCGTCGAAGAAGAACTTGGCGTCGGCGAAACGCGGCCTGATCACGCGCTCGTAGCCCTTGCGAATCTCGTTCGCATCGCGGCTCTCGATGTTTGCTATGCCGATGAAGTGCTCGGTCAGCCGGCCTTCCCTATCGAACACCGGGAAGAATTTCTGGTTCGACTCCATGGTCATGATCAGCGCTTCCTGCGGCACGCGCAGGAAGTCGCGCTCGAAGGTGCAGGCGATCGCGACCGGCCACTCGACCAGGTTCTTGACCTCGTCAAGCAGGTCCTGACGCAGGCGCGGCACGCCGCCGATGCCTTCGGCGACTCGTTGCACCTCGGTGATGATGCGGTTCACACGCTCCGCCGGATTGACCAGCACCTTGGCATTGCGCAGCGCATCGACATAGTCGTTGGCGCTCGCGAGCCACACCGGTTCGGGATGATGGAAGCGATGGCCGCGGCTCATGCGATCCGACTTCAGCCCCATGATCTCGGCTTCGACGATCTGCTCGCCGAGCAGGATCACCAGCCAGTGCGCCGGGCGCACGAACTGGTAGTCGAGGTCAGACCAGCGCATCGGCTTCGGGATCGGCAGTGCTTTCAGCGCCTCCTCGACGATCAGCGGCAGCAGCGCGGCCGTGGCCTCGCCCGGCTTGACGGCGCGATGCACGTACCACGCGCCCTTGTCGGTCTCGATCTTCTGCAGTTGCTCGAAGCCGACGCCGCAGCTGTGCGCAAAACCAATCAGCGCCTTGCTCGGCGTGCCGCTGGCGTCAAACGCCGCGCTCGCCGCCGGGCCGCGGCGCTCCAGTTGTTGTTCGGGCTGCTGCAGGGCCACGTCCTCGACCCAGACCGCGAGGCGACGTGGTGAATGCAGCGCGCGCACCGAATGCGGCGTGTGCGCGATGCCGCGCTTGGTCAGGCCGGCGACGACGCCATCGCGAAACGCATTCGCGAGTTCGTCCAGCGCCTTCGGCGGCAGTTCTTCGGTGCCGAGTTCGATCAGCAGGGGGGCGATGTGCATGGTCATGGGGTGTTCGTCACAGAAGTGGCATTGGTCGTGGGTTTGACCAAGCAATCGATGGAGGCGTCGTCCGTTTGGTCGACATGGGTGATCAAGTCGCGTCGCACATGATGTCCGAGCGTCGCCAGCAGCAGGCGCAATCCTTCGCGTCGCACGAACTTGAATGCCGGCACCAGATCGCTGTCGCCGGTCACGACGACAATGGTGTCGACGGACTTCGTCAGTGCAAGGCGCGACATGTCGATGCCAATGCGAAGGTCAACGCCCTTCTGCTTGATGTCCGGCACAAGGTCTTGCGCGGTGATCGCACGCGGCGATTCCAACAGATTCTTGAGCGCGCGATCGCCGATTCGCCAACCGATGGACGTCGATTCACCCAGGCGCACTGCGAAATTGCCGAGATGCTCCAGAGTGCGGAGCAGATGTTCGTGCTGGCGCGCCACGGGAGAACCCGATAGCTGGACCTCGGCCTTGCTGATCGGGTTCTTGAGTACGCCGGAAGCGGGAGTTGCATGATAGAAGTAGTTGCGCAGCAACTCCTTGCTGCCCGAAATGCTCGACGCAGCTAGCGCGGCAACTGCGGACACTTCGGCAGCAGTCGGGAAACGCTTGAATCGCCCCTGCCACTTCTTGATTACGAAGCCGCCATCGATCAGAACGGCGTAACGGGAGGTCGGGCAGCTCATAGAGGTTGACCGGGCCCGGTCGTGCTGCGCGAGCGCAGGCTTGGATCAGGGACGAGCGGGCCGGTCTTTTCTCTATCAGTGACCCGAGCGGGCCACGGCGGGCATTGTGGATCAGCCATGCGATCCATACAAGACCAGACCCGGGCGCAGTTCAGATTCATCACGCCGCCTTCTGCTTCAGGCCCGGGAAGCCAAGCTTCTCGCGTTGCGCGTGGTAGCACTCGGCGACGGCTTTGGCGATGGTGCGCACGCGCAGGATGAACCGCTGGCGTTCGGTGACGCTGATCGCGCGGCGCGCGTCGAGCAGGTTGAAACTGTGGCTGGCCTTGCACACCTGTTCGTAGGCCGGCAGCGGCAGGCCCTTCTCCACGAGCCTCAGCGCCTCGCCTTCGCAGGTGTCGAACCAGGCGAACAAGGCCTCTACGTTCGCGTGTTCGAAGTTGTAGGTGCTCTGCTCGACTTCGTTCTGGTGGTAGACGTCGCCATAGGTGACGGTGCCCTGCGGCCCGCGCGTCCACACCAGGTCGTAGACGTTGTCGACATTCTGCAGGTACATCGCCAGGCGCTCGAGGCCGTAGGTGATTTCGCCGGTCACCGGTCGACAGTCGAGGCCGCCGGCCTGCTGGAAATAGGTGAACTGGGTGACTTCCATGCCGTTCAACCACACTTCCCAACCGAGGCCCCAGGCGCCGAGCGTCGGGCTCTCCCAGTTGTCCTCGACGAAGCGCAGGTCATGCGTCAGCGGGTCGATGCCGAGTGCCTTCAGCGAACCGATGTAGAGATCGAGGATGTTTGCCGGATTCGGCTTCAGCACCACTTGGTACTGGTAGTAGTGCTGCAGGCGGTTCGGATTCTCGCCGTAGCGGCCGTCAGTCGGACGCCGCGAAGGCTGCACATAGGCGGCACGCCACGGCTCCGGGCCGAGCGCACGCAGGAAGGTCGCGGGATGGAAAGTGCCGGCGCCGACTTCGATGTCGAGCGGCTGGATCAGCACGCAACCCTGCTCCGCCCAATAGCGGTTCAGCGTCTGGATCACGTCCTGGAAAGTCGGGCCTGTCATGGGGATTCCGGTCTGGGTCGAAAAGCGCCGTAGTATAGCGGCGGCGCGGGCTCCGGCCGGCTTCAGCGACTGCGGCGCGTACCTGGCAGCCGTACCGGCGGCTGCAGCTTCAGGCGCTCGCTGCGACGCACGAAGCCGCGATCATCGAAGCTGGCAACCCGATTGCAGCCGGCATAACTGGCGTGATGCAGTGCGTCCGCGAAATCGAATCCTGCGGTGTAGTTGGTCAAGGCCTGTTCGACGGTGGCCCGGTCTTCCAGCTCAATGTGCGCTTGTTCGGCCAGCCATCCAAGTGCGCGCCCGATATCCGCGCGCGAGTAGCGATAGAAGCCGCGCAGCACCCATTCGAGTTCGAGCAACACCGTCTTGCAGACCATCAACGGCTGCCCGGAGTCAATCAGAGACTGCGCTTGCACAAACTGCTGCCGTTCCGAGGGGTCGTCGCCCGGAGCTACCAGGTAGCGCACCAGAATGTTGGTATCGAGGCCGATCGTGGCGTTCATCGCGAGCGGCTGCGTCGGCCGGTTCCGGAGATCATCAGACTGGCGACGTCGAAATCGGCGGGGCAGGCCGGTCCCTTGTGCCGCAGCATGCCCGCTGCGCTCGACGTGGCGACCGTCGAAGATGCGCCGATGCGTTCCATTTCGGCGCGATCGCCGACGACTCGGAAGCGCACCTTGCTGCCCGCGCGCAGGCCGAGTTGCTGGCGTACTGCCTTCGGGATGGTCACCTGTCCCTTGCTGGTGATCGAGAACGACGCCATGGCCTGCTTCCAGAGTATTACCTGGTAAGGATTCTAGCCGGACCCGGCGCGATGCTCAAAGGCGGTCGCCACGTCGGGCCGTGGTCCTCGTGGAAGCAGCGAAGGCGCGCAGCTGCTCGCGGATCGGGCTAGCATGTTCGCTGGATCGTGGAACGGCGGCAGACATGAGCAAGCACAACCGGCACCGGATCTTTCAGAGGGAGTGGCGAGCGCTGTCGATGCTGATCGCGCTGTTAGCCCCACCCCTCTTTGCAGCGTCGACGACCGACACCGGGACGGACGTGCCGAGCCAGTTCGTACACGACCAGGTCTGGGTTACGCCGCGACTCGGTGGCCACGAGCTGCGCTTATTCACGGACACAGGCGGTGGCTGGAATGCGCTCAGCATGGGCATCGCGCGCCGGCATGGCATGAAGATCATCGAGGACGGCAGCGGCGGCGAACCAGTGCGTCTGGTTGCGTTCCCGGCATTCGATAAGGGCGCTGGCATTCCGGCGCCTCCGGATTACTTCCGGGCCGGTCGCTTGATCCTCGGCGACGACGAACAACTGGTCCGCATGGATGGGTTTCTGGGCGCGCGCTGGTTTGCCGACAGCATCTGGGAGTTCGACTATCCCGCGCAACGTCTGCGCAAGCTGAAGCGCGCGCCCGACATGGCCACGGAATGCATCGTGAAGCTCGGCTTCCAGATGGACGACAGCGGAAAGCGCACGATGCACTTCCCATCGATGCAGGCCACGATCGACGGCGAGGTGCTGGATGTGCTGCTCGACACCGGTGCCACGGCGACGTTGACCGAGCGCTCGGGCGAGGTGTTCAAGTTGCCCGACGGCACTAAAGTCGCCACGTCGTTCATCGAGCACGAGGTATTCGAGCGCTGGGTGCAGCGTCACCCGGAATGGCGTGTCATCGACGATGCCGATCGCAAGGGTGAGAAGCTCTGGCGCATGATCGAGGTGCCCGTCATCGAAATCGCCGGCCAGGCGGTCGGCCCGGTCTGGTTCGCGGAACAACCGCCAGGCGCATTCCAGAAATACATGGCCTCGATGATGGATCGCCCGACCTGGGGTGCACTCGGCGGCTCCGCGTTCAAGTACTTCCGGATCGTGATCGACTATCCCCGAGCCCAGGCCTGCTTCCTGCGCGCCCCGCGCTGATGGTGGCCGCACTCGCGTCGGAGGGCGGCAGCCGCCACAATGCCTTGACGCGATGCGCGAAGGACTGGCGGCAATGAGCAAGCACGACACGCACAAGCTGGTGCCGGTGGAAGGGCGGGCGGCGTTCACGACCAGCCGGTTTTCGCCGGACAAGCGCGTCGAGCTCGATGAGGTGCTGGCGGCGCTGATCGTCGACAAGCTGGTCACCGGCGAGGCGGCCAAGACCATTCGCATGGGCAAGGGACTGACGCGCGGCGAGTTGCATCCGCTGATCCTGATCGCCAACGCGAAGCTGCCCGACCCGCGCGAGCCCGGTCGCCACCTGACGCTCGAGGCGCTCACCGAGTGGCTCGCGCACAAGGCCGGATTGCCGTACCTGCGCATCGACCCGACCAAGATCGATATCGCCCGCGTTGGCGAGGTGGTGGCGCCGAGCTATGCGACGCGCTACCGCATCCTGCCGGTCGATGTCAGCGCCGATGCCCTGACCATCGCTACCAGTGAGCCGTTCGACAGCCGCTGGCTGCCGGATCTCGAACGGCTGCTGCGGCGCAAGGTTACGCGTGTGGTCGCGAACCCGCTCGACGTCAATTGCTTCCTGATGGAGTTCGCCGGCATTTCGCGCAGCGTGCGCAAGGCCAAGGATGGCGGCGACGAGGACAAGCGCGGCATTCCGAACTTCGAGATGCTGGTCGAGCTCGGCAAGTCCGGCGAAGTCGGTGCCGAGGACTCGCATGTCGTGCGCATCGTCGACTGGCTGCTGCAGTACGCCTATGAACAACGTGCCAGCGACATCCATCTGGAGCCGCGGCGCGAGATGAGCCCGGCGCGCTTTCGCATCGACGGCGTGTTGCACAAGGTCTACGAACTGCCGACGCCGGTGATGGCGGCGGTGGTGTCGCGCATCAAGATCCTCGGGCGCATGGACATCGCCGAGCGCCGGCGCCCGCAGGACGGCCGCATCAAGACACGCTCGCCCGGCGGGCGCGAGGTCGAGATGCGCATCTCGACCATGCCGACCGCCTTCGGCGAAAAGGTGGTGATGCGCATCTTCGACCCGGATGTGGTGCTCAAGAACTTCTCCGAGCTCGGCTTCAACGAACGCGACGAGGCGCAGTGGCGCGAGATGATCGAGCGCCCGCACGGCATCGTGCTGGTCACGGGCCCCACCGGCTCCGGCAAGACCACCACCCTGTATTCGACGCTGAAGCATCTGGCCACGCCCGAGATCAACGTCTGCACCATCGAAGACCCGATCGAAATGATCGCGCCGGCGTTCAACCAGATGCAGGTGCAGCAGTCGATCGACCTGACCTTCGCCGCCGGCGTGCGCACGCTGCTGCGCCAGGATCCGGACATCATCATGGTCGGCGAAATCCGCGATCTCGAGACCGCCGAGATGGCGGTGCAGGCGGCGCTCACCGGGCACCTGGTGCTGAGCACGCTGCACACCAACGATTCGCCGAGCGCGATCACGCGCCTGCTCGATCTGGGCGTGCCGCATTACCTGATTCAGAGCACGGTCAACGGCATCGTCGCGCAGCGCCTGGCGCGCACGCTGTGTCCGCGCTGCAAGCAGCCGGTCGACGTCGATCCCGGTGCCTGGCAGGCGCTGACGCGCGGTTTCGAGCTGGCGCTGCCGGCGCATGCACGCAGCGCCAAGGGCTGCGACGACTGCCGCCATACCGGTTATTACGGACGCACCGCGGTGTACGAGATGCTGACCTTGTCGCCGAATCTGCGCCGGGAAATCCGCGCCGACATCGACCTGCCGGCCTTCGGCGAATCCTGCCTGCGCGACGGACTGCGCCCGCTGCGCCTGGCCGGCGCCGAACTGATCGCGCGCGGCATGACCACGGTCAAAGAGGTGGTGTCGGTGCTGCCGACGATTGATTGAGGCATTCGGGGCGGTGAATCGGGCCACAAGTGGCCCTCCTACAGACAGCCACCCTGTAGGAGGGCCACTTGTGGCCCGATTGTCGTGACCCGATTCACCGCCCCGATTCTCGCGCCCCATTCCCCGCCCCGATGCACGAGCGCCCCATCCGGTCGCATGACCTGTGGCGCTTTTTGCGCGCTGCGACTTGCGGAACCCTAGCGCGCCCCCATGGTCTGAAGCGCCTCGCTACAGGGAAGTTTCGGTGATCCAGCTCGAGAACATTCGCAGAACCTACGACATGCACGGCGCCGAGGTGCGCGCGCTCGACGGCGTGTCGTTGCAGGTGGACGCCGGCGAATTCGTTGCGATCACCGGGCCGTCGGGTTCCGGCAAGTCGACCCTGCTCAACGTGCTCGGTTGTCTCGACAAGCCTGACACCGGCTCGTACCTGCTCGACGGCCAGGAAGTGTCGCGGCTCGACGACGAGGCGATCAGCACGGTGCGCAACCGCAAGATCGGTTTCATCTTTCAGAGCTTCCACCTGTTGCCGCGCCTGACCGTGCTCGAAAACGTGCTGTTGCCGCTGCGCTTCACGCGCGAGCCGAAGCCGGATGTGGATGGGCGCGCGCGCGAACTGCTGGCGCGCGTCGGCCTCGCCGACCGCATGGACCACCGCCCGACCCAGTTGTCCGGCGGCCAGATGCAACGCGCCGCGATCGCGCGCGCGCTGATCCTGAGCCCGGCCCTGCTGCTCGCCGACGAGCCCACCGGAAATCTCGATTCCAAGTCCGCGGCCGATGTGCTCGGGCTGATCGAGGAACTGCATGCGCACGGCCAGACCATCGTGCTGGTCACCCACGATCACGACATCGCCGCGCGCGTGCCGCGCCATGTGCGCCTGCGCGACGGCCTGGTGGAATCCGATGACAAGAAGTGACCCGGAGATTCGATATCGCGGCCTGGAGGCCGCTCCCACTGGCGCTCCGTTGTGGCCACGTCTGTGCGTTAGTGGGAGCGGCCTCCTGGCCGCGATGCTCTTCGCCACCTCGACCATGGCGGCAAACCCGCGCGTCATCCTCAGCGGCGAAGTGGTCGCGCTGAATGCGCAGCCGGTGTATTGCCCGCCGTCCAATTCGTCGCCGGTGGTGCTGCGCTACTACGTGCGCGAAGGGACGCCGGTGAAGCGCGGCGACGTCGTGGTGCGCATCGACGCCGGCGGCAGTGCCGCGCAGATCCAGACGCTGACCGGGCAGATCGAGCAGACCGAGGCGCGCGTCGCGCAGGAAGTGGCCACGCTCGATGTCGCCGCGATCGATGCCGAACGCGCCTTCGTCGATGCCGATGCGCTGAGCCGCAAGGCCAAGGTCGATGCCGCGATCCCGAAGCAGCACCTGTCCGCGCTCGACTTTGACCGCTACCAGGGCGAGTTGGTGCGCACCGGTCGTGATCTGGAATTGCGCCGCAAGGAACGCGACACCGCGATCGCGGCGGTCAAGCGTCGCCGCGAGGACGCGCGCCTGGAGATCGACAAGCTGCGCCAGGACCTGCTCTATCACCAGGCGCAGGTGGCGCTGGCGGAAGTGAAGGCCGCAGTCGACGGCATCGTCGTGCACGGCTTCAACCCGTGGCGCGGCGACCGCCTCGACGAGGGCTCCTCGGCCTGGCCGGGGATGAAGATCGGCGACATCGTCGATCGCGGGCCGATGACCGTGCGCGCCTACGCGCTGGAAGCCGACCGCAGCGCCATCGCTGTCGGGCAGCGCGTGCGGCTGCGCTTCGACGCGCGCCCGGACCTGAAGCTGGAAGCGGCCATCGAGTCGATCTCCGGCGCGCCTGCGGCCAAGGCCGAGATGGGCGCGGGGCGTTATTTCACCGTCACCATTCCACTCGCGGATTCGGCCGGGCTTGAGCTGCTGCCGGCCTCCAGCGTGCGGGTCGAGCCGATCGCGACGAGCGCGGTTGCCGCCACTGGAGAGCGCCGATGAAACGACTGTCCTGCCTGATCCTGCTGCTGTCGGCGCTGCCGCTGGCGGCCGCAGAACTGAGCTTTGATGGCGAGATCGCCGCGCGCGAGAGTGCGGCGATCTCGCCGCCCGAAATCGACGATCTGTGGCAGCTGACACTGACCCAGCTCGCGCCCGATGGCACACCGGTCAAGAAGGGCGAGGTCGTTGCCGCGTTCGACAGCTCCGAGGTGCTGCGCACGCTGAGCGGGAAGCAGAGCGCGCTCAAGGAAAAGGAAACCCAGCGCGAGCGCCTGCGCCTGGAGCTGGAAGAGCGCGAACGCACCGAGGTTCTGGCGACCGCGCAGGCCAAGGCGAACGCAGAGAAGGCGACGCGCAAGGCCGACCAGCCAGCCGACATCGTGCGTCGTGTCGACTACCAGAAGCTGGTGATCGAACGCGACCAGGCCGAGCGGCAGTTCGCGCTCGCGACCCGCCGCGAGGTCGCCGCGGCCGAGCAGCGCAAGCAGGAATGGCGTCTGGTCGAATCCGAGCTGGCGCAGTTGCGCGCCGAAGTGGCGCGCTCGCAGAAGGCGATGGCCGAGCTCAACGTGCAGGCGCCGCGCGACGGCATCATCCTGCACCAGAGCAACTTCCAGGGCGAGAAGTTCGACGTTGGCTCGCAGGTGTTCCGCGGCCAGTCGGTGGCGCAAATCCCGGATGTCTCGACCCTGATCGCGCGCGTCGCAATTCCGGAAACCGAGATCCGTCACGTGGCCGTCGGGATGAAAGCGCGCGTCACCGTCGAGGGCGGCGCCGGCCAGGCGATTGAAGGCACGGTCACCGAAGTCGGCCGCGCGGTGCGCAGCAAGTCGCGGGCGCAGCTGGTGCCGGTGGTTGATGCCGTGGTCAGTTTCGACCCCAAGGGCCAGGCGCTGAAACCGGGGCAGCCGGTGCGCGTGCTGATCCGGGTCGGGGAGGCGCGCTCATGAAGTGGATCTGCGTGTTGTCGCTGCTCGCGCTGGCGGCCTGCAGCAACGACGCCACCCGCAACCCGCCGGTGGAAGTGTTGAAACAGGGCCCGGTGGCGTTGCGGGTTTCGGCCAGTGGCGAAGTGCGCTCGGCCAAGGCGACGCCACTGGCAGTGCCGGGCCAGGGCTGGTCGCAGCGACAGCTGGAGTGGATGGTCGCCGAAGGTTCGCAGGTGAAGAAGGGCGATCTGGTCGCGCGCTTCGTCGCACCGCAGGGTGAACTCGAATTGACCAAGGCCGAGCTCGATCTGCGCCGCAACGTGCTCGCGCGCATCGGCAAGGAGCTTGAACTCGCCACCGCGCAGGACAAGGTCGGTGCCGAAATCGCCAAGGTCGATGTCGATCTCGGCATCGCCGAGCGCTACGCCGGCGCCGAACTCGGCATGTTCGCGCGCAACGAGATTCTCGACGCGGTGCAAGACGCCGCCTTCCTCGGCTTCAAGCACCAGACGCTGGAATGGCAGAAGCAGCAGACCGGCGTGCGTGGCGGTGCCGAGCTGGCTGTGCTCGATTCGCAGCGCGCCACCTACGGCCTCAATGCGCAGCGCCGGCGCGAAGACGTGGCGGCGCTGGAGCTGTATGCGCCGCACGATGGCGTGTTCGTGCTCAGCACCGACTGGGGCGGCGAGAAGCCCAAGGTCGGTGCCAGCATGTGGGCCGGGCAGGAATTCGGCGCGCTGCCGGAGCTGTCGTCGCTGGAGGTGCAGTTCGCGCTGACCCAGCTCGATGCCCAGGGCGTGAAGGTCGGCGCGCGCGTGAAGATGCATGCGCTCGGCCGGCCCGAGCAGGAGTTCGTCAGCGAAGTCAGCTGGGTCGCCGGCGCCGCGCAGTCGCGCAGTCGCCAGAACCCGGTCAAGTACGTGTTGATGAAGGCCACGGTGCCGGCCGCGGCGGTGGCGAAATTCCAGCTGGTGCCGGGGCAGGGCATGGCCGCGGACGTGTTCACCGGAGAATCCGGCGAAGGCCTGTCGGTGCCAAACGTGGCGCTGATTGCCGATGGCGGCAAGACCTTCGTCGAGGTACGCGAAGGCGGCAAGCTGGTTCGGCGCGAAGTCGAGCTCGGTGCGCGCGGTACCGCGCGCAGCGAAGCCTTGAAGGGACTGAAGGCCGGCGACGCGGTGGTGCTGACACCGGCCGCGAACGCCGCGAATCCGGACGCGAAGCGCTTCTCGGCGCCGAGCGATGGCGCCCGCGGCGGGCGTGGTGGCGGCATGCGGAGAGTCGGATGAGTGTCTGGATCGATCGCATCGGCCGTCGTTTCGGCACGCATTGGCGCGAGGCCGTCGAGGAATTGTGGCGCCGCCGCCTGCGCACCCTGCTGACCCTGCTCGGGCTGATTTTCGGCGTCGGTTCGATCGTGGCGATGCAGGGCGTCGGCGAAGGCTCGCGCCAGGAAGCGCTGAAGCTGGTCGAGGGCCTTGGCCTTCGCAACCTGATCGTGAAAACCGAGTCGCCGCCGGATCAGGAAGCGCTGCGCGAAATGCGCGCACGCAGCCTCGGGCTCACCCGCGCCGATGCCGAAGCGGCGATGCAGGTGGTGCCGCGCGCCAGCGGTTTCGCCGCCGAAAAGGCGATCAAGACGCATTCGGTGCTGAGCGAATACGCGAATTCGGACGCGGTGGCGAGCGGCGTCACGCCGGACTACTTCGCGCTGTCCTCGCTCAGCGTCGGCAGCGGTCGGGTGTTCGACCTGGCCGACGACGAGCGACTGGCAGCAGTGGCGGTGCTCGGACACCAGGCGGCGAAGACGCTGTTCCCGGGTCGCGACGCGGTCGGCGAACTGGTCAAGGTCAACCACGCCTGGTTCGAGGTCATCGGCGTGCTGGTCGATCGCGATCTGAGCAAGGACCAGTTCGAGGGCGTGCAACTCGGCCTCGAAAGCAACCGCGTGTTCGTGCCGCTGGCCTCGGCGCTGGCGCGCCTGCGCTTCCAGCCGATGGAGGACGAGATCGACCGTTTCCTGGTCCAGCTCGACGATCCCGTGGGCATCGTCGATGGGTCGAAAGTGCTCTCGGCCCTGCTCGACCAGCGCCACGCCGGACAGAAGGACTACGCGCTGATCGTGCCGGCGCAGTTGTACCGCCAGCATCAGGCGACGCAGCGCATCTTCCAGATCGTGATGGCCGCGATCGCTGGCGTCAGCCTGCTGGTCGGCGGCATCGGCATCATGAACATCATGCTCGCCAACGTGCTCGAGCGGAAACGCGAGATCGGCCTGCTGCGCGCGCTCGGTGCGCGTAGGCGCGACGTGATCGAACAGTTCATGCGCGAAGCGGCGCTGATCTGCGGCGTCGGTGCCCTGCTCGGCCTGGTGTTCGGCGGCGTGCTCGCCTACCTGATCGCCTGGGGTGCAGGCTGGGCCGTGGGTTGGGCGCCGATCCCGGTGTTCGCGGCCACCCTAATCTGCGCGCTCACCGGACTTGCGTTCGGCGTCTACCCCGCCCGCCAGGCCGCCGACCTCGACCCGATCGCGGCGTTGCGCACGGATTGAGTCGTGCTTTAGTCGAGGATCGAACGCACCGCATCGATGGCTTCATCGATGATCGCATCCGGCACGCGCTCGATGCGCCGGAAGCGATGCGCGCGCGCGTCGATGGTGCGCGTTTGGTCGCAGCAGATGACGCCCTGGGTACGCGTCCCTGCCCCCATCAGCGTCACGCTGAAGCCGCTGCTGCGAGTCAGTTGGCCGCCCTGTGTGATTGGGGCGACCAGCAACAGTCCGGACGCGGCGTTGAAGGCGTCGGCCGAGAGCACGAGCACTGGCCGCGTGCCGCGGATCTCGCGGCCGAGCGTCGGGTCGAGGCTGAGATCGAGGATGTCGCCGCGCGCTGGCAGGGCGCGGCTCACAGCAGTTCCCGACCCATCGCCGGCGCGGCCAGCCAGTCCGCATCCCGCGCCCATTTCGCCGGAGTTTTCGGAGATTCGGCGAGACGTTGCGCCAAGGTTCGCCTGGCCGCCGAAACACGCAGTTCGCGGCCCTCGACAACCAGGTCCACGACCGAGCCCGCCTCCACCGCCAGCGACTTCGCGATCGACTTCGGAATCGAAAGAATGATCGAGCCGCCGGATTGTCGAAGGGTCGCGCTGCAACTCATGGGCATGGCCTCAGGGTTTTACTGCGGTAAAACATAGAACAGGGTGGCGCGCGTGGCAACCGCAGGCCTCGACACCGCCGACCTCGACCCGATCGCGGCGCTGCGCACGGATTGAGTGGCGCATCGCCGTGCTGATTGCAGCGCACGCCGCGCCGGAGTAGAACGACGCGCAGCGGCTTGCTGCGGAGGTGCGTCATGAAGCGCGTGCTCGTACTCGTCATGGTCATCGCTGCCGGTGTCGCCGCTTTCCTCTATTCGCGCGGCCGCGTGCCCGCGCCGGCACCGACGCCCGAGCCGCCGCCCGTCGCGGTGAGCCTGGTCGGTGCGACCCTGCTCGAAGGACTCGGCGACTACCAGTTCGCGGTCACCAGCAAACATCCCGAGGTGCAGCGCTGGTTCAACCAGGGCCTGATGCTGACCTACGGCTTCAATCACGATGCCGCCGAGCGCTCCTTCCTGCGTGCGGCCGAACTCGATCCCGAATGTGCGATGTGCTGGTGGGGCGCGGCCTTGGTGCTCGGGCCGCATGTGAACTCGGGCATGGACCCGGGCAACCACGCCAAGGCCTGGCAGCGTCTGCAGAAGGCGCAGCAATTCGCCGCCAAGGCGACGCCGCGCGAGCAGGGCTTCATCAAGGCACTGTCGGCGCGTTATGTCGAGCAGCCTGGTGAGGATCGCAGCGCGCTCGATGCCGCCTATGCCGAAGCGAGCGGCGCGCTCGCGCGCGAATTGCCGGGTGATCCCGACGCCTCGACCTTCTGGGCCGAGGCGATGATGGACACGCAACCCTGGGACTACTACGACGCCGAGCTGAAGCCGAAGGGCCATACCGAGCACATCGTGTTCGTGCTCGAGGGCGTGATGGCGCGTCATCCCGACCATGCCGGCGCGCTGCATCTGTACGTGCACGCGGTCGAGGCCTCGGCCGATCCGCAACGCGGCGTCGCTGCCGCAGATCGTTTGCGCGCGCTGATCCCGGGCTCCGGTCATCTGGTGCACATGCCCGCGCACATCTACGCGCGGGTCGGCCGCTGGCATGACGCGGTGCTCGCGAACGAAGTCGCGGTGAAGGCCGACGACGCCTATCTGGAACTCTGCCGCGGCAATGTCCAGGGCCTGTATCCGCTCGGCTACGTGCCGCACAACCATCACTTCCTGTGGTTCGCGGCGAGCATGGAAGGCGCACGTGCGGTCGCGAAGGCAGCGGCCGAGGCCACCTCCGCGCGCACGAATCTGCCCGAGCTGATGCGCCAACCGGGCTTCGCGGGCTTGCAGCATTACTGGATGACCGACTGGTTCCGGCGCGTGCGTTTCGGGCGCTGGGAGGAAATCATCGATGCGCCGAACCCGGCGCCGGACCTGCCCTATGTCACCGCGATCTGGCACTACGCGCGCGGCATGGCGGCGGTGCGTGATCGCGAACTCGACCAGGCCGAGCAGCACCTGGCGGCGCTGGCCAAACTCGCGGCCGACCCGGAACTGGCCAAGCTCACGGTCTGGGATCGTTATCCGCTCTCGCATGCGGTGCGCATCGCCGAGCGCACCTTGCATGGCGAGCTGGCGACGGTGAACGGCGACACTTGGGTCGGCATCGAGGCTTTGCGCGAAGCGGCCGTGATCGAGGACGGCATTCCCTACGACGAACCGCCGGGTTGGCATGCGCCGACGCGACACACGCTCGGCGCGATGCTGCTGGCCGCCGGCGACGCCAAGGCCGCCGAGCTCAGCTATCGCGAGGAACTGCAGCGCAATCCCGAGAATGGCTGGTCGCTGTTCGGCCTCGCGCAGAGCCTGCGTGCGCAACAGCGCGGCGAGGAAGCCGCTGAAGTGCAACGCCGCTTCGACGCCGCCTGGCAGCACGCCGACATCGTACTCAGCGCTTCGCGGCTCTGAGTGGTCCTTCGCCCGGGCACCGATCCCGCTGATCCGCATCGGCGCCGTCTTGCGTGGCGGTACTCGAACGGGCGAATCGGACGGGGTCAACATGGGTGCGTGGTTGTGGAAGTGGATGAAGCGCGCGGCGCTGCTCGCGCTGCTGGCCTTGGGCGGACTGCTTGCGTGGGCATGGCTGGCGGAGCCGGTGCCGGATATGGCCAGCGCGGTAGCGACGCTGGCGCCATCCGAACGCCGTGCGCTGGAGCAGATCGCGCGCGACGGGGGCTTCGAGGTCGAGGCGATGCACTCGCTCGGCGGCTACTACCGCGGCCTGCTCGAAGCCGAAGTGAACCGGCGCGCGGTGTGGATCGACGCCGGCCACGTGCGCGCATTGCGGGTTGCCGACTGGCCGCGCACCGAAGCGCCAGATCTTGCTGCATTCACCGCGCTGCAGGTGCTGTGGTTGGACCATGGCGCGCTTGCGCAGTGGCCGCAACTGTCCGGGCTCGATGCGTTGCGCGAGCTGAACCTGTCACAGCAAGCGCTGCCGGCGCCTGCCTCGAACGTGCTGCCCGCAGGCCTCGCAACACTCGCACTTGCCGGCACGCGCATCGACGATGTCGCGGCCCTGGCCACGCTGGCGCGCCTGCGCGAGCTCGATCTGTCGGCAACGCCGCTGATCGATTTCAGCGCGCTGCTCGCGCTTGATCTCGACACCCTCGACCTGTCCGCCACCCGCATTGAGCGCATGCCGGCGACGTTGCCGAGACCTGGCGGCGACTGGGAGGTGAATCTGGACGGTACGCCGGTGCTGAACCCGCACGGGATGTCGTGGCAGGGCCCGGGCAGCTACGCATTCACCGGCGCCGCGTTCGGACGCGAGGAGCGCACCGGATGGGCCGGCTCGGGCGCAGTGAACGCGAGCGGTTACGGCGAGACCGTATCTGCGCTGCGACCAGTCGAGTTGATGACGCGCAACACACGCGGCGTGCATGAGGTCGAGGTTGAAGCCAGCATTGGTCGCGGCCGCGTGCGCATCTGGTTGCAACCGCCGGATCATTACTGGTCGCGCATTTCGCTGTGGTTCGGCGCGGTTTCGGTGCGCGGTTTCGGTTTTCCGCCGCGCCAGGCCTGGGTCTACGCCGACATCGACGCAGGCGGTAGTGCGCGCCTGCGCGGTCGTCTCGGCAGTGCCGGCGCAGCGGACCATCCTCAGCTGCGCTTCCATGTCGAGCCGCTGGATGGCCAGACGGCGCATGACTTCCGCTATCACGTGCGTCACGCCGCGCCGGAGGCTCAACCATGACTCGCCTGACCCCGAAAGCACTGCATCCCGCGCTGCGCTGGTTGATCGCGGTCGGTGGCGCGCTGTTGCTGCTCACCTTGATCGTTGGCGTCTTCGTCTTCAGCCTCCTCGCCATGGCCTTCGGCTCGGACTCGTGCAGCCGGATCGGCGAGGGCCTGAGCATGACGCTGCTGATCGGCTCACCGATCGCGATGGCGCTCGGTGTCATCGTTGCCGCCGTGCTGTTTGGCTTGAACCAGCGCCGGCAACGGTGGTTGGGTGCGCTGGCCGGTGGCGGTGTGCTCGGCGTCTGCGGCTACGTCGGCTGGTTCCTGCTGGTTTCTCAGCGCTGCGGGTGAGCGGGCGGTGCGCGGATCGTTCGTGCATCCGCGTCGCGCTTCGGGCGCGCGATCTATCGCGCGTCGGAATCCGTGTCGCATCCATCGAGCAACCGCTGGTAGATCGCGAGATGCTGCTCGGAGTAGCAGCAGAACACGACGTCGGTGAGTCCGGGATGCAGCGGTGCTGCGGTGCGCACGCTCGTCACCGCAATCGGCGCAGCAAGTTCGACCGGATACCCGTAGGCGCCGGTGCTGATGCCGGGAAATGCGATCGAGGAGAGGCCGGCGGCGGCAGCGACTTCGATGCAGCGGCGGTAGCAGGAAGCGAGCAGTTCGGGTTCGCCGTGGCGGCCGTCCTGCCATACCGGACCGACGCTGTGGATGACATGGCGCGCCGGCAGGCGATGGCCGCGGGTGAGCTTGGCATCGCCGACGCGGCAGCCGTCGAGCAGGCGGCATTCGCGCAACAGTTCGGGTCCGGCGGCGCGATGGATCGCACCGTCAACGCCGCCACCGCCGAGCAGCGACGAGTTCGCGGCATTGACGATGGCATCGAGCGCAAGCGTGGTGATGTCGGCGCAAATGGCGCGCAGGTGAAGCGGCATGGCGATCAGGCCCGGAATCCGGGCGCGCGCACGCGCGTTGTCATCAGCGCGAATCGCGCTCGAATACGTGCACGTAGCCGAACGCGCCGAAGCTGAGCTTGCGGCCGTCGAGCTCGGTGTAGGAGGCGATGCCGAACGAGTGGTAGTCGCTGGCGAACGCGGTCAATGCGCCGACGCCGAGGGCTCCGGCCAGCGGGCGACGTTCGGCGACCGCCTCGCGGATGCGCGCGCGGTGCTGCTCCGGTGCCGGGTTGAGCAGGAACGCTGCGGCGGTGATGGCGACGCTGAACACGGCGGTGGTGACGATGGCTTTGGACATGCGGTTGCTCCGGTGTGCGACGAGGTGCGCTTCAATCCGCCGCGAGCGGCGCGGCGTGCCAGTCGTAGGCGCGTTCGACGCGTGCGATGCGCACCGCGTAGCGTTCGTACCAGCGCTGCTGCCCGAGTTCCTGTGCGACGCGATGCTCGGCATCGGCTTTCCACGCCG
>Ga0073899_10000636_pt1 | contig 32125 bp, 26 predicted proteins | sample KloWWTmetaKNB5Ph_FD_88975 | JGI IMG/M metagenome (GOLD analysis project Ga0073899, IMG submission 88975) | Active sludge microbial communities from Klosterneuburg, Austria, studying microevolution and ecology of nitrifiers - Klosterneuburg... | ecosystem: Engineered > WWTP > Aerobic digester >... | reverse complement strand
AGGCTGTTTCGATTCCATCGCCGGAGAACTGACCCGACCGGCGCTGATCTGGAGGCTCTTCGCCGCCCAGTCAGGGAAACCTGCCGGTTATCTGCCGATTCCACCGGAATACTCGGCTCAGCAGAAGTTCGGCCATGAGCTGGAGCTGTTCGGCTTTCCCCTGAACGGACATCCGCTGGAGCTCTACAAAGACGTAGTCGCGGGCCTGTCGTATCTCTCGGTACGGGACCTGGCCCAGCATGTCGGGAAGGAAGTCACCCTCCTCGGTTGGATGGTAACGGAGAAAATCGTGTCCACGAAGAAAGGCGAGCCGATGGAGTTTGTCACCTTTGAGGATCAGACCAGCCTATATGATGCCACCTTCTTTCCCGACACCTACCGGCGATACTGCCACCTCCTCGCCTCAGATCAGGCCTACCTCGTCACCGGTGTGGTGGAAGAACATTTTGCGACCGTGACGGTCACAGTCACACGACTTCGCCCGTTATCCGCTCCCGACCAGGAGGATACCCACGCACTTGAGGAGGACGCGACAGAACCGTACACTGAGCGGCATGACACTCTCTTCCCTGATCCGCTTCGGCACCTCTACCTGGACCTATGAAGGCTGGAAGGGGCAGATCTATACCCGCACCTACACGAAAGTCGGCTTCACACGGGACTGTCTCGGGGAATTCTGTCAGTATCTCTACAAAGGCGAACCACTCTTTCGCACCGTGGGGAACGATGCGACGTTTTACCGACCTCCCACGGTCAACCAGCTTACCCGTTATCTCAGTCAGATTCCGGAAGACTTCGAGATGTGCGCCAAGGTCTGGGAAGAAATCACCATCCCCACCTATGCCACACATGCCAGGTACGGGATCAAAGCCGGACAGCGGAATCCGAACTTTCTGAACGCGGAGGCCTTCATCTCGCTGGTCCTGCAACCGTATCGGGACGCACGATTCGGCCCGCAAACCGGGCCGTTCCTGTTCGAGTTTCAGCGCCACGGACTGTCCGTCCAGGAATTCTGCAGCGGATTAGACAGGTTCTTCGCACGCCTGCCGAAAGACTTCCGGTATGCCGTTGAAATCCGGAATGCGGGGATACTGGGCCCTCAGTACCACGAGGTGCTCAGGCGACATGGCGTGGCGCATGTCTACAATCACTGGTCCTTCATGCCCTCCCTCGCCGAACAGCATCAACGGATGGGGACCTTTACCGCACCGTTCAGTGTGCTTCGCCTCCTGACCCCACTCAAGATGCCCTATGAGGTGGCGAAGAAACGGGCTCACCCCTATAACAAGATTGTGGGTGAATTGCCGGAGATGCGACAGGACACCGTACGGCTCGTCCGACAAGCAGCCGACGAAAATCGAACCACCTATGTGCTGGTCAACAACCGGGCGGAAGGCAATGCGCCCCTGACGATTCAAGCCCTCGTAGAGTCACTGCGCGAGTGAGGGCACCGTCCGACAGTGCGAGTTGGCCCATAACTTGTTTCCCGCGCAGCCGGGTGCCAATTCGACGCGGCCATCCCCGCTAAGCTTTCCAGCACCACACGCAACCGGACAATCCAGCCCAGAGGTTCACTCGACGAGCCCATACCTTTATCGCGCCAACCTCCGCCTTGCGGTGCATAGCACAGACTGCTGATCGCAACTATTCTTCATGAAGAGCGTTTCACAACGAATACCGAGCCGAGGTGGGAATCAATCTCGACCTCGTCCGGGAAGCACATTATGGTGGAGGCCTGCTGCATCTCTATTTCGAACATCGTTCCTCATCGCAGGACGACATGACATTCACCGGAGAAAACGCCCAAACACTTTGGGCCGCCATGGGCACCTAACCGCACCCCTGCCGAACCACCCGGTCCATCTATGCCGACCTATGCCACTACACCGCAAGCAGCGCTCACCCGCGTGACAAGAAAGCATTCGACTTGTCGTTTTTCACGAGAAGTTGTATGGTGCGCCCATCTCATCACGACGTGCTTCGCAACGAGCACACCAACGCAACACAAAGGAGGTCTCCGATGGCAAAACAACCGAGCGGGCGCGGCTCAGTGAAGTTAAGCACTGCGGCAAGTGCGATCAAGAAACGTCTCAAAGGCGTCAAGGTGATCGACTGGCACGAAGTTGGGACGCCGCATCCGGAAGTCGTGATCGGCACGGTGCAGACCGGCGTGGCAAATTTCAAGGCCAACCTCGGTACGCTGGTAAAATTGAAGGAACTGCGGGACCTCCATATCCTCATCAACGGCACGCCGCGGCCGGACATCGCGCAAATCAAGTTTACGCTGCGGGGCTGAGCAGCTGCTATGCAAGGACCGGCCGGGCAATATCCAACGTTGCAGGTTCATCCAGGCAGACGCTGTAACCTGCAATGCTTGCATTGTTATTCGGATTCGGGACCGGCGGTGTCCGAGCAGTTGGAGATCGAGTTGCTGCAGGCGGCCGTCGCCGATGCGGTCTCGATCGGATACCGGGTTATGTCCGTATCGGGCGGGGAGCCGCTGCTGTATCCGGCGCTGGGACAGCTGCTGCGCGCAGCCCATGCCGCAGGGCTCGTCACGACCGTCACGACGAACGGCATGCTCCTCGATCAACGTCAGCTGGACGTCTTATGGGCTGATTGCGACCTTGTCGCAATCAGCCTCGACGGCATCCCCGAATCTCACAACTTCATGCGCAATTCGTCGCGCGCGTTCGATGAGATGTGCGCCCGCCTCCCCGGCTTGCGCGCCTCGGGCATTCCCTTCGGGTTTATTTTCACCCTGACATTCCATAACGTGCACGAGCTGGACTGGGTCGCACGATTCGCGTTCGAGCAGGGGGCGTCGCTGCTTCAACTGCATCCCCTGGAACCGATCGGCCGGGCGACCTGCAGGCTGGATGAGTCCTACCCGGACGGCGAAGAAAACGCGGCGGCCGTCTGCGAAGCTGGGCGCATCCGTGAGCTGTACGAAGGCACGCTGGAGGTGCAAATCGATCTCGCGACGGTGCCGGCCATGCTGGAACATCCGACACGTGTATTTGTGCGGGAGGCGACGTTGTGCGGTGCGCAGACCGTGGCCGATGTCATCGCGCCATTGGTCATCGAGACCAGCGGGATCGTCTCACCCATGCAGTACGGATTTCCCCGCGCCTGGGCCTGGGGCAACCTCAAGGATCGATCGTTGCCGGATCTCGCAGAGGAGTGGATCACGCGCGACTATGCCGCGTTCCTGACGCTCTGCCGCCTCGTCTATGAACAGGCGGTGCGCAAGGAGAACGAGCCGGTGCTGAACTGGTACGAACAGGTCCATGCCGCGGCTTCGCAGTTCAGCCCTTCCCACGTACGCGAGCAACTCATGCAAGCCTGCTCAGCCAACCAGCTCGACAGTTAGAGAGAGCGACTCACATCCCCTCAAAGCGCCCACCTCGGCAAGTCGCCACAGTGTGTCCCTTGCCATTCAGCGCCTACGTGCTCTTTCAACACGATCCCCGCGAATCGCTCCAGTTGACCGGGTGTCTTGGTATCGGTGGGGTCATTCTCGTTCACGTAGCTCTTGTCCACCGAATCCCATCGATACACCTTGGTCGCGTTCCCCGGCTCGTTGGGGATGAAGTGGATAGCGTCGCACCGGTCATCGTAATGGATCTTGTGTGTTTTGCCCCACATACCCTGGGTGTGGTCGACGATGTTCGGCGGCATTGACGTCGAGGAAGGCGTACGACCGGGAAAAACCGCCGAGGCTGGCTCTCCCTTGAGCGAACCGATTCCTTCCACATCCAACGTCTCCTCCCGCCCGCACATGTTCATCACGGTCATCTCCGAGGTGGTGATCTCGAGAATGCGCCAGTCATTGGCCAACCAGAAGTCATGGTGTTTCTGGTCACCGAACTCGCAGTCCGGCTTGCCCTCCAGCTGATGGTCCGCGCGAAAGATGCCCGTGAGGTTTCTATTGTTCCTATCATGCACCTGAGCGAAACAGCATTCCGGTCGCTGGGGGCAGTGAATCGCTCCGAGCAGAAATAGATCCGCTACGCGGGTGTCGCAGTCCGGTTCTGGGAGTCCGGCGGAGGATGCTTGCGCGACCGCCGGCTGCTCAAGCCCGGCACGTTGCAACAGGGCTGACTGCCCCGTGCTCCCGAAGGCTCTGTCCTGTTGCACCACATGCGCCAATTCATGGCCGAGCAGCGGCATGCGGTCTCTACTCCTGAGACCGGCCGCGGCCGCCCCCAGCACAATCTCATGCCCGACGGTGTAGGCCCTGGCTCGAACCGCTGCAGCCGACGCAGCCGCCGGCCCATCACGATGCACGCGCACCTTGCCAAAGTCATGTCCGAACCGCGACTCCATCTTCCCACGGAGTCCCGATTCCAGCGGCTCGCCTGGCGACGCGAGCACGTCATGAACGAGGGGCGGAATCGTGTCGGTCCAGGCATGGGGCAGTGATTCCCCTCTCTGCCGGGCGCGACAATCCGGACACGTGTTGCCGCAGCAGCAGGAACGCTCGCCGCGCCCCGCACCAGACAACCCGGCACCACGAGCGGGGGAACTTCCAGAAGGACATGAATGAGTCTGCAGCCTACGTGTCATCATCCACCTCCGCTGTCACTATGCGGCGCCTATGCTGCCGCCTCAGTCGCTACTGGTCGAATCGAACTGACGCGCATACCAGCCGAGGTAAAACTCGATCCCATTCTGCTCGATCATCAGATTGATCCGCTCTTGCTCCATCCCAGCCTTTTCCAGCTCCCGATACCTGCGAATCGCGTCATCGGGCAGGCCTTCAGGAATGATTTCATCAAAGAATTCCGGCTTGCCCCCCGTCGGTTGGACGTAGAATTGTCCGCGATCCAAATCCAACCCGTATTCCACCTCTCGCCACGTGCCGTCCGGCGCCTGGGAATGGATCCATTTTTGGATTCTTCCCTCCGCCTGCCCCAGCGTTCCGCGCATGGTCAGTTGCATGTCAGCACCAGATGGATTTGCATATCCCGGCCGAACCGCTGCGCCAGGATGGCTGTGGGCCACCATGATCCAAGGCTGACTGGTGTCCCCCGGATAGACGAACTCATCTGCCCCACCTACGACCACCACGTAGGTCCCTTCCGGATAGTCCGGTGTCCCTCTGCTCCGGAGCAACGCCACCTCCACATTGCCGCCCGCCCTGTTTTCAGCCCAACCAAAATAGATATCGCGCAGGTTGCTCTTCCGAGCCGCAAACGCCACCACCGTCCCAGGCGCCTGATGTCCCAGCTCTTGGATCAGCACGGTACAATTGGTCGGCTTGTCCGAGAACCGGCACCAGGTGCCATTATCAGGCTGCTCTCTCCAGCTATGGCCATTGCCCAGATCCACTTCATTGACATATTTGCCATCGCCTCCGCTGATGGGCACCTTCGCAGAACGTTTCACGATGGCCAGTTCCTGATCGGCCAAGTCTTGCGGGAGAGCGGCGGGGAACTCAACCTGATTGCCGGTTCTCGCCAACAGCGCCTGTTCCTCGCGTGTGAGACTGGGCAGCCCGTGCGGGAGTCGCCCCGCAACCGAGGGACTTGGGCTGGTGGACACATCCGGAACTGCGATATGGCCCGGTGCCTTGTCGGGAAGCCGCGCCGCCGAAGGTGTGGGTGTGTTAGGCACATCAGGGAAGATCAGCGCGAGGTCGCGGACCATCCCAGCCACACGAGGGACCTGCTTCATCGCAGCCAGCGATTTTTGGAGCATCGCCACCGGACCGATTTCAATGCCGACCAGCGCCAGCAGGAGTTCAATAATGGTCGGACCGATCAACTTGCCGACCTCATAGGCAAAAATCGGCAGGCTCTGCTGGACCATGGCATTCAAGGTGGCCGCCTGGTTTCGTCCAAATTCTTCTCCTAACGTGGCGGCCAGTTCCTCTCCGTCCGGATCGTTCAACATCAAAATCGTCTCGCGCGCCGCCGCTTCGATGGCCGCCCACTGTTGAGGATTCAGCAATTGAACGAGGTCGAGCATTTCGTCGACCAACCCACGAACCGCCCCGATCGCAAACGGCGTCGGGAAGACCACGTTCAGAGCGGCCATGCGACGCAGCTTCGCCGACAAGGCCTCGAAGTCGGCGGCTGCCAATCCGACGAGCATGGCGTCGAAGAAGGCCGAGGCGTTCTGAAATTTCGACACCAGCGGATCCTCGAACTCCCCGCCGGTGTGGGAGAACAATTTGCCGGCTCCAGGCGGAGATAGAACCCCGCCGTCCTCCGTTACAAACGCCTCGACTTCCGGCCGCCCTTGCACGTTGGAGACGGAATAGTTTCCCGGCTCGTTCGTGCCTGCGTGAAAAATCGTTTCGGCGTTGGTAAAGCGGGAGTAGCGGGCGGAGAGTCCTTCCCATTCCAGCCGATACAACCAGAGGCGGCCATATTCATGCAGGATCACGATCGGCTCCCGCCGTGCAATGGCCTCCACAATCGCGTGGCTGCGCTGTGCCTCCGGCACGCTCACTGTCAGACGGTCGTGCGCGATCAAGCTTGCGGGCCAGCGGCTTCCCCAGGTCCCCACCTCCTGCCCTGCAAACAGCGGAGGCCGCTCCGCCAGAAACTCATCGGAATCGAGATCCTCCTCGTCAGTGTAGAACAATGGCGCCAGGGCTGGGCGTGCATGCACCGGAATGGAAGCGCCAGCCTCGATGCGTGCGGCCACCCAACCGGCTTCCTGCTCCACCTCATGGCGGGAGGATGTCTCCGCGCGACCGTCGACCGAAGGAGAGGCCGCATGGCGATACTGCAGGATGTGCGCGACCTCATGGGCCACGACGGACGGAGGGGGATGAGGAGAGGCGAAGACCAGGGTTTCCGGCCAAGCCGCGGCACGGGCACCGGACTCTGTCAGGAGAGCGGAAGCGCCGCAGTAGGCACGCACACCGGACAAATCGGCGGCAAACGCTCGTTCCATTCCGGCCCGGTAAGGAACCGGGCCGGACGCTCCGCTTGGATAAATGGTGAATCGGTTCGGGTGGAGAGCAAACCGAGGGGAAACAGGGCCGGACCCTAGGGCCCCGGCTTCCGAATGTTCATCAACCGCACGTCCGGCAGGCGGCGGGTGCCGGCGCAGCGTTGACGTGTTTTCCTGCTGCACGGACGCTGCTTGTGCCTGATTGACCCGCTCCATCGAGGTCTCATATGCAAACGGCCACAGCCGTTACTTGCCCCGCCCCTTCCCCCGGGTCGGGCGCGGAGGCGTCGGTTGCTCCCCGAAGCGCTTCTTGTCTTCTTCGATCAGCTTTTCCAGGGCAGAGATCTCGGCTTGGTACCCAGCCAGCTGCTGATCGACTTGCTTATTGAAGGTCGCTTTGGCCTCTGTCAGGTTGGCAACCCTCGTCTTTAATTCCGTCACCGTCGCTTCCCTGGCCGCAATTGTCGCGGCCTGCGTCGGCGGTTTTTTAAATGCCGCCTCCAGAGACGCTCTGGCCTCACCGATCACTTTCGCCTGTTCCGCCAGGATCTGATTCAAGGTCGCCATCTCTGTTCTCCTTTAGCAGCACATATTAGGGTCGATTGAAACCGGAGACTGGAGAGGGAATCCCCCCGAAGTTCACCGGGTTGGCTTGCGCCAGGTTGCCCATATAGACCGCATCCTTCAGGCCGTGGAAATCCACGGACGGGACCGGCACATTCGTCTTGATGTGATTGCCCATCACTATGGCACTTCTTGCCGAGAGGGATACGGTTGCGGTCCCCTGGGCGGCCACGCTGGCGTGCCAACAAAAATTATTGCTGAAGAACAGCCGCTCGAAGCGGCGGAACACATTGTCGGCCACGCTGTGTTGGGCGACCTCGATCAGCGCCGTGCGACCAGGCCCGAGGAATTTGTTGTCGAGAATCTGCGCGCTGAAGCCGAACACCACCTGCCCTGCCCCGAATGTGATCACCTGTTCCAGCCAGCCGCGCATCCAGAGCGCGCGGTGCTCCTGATTCGCATCCAATAGGGCCGCATTGGCATAGGTCACCAGGTTGCTCTGCACCCGCGCCTCCAGAATCAAATCGGCGATGATGCCCCAGGACAGGGCGCTGACCGTTGTATTATCCGGCGACACTCCGGTATTCATCACCTCACAGGACTCCACGCACAATTCTCCGAGCTGCAGGGAGGCACCGATGCCGATGGACGGGGCCTGCTGGTACCCGCAGTTCAACACTCGGTTCTCAGTCAAGGCACATTTGGCAAACCCGACCAGGCTCAGGATACCCCAATGCCGCATGTCTTCGACGCGATTCTGGCTGCACGTGAACGAGGCATGAAAGACCGCGGTAATTCCGCCGCCGCCTCGCACGAGGCTGTTGTCGGCCAGCACGTTCGCCGTCCCGCCGTTGGCCGCGACAGGCCAAGCCGTGTTGGTGACGCGATTTCCCTGCACCCGGACCCGATTCGCAAACGCCAACAGAATGCCGAAGCGAACCTCCTGTCCCTCGCTGTCCACCTTGTTGTCGACGACTTCGGCTCCCTCATTGCCGATCACCACGATGCCGTCCTGCACGCCCAGCACCTGGTTCGCGGCAATCCTGCCGCCGACGGACCCGAGGCTGCCTTTTGCACCCAGCCTGGCCAACAGCAGCGCGATCGGCCGCACCGAGCCAGCCTCTTTCAACAGGGACCCGAGTTGGTTGCGTTCGACGACCGCGTGCCTGCCGCTGACGGAGATACCGCCGTACTCCGGTGAATTGTAGAGCAGAATATTGTCGCTGATGACGCATCCATCGGCGGCCACGTCGATGCCGAACGCCTTCAACGTCCCCGGGTCTACCTCCGCTCCCAGCCGCACGATGTAGTTTCCAACAATGCTGGATCCGGCCGCGAACGAAAAGGGCGTGCCGACGGACAGCGCGTCGTTCAGCACGATGCCGAAGATAAACCCGAGAAGACGGTTCTGTTCGATCCTGGCCGGGAAGGCGACGCCTTGCAGAAGCAGGCCTACCACCCCGCCGTCGCCTTTCCGCCCGGTCCCGGCATCGAAGCTGTTGCCGACGATGGTGAGACCCGTCGTATCGGCGAGCGTCCAGAGTCCGTAGTGCACATTGTCGACGAGACAGCCCGTCACGCGCACATCGGTGCTGCGACTGATGGCGACCCCGGCGATCTGCGTCGCCACCTGCGCATGCAACAGGCACCGCTCGAGCGTGGCCTCGCGACAACGGTCCATCGTCACCATGGCCTGCAGGCCCTGCCCCTGGCCCCCCTTCGTCTCTAACTCGAAGGCGATGCCGCTGACGGTGACATGCTCCAGCAACAGCCCGTCCGGATGCGCGATGCGGAGCAGCTCCGGTCCATCCGCCCGGACAACGCGCGCGCCCAGGGTTTCCCCGTGCAACGACACATTGGATTGTTCGATCCGAATCGGCGCCTCAATCTCATGTTCGCCGACCTTGAGACAGACACATCCGCCTTCCTCCGGCAACGAATCGATTGCGGCTTGAATGTCCTCACCGGGCCGGACCACGACCGTGCAACAGCCGGGAGTCAACTCCGTGAGCGGAGGGAACACGGTCCGGCAATCGTGGATGTCACCGTCGGCCTCGATGATCGCGAGATGGCAGTAATGATGGTATAGTCCGAGCGGTGGCGCCAGAGTGAGCCGCTCGATATCGGCATCCGCGGTCCGGGCCGCAAAACACCAATAGTCGCCGCTCCGCGCCGTCCCTCCCACCTGCACCGTCAACGTGGCTTGCACCCCGTGCTCCAACACAAAGCTGGGACTCGCCGCGGACAGTTCGATCAACCCATCCGTGGTGAGATCCAGGTTGATCAGTTCCAAGCCGTCCGGCTTGCGCACGATGCCGGACTGATCCCAGCGAATCACCCGCAGGTGTGTGGTCTCGTCGGGCACCCCCTCGGGAAAATCGGAGATCGGGAGGGCCGGGCTGAACGTCAACGTCTTGTTGGTGTCATCCACCGTGACCTTGCGCATCTCACCGGGTAGACCGGCAAACTCCCGCCCATCACTCGTGAACTCCACCCAGTCCCCGGTCTTGAAGCGCAGCACGTTGTCACGCCCAAGGCTTTCCACACGCACGTTCGTCAGGCCCGCCAGGATTTCAGCGATGGTGGTGGAGACATGCGCATTTTCCCGCGACCATTTCACCTTCGCGGTGGTGTTCGTCGCGCTGTGGACCTCGACCCGGTACAGATGGTTTTCCAGACCACGATACCCGCCGGTCGGCGGCACGAGACAGGGATCGGGCTCCGTCGTGACGGCAACCGTGGTCGTGGTCAGCCGCGCCGTAGACGGACGGTTCCCCGCCGGCCAACCGGGAATGTCCTCCAAGGGGGTCTTACAATGCACCTCCGCCGGGATGCCGCCGAGAATCCTCACCTGCCAGGCCGTTTGGTTCCTCGTGGTCGAATCCACGTTGACAGCCGGCTCGATGAGGTCCGGCGCCTGCAGGTACGTGACTTCCCGTCGCCACACGTCCAGATAGACCAGCGACCGCACCTGAGGAGGAATCGTCACCGGGCCGCCGAAGGGCTGATCCTTTACGAACAGTGCCGCCGTGCCGTACTGTTCTTCGATCGTCGCGTCGAGCGCCGGCGCAGTCCCGTGATTTTCCGCGACATACCCCTCGACGTACATCCGCCCTTGCCCGACGGTCAATTCCCCGCTGTTGACGCCGATCTTGAATCCCTCCGGCGTCTCCGCCGGCACGCCGCAGCGCCCCACCACATCGATGGTCTCCGCGCGCCATCGTCGGTCCTGAAGATCGACGTACTCATTCCAATCGGCATCGAGATCCACTCGCCCCTGTTGTCGCAGTACGCCCTGGTAATGTTTCTCAGGGTTGAATCGTTTCCGGCTGTAATCGCCACTCATGTGCGCTCTCCTGATAAATAGTGCGTTTTGCTTCCATGGCCGCGACAGGGCTCGTCACGTCGAGTAGAACACCCCCGCCTCCAGCCCGAACCTCAGATACTCCTGCAGTCGGATCTTGAGATTGTCTTCTCGCTGCGGCGCAAACACATCGTGGAAGACCCCCATTTCCGATTCATCGTCGGCTCCGCGCCTGATTTCCTCCGGGCAATGACCCACGAGCTGCCCATAGGCCGCCTGCCCATACCGGCGGGCCGTGAAGGCCGGCCTGACACGGGCTTGCGTTGCCAGCGTGATGGCTTGCGTCTCCGGACCGGTGAGGCTGCCCTTCGGTTGATCCGCTTCCAACAAGGCCGCCTCTACAGCCAGATCCGGTTGGCACCGGTACCGGCGCGGCACAATCGAATTCAGCGGCACGAAGGAAAACCGGCAACAGCCTTGCTGGTTCTGATCGGACCAGACCGGATGGTTCCAGCTGTCGCCCCCGGTAAGGGCGGACGCGAAGATCGTGTTCGAGGCGAGGTCCAAGCGCTTCGTGTGCACCTTGCCTATCATTGTGCAATTCACAATGCTCAACACTCCGCCTGCGCCCAGGCCATCGAGGGCTGAATAGGCCACCCCGGTCGGGGCCGTCGCATCGACCAGTGAATTGGTGATCGAGAGTTCCGTACTGTCCACGGCGCGGATGCCCCCCACCACACAGTGGTCGATCTCGACGGTCGTACCTTCTCGCTCAATCACCAACGAGGGAACGGATGGCGACACCGGCTCGCCCTCGCTCGTCAGACTCAGTCCCGGAACCAGCGTGCAATGGCGTAGACGCAGGAGACGCGTGCCATCACCGCCCGCCGCGCTGATACGCACCCGCCCACCGGTGATGAGGAGACCGTTCAAGGTCAGTTCAGACCCCGGTGCCAGGGTGATCGTCCAGTCGCCGTTGAGCGCCAACGTGGGGCGATGTTCGTTGGCGGCGCGCACCTCCACCTTCGCGGCAGCAGGAATATTCAGACTCAACGTCTCCGCATAACGTCCGCTGTCGCCGATCTGTACGATGCCGCCCGCCTGAGCCGCGGTCAGCTCCGCCTGCAGACTCTGTCCCTGCGTGACGGAGGCAAACCCGCCGCCCAGCGCAAAGGTCTTGCCGCGCTCGTACGATCCGCCGCCGGTCGGCATGCTGAATCCATAGTGATACTCGACCCGCAGATTGACCGGCGGGGTTCCCGGTGGGACGGCAATGCGCCCCAACACCGGATCGATTGAGACTTTGCTCACCGGAAGATGTGCCCAAGTTGGCCCGTCATCGGAGAGGTTACAGACCTGCACCTGACTCACACTCGTGTCCAGATTGTCTGCCTCCAGAAACAGGCTCAACTGCGGGCCGTAGTACTGTGCCAGATACCGATCCAATACCCTACGGCTGATTGGCTCAGGCACATTCAATGGTTCGGCCAGATGCGTGATGTCCGTCTCCGCCTGCGGCCTCGTGAAGAGCTGCTGGTTGTTACCTAGTGGGCTGAACAAGAACCGTTCATCGTCCACTCGAAACGCAGGGGAACGGCGCACCGCAAAGGCGTCCAATCGCCAGAGGAACAGACCGATGTTGGGAATGTTGTACCGCCCCTGCTGAGTGTCGATGTGCCGCATATCGACGGAATGCGCGATCTGATTGAAAGCTGTGTCCCGTCGCTCCAAAGCTTCCCAATTCCGCAGATCGACCGTGGTGAAATTGGTCGGACGGAGGTGGTTCATGTACTGGCTGGTTTCCAGCGACTGGAAGAACTCCACGACCCGCGCATTCCACCCCGTGACATCCCTGGCCAGTTGCTCGAGGACGGTCGCGGTGCCCTTCCGGCGTCGGTAGGCGATGGTATTGGCCACCTCCGCCTTGGCACTGCGGGTGCGTTCGGTGACGGCGTGTAAGGTTCTGTACCCGATCACGTCACCGATGTAGGGCGCTACCCAGTCGGCGCAGGTCTCGATGAACTGATCGTCGTAGAGTTGATCGAGATTCTCTCGCAGCACGGCGATGTCTTCGGCCAGCACCTCGCACAAGGCCCGCAGCACGCCGCTCTGTTCGGCATCACGAATGCGATAGACCGCCGGGATGAGCTGATAGAGCTTATCCGCTTCTGGATTCACTGGATCGCCTTCAGTTGAGTCAATGATGCGGGATCGAGTAACAACAGTTCCGCCGCCGGCACGATCCCGTCCGCACCCATCGCCGGACGGTCGGCGATCAGCCGCGGCTGAATCGCCGGTAGCGACTGGTCTGTGCGCGCGAACCGATCCAGATCCACCGCAACCACACCGGGAACGGCCTGGATCGCGGCGATCACCTCACTGAGCGCAACCGGTTGCCCGAACGCCCTCGCCTGGAACGCATACCGCTGCTCAAGATCGGCGGAAATCGCGTCCATCACGACGTCGTTCACATGGTCGGGATCGATGGTGACCGTGCCGTCGATCTCGAACCAGGCCTGCCGATAGGGCTTCACGGTGAACGCGACAAAAGGGTCGCCGTACGTGCGCAAGGACTCCTTCAACTTCGAAATCACGGAGCCGTCCTCGTCCAACATCTCTCCATCCGGACCGGCGACCGTGAGGAAAATGCTCCGCTTGCGGCCATCCCACACCCAGACGGCCTGGGCCTTGGCGACACCGGAGAACGTCCTGGCGAAGTCTTCATAATCTTGCAGCGACACGGCACGCTCCAGCGTCAGGACCGTCAGCGGTGCGTTCGTGCGGGCATCGTCCCTCGACTCCGGATCTTCAGCCCCCTGCGTAGCCTCGGGATTCACGACGCCCTTCAGCCCAAGCGGTCGGCTCATCAGCAGGCTCAATTGCCCGGCTTGGACGAGTCCTCCCAGGCCGGTTCCTTTGCGATACTCGGCGCGCACGTTGTTCTGGCCGGTCGGCAACCTCGCCCCCGTGATGCCGTCTCCGAACCGGATCGTAGTCCGCCCCTCGTCGTCCCGCCTGGTGATGTAAATACGCTCGGTGGGGCCATGCCCGTAGAAGAACGGGACTTCCTCCCACAAGACCTCGTTGACGTAGACCTTCAGCGTCGAGGCTGACCCGTCCGGCGTATCGGCGCTGACATAGGTCAGCGGAGGCTGTTTCAATAGGAACCGCTGGTACGGAATGCTGGCATCCCCGCTTCCAAGCGGTTCCTTCACTGTCTCACCATGGGTTGCGGCGGCGACATTCGCGTTGATGCTGACGCTGCTGCGTTCGTAGATGTTGACCAAGGCGGTAGCCAGCTGGAGCGTCGTGCGGTCGCGGTCGTGGGTGATAGCAGTGGTCGATTCGTCGTCGAGGAAAGCGATTTCGCTGATCGTTTCGTCATCGTCGTTTGCGGGTTCGAGAGTGAACCAAAACCGAAACAAAAGGGCCAATCCCGAACGACCGTCGCGGTCCATTAAGCGTACGAGAAAGAGGGACAAGGGATTATCTTTCAGCAAGGCACCGAACTCCGAGGGACCCACGGGAACCAGTTGGCGACCGAGAACTTGGAGAGGCGGAGCCGATAAAACAAGAACGTCCTCTGGTTGCAACTCCACAAATTCGTTTGGGCCGAAAAACAACAACGGGCGCGTGAGAGCTTCGAAGAGATTACCGATGACAGGAAAGGAGTTGCCGATCGCTGCGATGATCTCCCCGATGAGCTTCGTGTCCAGCGCGAGCGCCCATTGCGTAATCCGCAGCCGTTGACGCTTGCCGCTAATCGCAATAGGACGGCGGGCCGCGAGTCCATCGACTCTGCTGTTCAACGCCAACGTCGAACCATAGAGAGGATATCTCACCGGCAGCGCCGCGACGGCAAGCTCCTCATTCTGCACAGCGACCGTCATGCTTCGCAGAAAATCAAGCTTGGTTTCGATCCCTAACTCCCAAGCTGTTCCCAAGCCCAAGCGCGTGACGCTTCCGGCCATACCGTAGCGTGCCACCGAATGATGAGTGACGCTCGTCACTTTAGAGAAAACCCATGTTCGCCCGGATTCTCCAGGAATGTCTTGTTCAATCACCACCCAACCACCAACAAGAATTTTCTCATTCCGGCTGCTGAGCGTCAGTGCACTGATATCTTTATCGGTTGCTGCGAGACCCCATTCATCAAGTTTGTTAAATGTACCCGGCGGATCGTATATCGCCTCCATGGGCGCATTGTGGCCGAATGGTGAAGCATTCGCGCGCATCACGTAGACAGCCGGCGCCATGGCAGCCACCACTTGTGGTGTGTCAGAATTCGCCGTCAATGTGAGACCTGTGCGATCGGCGGCAGCGTCGGTAACGATCTTCGTGACACGTCGAAGCGACGCCTGCCTCGTCCCCTCTGAATCCGCGATGATCACCAACGCATCGCCCACAGCCAGCGTGAGATTGACGCCTGCCAACCACAACTCCGTCATGTTCCAAGCCAACGTCTGTGTCTCATTCAATTGCGGCACGATCAGATTCCATCCAGGCCGCGCTTCGATGGCTTCGATCGTCTCAAAGGTCTGTGGTTGTTCATCCGGCCCAGGGATGCTCTGCACCTTCGTGCCGACGGGCAGCGTAACCGATTGCGCCGCCTGTTCAGGCGCGCCCGGAGCCTCTTCCAACGTAAAGGCCAGATGCGTGGCGGCGGCGAGTCCTGGACCGAGTTGATACCCGAGCAGGCGCGACTGCTCCAGAATCGAGAGCCGCTCTGTGGCAGTCCGCAGATAGGATTCGTTAGCAATGCGCTCCTGATAGAAGGTGAGGATGTCACCAGCGACGGCCCACGCATCGAGCAGCGCGATGGTGAAGTCATCGTCATCGCGTGTCCTCAACCCGCGCAACACCGGCCAACGGCCGTCGGAGAGTCTGGCTTGCAGGCTCTGCCTGAAGCTCTGGTAGGTTCCGACCCGATAGGCGATCGCCGAGAGGCCCGGTCGGTTGAAGAGCGGGCCGGGAGTGGCAGCCTCGATGCCGGCGCAGCAGCCGCATTCGTTCCGAGCGTCCTGACTCATTTCCCCCCTCCCAACGTGATGGTCAACCGGCCGTGCTCCGGGAAATTGCGGTCATTGTCCAAGCGGGGAATCTCCAGCGCAGCCATGTCCAGCCGTCCGCTATCCAGCCCGCTCGTCTCCGGCACCCCCTGCCGCTGAAACGTCTGCACGTCCACCGATTCGACCCCGGTCACCTGATGCGCGGCCCTATAGAGCGCACTCACGTACACCGGCTGCCCGAAGGTCCAGAGATCGGGATGGAAGAGCCCCCGGCGGCCGTCCGGCAGATTGCGATTACTCAGAACATCGAGCAACTCGCGTTCGACATCGCTCCGGAAGTGCGCGGGCGCAACACAGACGTGCAGATCAATTTCCAGCGAGACGAACTGCGGACAGTCGACTTCCAGATCGTGGCCGGCCATGCGATATCGATCGATATGCGCGCGGACATCTGTCTCGAACTCATCTGATAGACCGGCGCCTCCCTCACGATCGACCGTCACGAACACCGTGTGCCAACTCCCCGTCCAGCGAAACGTGGCGGCAGCCCGTTGCACGTCGGCGCGACGTTCAGTCACTTCTGCGTAATCGGCCTCTGTCACGGCGCGCTCCTGCACGCGATAGGCCACCGGCGCGCGCTGCCGAACATCCTGTAACGATTCGGGATCCTGCCCGCCGACGGCCGGCAAGGGATTACGCACCAGAGTGATTTCGGGAATGGCGAGCGCAAGATGAACCAGCGAATCGGCTCCGATGTTTCCTGCGCGTCCGTTCCCCACCCGATACCGAGCCGCAAATGCGGTGCCGGGTTCGGGCCGCCGGCCATGGACGTCGTCGCCGAAACGAATCGTACCGATGCCGTCGTTGTCGACCTCCACCACATACTCATCCGCCTCTGCACCGCTGTTCAGGAGGTCGCGTCGCGCCGTCCAGGTCCGCGTCTCCGTACCGTTGATTCCGGTCAAGCTAATGGACGGCTGCACTTCGCGTAAGTCCCACCGCAGCGCGGCCCTGGCCGAGTTTGCATGGTCGTAAGCAGACGCCGCATGCGTGAGCGGTCCCTTGGAGAGACCAGGCCGGAAGCGCGGTGGAATCGGTTCCCGGGTCAACACCGCACATCGATCCGCCTCCTTCGACCGGGGCATGAACAGGAATGGTTCGGGCACGGAGCCCAATTCCTCCCCCTCCAACGTCACCCCATGATCCGCCAAGACCAGATTGCCTCGCGCCACGCTGACGACGTCGCGGTACCCCTGCCCCGTGGCGGCCGAGAGGCAGAAAGGAAATGGGAGCGCATCCTCCTCATGCCACGTAATCTCGGTAATCAGTTGGTTCGTGACCGGATCAGTCAGCGGGGTACCATCCGCAGCCGTTGCCACGACTCGATCAAGACGCACCACATGCCGTCTGGTGGGATCGGCATCCGAAGGCGAGCCGGTTTCCGGACCGATGACTTCTTCAAACAGAAGAAGCATCCCCTGCGTGAGCTCGGGATGATGCCCAACCAGGGTGGCCGAGATTGCCCCTTTGGGAAGACAACAGCGTTCATCGCTCCAACTGTAGAACCGGAGTTTAGTATGGGCGGCAAAGAGGGATTGCAGCGGCTCCATCGTTTCGAAGATGACCTCGGCACGCTCATAGACGCGCGGATCGTCGGCGATGGCGGTGAGCTGTCCCGGGATGCGCGTCGCCAGCTTGGCGCCGATGGGAATTGCCGGGTCGGCAGGATCGACACGGACCACATCGGCTGAAACCTGAATCTGCACCCAGGTCCTCGCGTTACACCCCTCGCTGACGTAGTAGTCCATGAGGCGGGCGTGGCTTCGCACCGAGATTCGCCGCCGCGCGGTTCCCAAATACGCTTCCGTCGCCACGGCATCCTGCTGGTAACTTAACTGGTCGGCGGTGTAGGCCAGCGCCTCCACCAACATGACACCAAGATCAGCGGGACTCCGTTCCTTCCATTGCGGCATCAGGGCAGACATCCGGTCGAGCATGACCCGTCGGAAGCTGGCATAGTCTTTGGCCAGGTAATCGATCACCGGCACCGGTTCCGGCACCTCCGGGCAGAGATGTTGCGGCGCACAGTCAAAGGGACTCGGGCATTCCACCTTGAACGAAAACTCGATAGCCGCGAGTTGCGGGTCGATTTCAGGAGGCACCGCATCGTTCAAGGCATCGGTCACCAAACGCAGCGTGTAGGTGGAGAAGTCTCCGGGCTGATCCACTTCGACGGTCAGGACGTTGGCAGAAGATCCGCTACCCGCGACCACAGACAGTACATGGAATGTGGTGATCCGCTCACCGCCCTCGATCCTGATGTTGCTTGCCGCCAGCGTCAACGTGCCCAACGGCTTCACAAAATACAGTTCGAGTTTCCGTTGGCGCTCGGCCTCGGTCGGCGCGGCCTGATCGATGACTTCCAGAAAATCGATGCCGTTCAGGGTCGCATGATTCCGGACCGCCTCACGACGCCGCTCGTCGCAACAGGAATACCTCACGCTCCGCCTCCTTGCACGAAGGTCCCGACAACGCGGGCGCCCGTCCGCCTGATCACATACTGCACCGTCACCCGCAACGTCGCATCCACGGCCTCCACCTGCACGGACTCCACCACGATCCATTCGCTGAGCCAGCGCTGCAGCGAGCTCTGCACCAGCACCTGCGTGGTGGCGGCCAGAACCACACTGTTGGGCGAGAAGACCAACTGGAGGAGCCCGCTGCCGAAATCCGGCCGCATCACTCGTTCACCGGGATGGGTAAACAACACCTGCTCGATCAGGTCGCGAATGTGGTCGGCCTCGTCCGTGTCCGCAGTGCGGCCGCGTGCATCGAGCCGATAGGGGAAATCCACCTGCATCATCGTTAGACTCCCGTAACCCTGGTTTGCGTGACCGAGGCCAGCAGCGGCGTGCCGGAGGGCGTACAAATCGCCTGACTATCGATCAACAAAAGAGGCTGCCCACTGCTCGTAAGACGGACCGCCGACGTCACATATTGCGCCGTCACGCAAGGCCCGTTCGCACCGGGGGGCGGCGGCAAGGTGCAGCCGGCCACCACGTACGGGCTGGTCAGGGCCACGGTTGGCATGCCACTCACCAACACGCGCGGATTCGGGCTAGTCGGCGTCGCCTGGCCTGCATGCGCACACATGACCGTCGCCCCGAGATGCAGCACAAATCCTGGCATCGACTTATCCTCCATTCACTGGTCACAACGCAGCAAAGGATGCTCAAAATGGCCACCCAGCAAGGCCGCAGTCAGTGAAGACCCGAGGCGTACCCTTGCGGTACGTTGAGGGCCTGAACGCAACGAGAACGCCGCTGGCAGGCGTTTTCAGCATCATGCTAAATGATGGTGAGGGCGCCGTTGTTGATCGTCACCGCCGGCCCCACCAACGTCACCATCGCTCCTTTGCCGTTTTGAATGTAAATGCCGGTATCGTTCACGATCAGAGTGGCGCCGGTCGCGCTCTTCAACATGATCCCGCCGGTCGGGCCAGGCACATCGCTGATCACGATGGCATTCTGAGCCGCCGTCTGCAGCACCATGTTCGGGCTGACCGGAATACCCGCCAACCCCAAGACCGGCACCTCGGCAACGCTGCCGTACCAACAGCCGCTCCAGATCGGGTAGTCCGGATTTCCCTGCTCGAATTCTACCCATACGCCCGCGCCGATCTGCGGCAGCATGTACACACCCATTTGTTTGCCGCTGGCCGGAAAACAGGGCATGGCCCAGGACGTGGGAATCAATCCCGCGACATCCGGCACTTGAACTTGAAGCCGCCCCATTTGCATAGGATCGATATTGTTCAAGACCGTGCCGCGATACTTCCCGTAATATTTCTGCTCGTCGCTCATACCGGCACCAGCGGGGTGATGGAGACCAATCCGTTCCGCGTGAGACGGAAATTTTGTTTACAGCTCCCGCGTTTGATCGTCGTCGTGACGCTGTCCACATAGTACAAACCGTCGAAGGCCAACCCGGCGCCGCGCACTCCGACCAGGCTGCGGGCCTTCAGCAGCCGGCCGTATCGCGCCACATCGAGCGATCCACTGCCGGTCACCGCCTCCATCGACTCACTCGCCGCAGTCAGCCCCTCAGTGATCGCCTCGGGTGCAGAGAGTTTCCCCGTCGCCTTGAGGATCGATAGTTTGGTCACCGGCGGTCCCACCAGGCCCAGCGGCGGTTGCAGCGGGTTGATGTCGGGAATCGGGATGGGAATGGGCACCTTCGTCAACGCATTGTGAATCATCACGATCGGCAGATCCTTCTTGGTCGAGTTGAATTGAAAGTTGAGCGACTCCACGTTGCGATCGGCGTCCATGTCGACGTTCAACGCCGGCTGCGGCACTCCCACCTTGACCTGCGGTCCCCAATAGGCGGTATTGGTGCCGGGGACCGGGCCTGGCTCGATATGAAAAACATAGCCGGCCTTTTTTGCCAGATCGAGGATGTAGTTGAGGTCGGTGCCTTGCTGGGACGGAATCCGCATCGTGGGAATCGGCACATCGAACAGCTTCGGCGGAATCACGAGCGGAATCACGCCGAACATCACGTACTTCGCCAGAATCGTCATCACCCGCACATTCACCGGCATCGCGGGATAGGGCAGCCCGTCTAACGATTGGAGATCCATCAGCTTAGTGAGATCTTCGCCGGTGATCGTCAACGTCGACTCTCCCGGTTTGTCTCCGGAGCTGATTTCCTGGTTGGTGATGACACCGTCCATCAGTACGTGCGGAATGAAGTTGATGGTCGCCACCAGGATCACGCGCATCAACGGCGTCTGCGTCGCCGCGACGAGAAACGCCTGCTGCAAAACCGACTTGTTCTGAATCGTAAATCGTAACTGAAACCCGCCCGCTGTACCGGTGGCGCTGGTCACTTCGACCTCGGTCAACGCCTCCAGGACCGGCTGAGGCACCGGAAAGGGCAGCACCGGCCCGGCAAGCAATGTGAGATGGATGCCTTTAAGCACCGGGAACCCCCGTCACGCCTTCCGGTAACGCGATGTGCACGACATGGTCCAATCGTTCGACGAGCGCATCGGGCCGCACCGTATCGTTCGCATCGCACAGGCGCCAATATTGTTCCGGATCGCCAAGATACGTATTGGCCAGATGATCGAGTCGCTCGCCGGCCGTCACGCGGTGTTCCTGCACGACGGTAAACCGGTCGCTCGCCGGGACAAAACGCCGCCGCAAATGGACCACCATGGTCCCGTCGCTTCCGACGATTGAGGTGGTCTTCACCCCGTAGTACCGGCTCGTCGGTGGAAAGGGATTCGGCTTCAGCGCACTGTCCAACAACCCCTGTAACGGATCGATCATGGTGAACTCCAAGTAGCCATCAATTCCGAACCGTATTTCGTATCTCGTCGTTCGTATTTCGCGAAGGAAGCTTTCCAGCTTTTGCGAACGACGCTTCACGCTTCACGAACGATGATCTCTTCCAACCATCAGATCTGCTCAACGTTGATACCTATTCACGGAATGCCTGTGAGGCCCAACGCTCCTAATGTTCCTGCCTGAGCCTTGGCGCGTAGCCCTTCCTTCTGTTGCAGATAACTCATAAACAAACTGCCCGCCTTATGCGTGAACCCCACATCGTCGATGGACAACACCCTCATGCCTAGGCTGACCTTCGCACGGATGGGATTGAGGTACGGATCGAAGGCCTCCTCGGTCACGCTGAAATCGGTCAGCCGCACCGGAAGGACACGATGTTGCCCGAACACAAACAGCGGCAACGCAGTCTCCATCGGAAGAATCTCGAGTGTGCCCAGACTGGACAGGGTATGGTTCGTGGTCAATTGTCCCGTACTGGGATACAGCAGGGTTTCGAGCGCCGCCAGCTGCGGAGAAATCCCGGCTTCTCCAACCGTCGGCTCCCCGGCTTCCATGTCGTCGGTCGCGTCGATTTCGGCATCCAGCTTGATCGTCTCCACCGCCGGCCCCTTCAGGCGGAGCGCCTCCGACCGGTCCCCTCCCTCACTGGCACCCTGCACTTGCAACGTGCGGCTGAGCGATTCCGGGTTGTATTGCAGCGCAATGATCCGCTGCACCTGCGCCGTAGCGGGATCGATCAGCACGATGCCGCCTTTGAGGAGCCTTGGAGAACCGGGGAAAGTAGTCATGAGTTCGGTATTCCTTTAGGCTGCCTGTCTATTCGCTGGTTTCCGCCTGAGTCATACGTTTTCACATCGCCCACTCATCATGGAGGCGGCACCTCTGTCTCACTGGTATTCATGTTGGCAGCGATCCAAACTGCGTAGTCACTCTTCGACATCCATTCCGTTTCCCCCATATGCCGCGTCAGCATTCGTTCGTTCGTCTCAGTGTCGTATCGCACAAAAACAAAATTGGTGCCGTAGAACTTCTCACCGCTCGTTGTGGCTGCGCGCATTGAGTCATAGCTCTTTTGGCTGCCCCAGACTTGCAGGACCGCGCCTGGTTTGAGCTTCCCTGCCCAGATATCGGCCTCCGTCACGAACTCGCCCAAACCGAGGTAAACAGCCAACCCGGCACTGCCGGTTGCACGGAACTCAAGCAGCAAATCTTTCATATGTTCCGTTCGACTGTGCAGAATCCAATGGGCCATGTGTTCGCTCTTGCCTTCGGGAATGACGACAGACTCACCGGTTGCCATCTGATAACCCCGAAGCATGCGTTCCCGTGCAGCGAGGGTGCACGTCCCCTCCGACTCCGGCCAAACGACCCTTTCGATAGACGCTACCGCTTCGCCTACCCCGGCGACCCAGGCCCAAGTCTGCGGACCCAACACACCATCGATGTCGTCTTCTGGAACACCGCGGGCAGACTGGAAGGAAGCGACTTGGAGTGCAAATCGGTTATAATTGCCGGCTGCCCAAAGATCATGCCAGGACTGGTATTGGCCATCACGTATCTCCGCGAGCTTCGTTTCCCATGCAGGTCCGCTACGAGCGAAATAAAGATTGTCTCTCTTGGCTTTCTCGTAGTCGCCGATCGCGCGTTCGAGTCGTTCTGTAGCCAATTCAGTTGCCTGCCGCGCCGCTTGGCCGGAGATTTCACCGGTCCATTTTGCCCAAACGTGGGCGAGCCGTTTTGACTTTCCCACTTCAGTGATTTTGGTAAATAAGTCCGCCGGCGGGACACCTCCAGGACCTAGAATCGCTCGAAGATCGTCGCCGCTGGTTCGCTCGAGTAGCTCGAGTACCGCTTCTTGATCCGCGTCGGTTACCGAGCCATTGAGCATCTCAAGGATGAGGAGTTTTTGGAGTTGCAGCGGCGGATGCAGAAACGCAAGGCTCTTGCTGGTGTTGTGCACGTAGGCTCGAGCCTTGTTGTCGCTCCCATATCCTCCTTCTATCTGATTGTTGTTCATGATTGTGTCCGCGTAGGCTTGCAACTCGTCCGTCGTAAATGTCTCCCTGACAAATTCAGGAAGGCTTTGCCGATAGAGAGTCGCTGCGGAGAAGATGGCGTGCGCCGGGCCATGAGGTTGCTCTTGCGTGGTGGCGCCGTACTGTTGAACCGTATGCGCCAGCTCGTGTGCGAGAAGGCGGTCGCGATCGCCTGCGTGCTTACCATCACCCAACACGATATGTTGCCCGACTGTGTACGCCTTAGCATTCACGCTGTGCGTGGAATCGGCAGCTTTGGCGTCGGCATGAATACGCACATTGGAGAAGTCATGCCCAAATCGTGGTTCAAAAAAGGCGCGCGTAGCCGCACCGAGAGGTCGGCCTGGAGAATTCAAGACGTCGTGCACGATTGGCGGGGCAGTGCCAACTCCGCCCGTACCGCTGCCGTTCACTCGTCGTTGTACCAGCGGCTTCGGCGCGATGTGCGATGCATTAGATTCCATCCTCGGTTCCGGCATGCGCATGACTTGTTCCGCCACGCGATCCGCTTCCTGTTCGTACTGATCACCAGGTTCGCTAATCGCAAGTTTACGCTGAAGCGGTTGGTCCAGGAGTTTTTTCTCTTCACAGTTTGAACAGGACCCCCTAAGCCCGCTCGATCCACCGCAGGCGCACTGGCGCTGCAGCAATGGGCGCTGAACAACCGGGACGATGGCCGACGGCGAAACATCTCTGGCGCTTGTCTGCCCAGTCACTCTCACCTTTGACCCCGGTCTTCCCGCCCCGCCACTGCACGAACGAAACGCATGGTGACTTCGGCGCTGTTGATCGCTTGCGCGCTGCTCAAACCGCGGACTTTTGTCGAGTTTTTGTTTTCCATCGGCGAGCCTTGTATCTCCTCACCATGTCCAATGCCGGCGAGATGCGCGTACTCGTGAAGCACAGTATTGACTACCTGACGATGAGTCGTCGCCCCGGTCAACCGGAATATGTTTCGGTTAAACGTGATCGGTGAATCCGGTCTCGGCCGTTTATTCTCGTCCAACTCGGCATATCCACGAGGAGGAGCTGTGTTGTGTTCTCTCCGGTAGTCGGCCACGGTTTGACAATAGGTATTCACCGGTCCCGCCAACTTTCTCTCGAGCTTCTGCAGATTCTCGTGAATCAAATACAGCGCGACTCGATCATCCGGTTCGACCGAGAAAAAGCGCTTGAGCGGCCCGGCCACAACCTGCGGGTCAGCCAAGGCCGCGATCGCCTGTTGCACTAAAGCAAGAGATTGGTCGACGGCACCGATTATTTGGTCGTTAACTCTTTGCTTGTCGCAGGAATCGTCAGGAAAGACCGGGCTCCTCTGCACGATCCGGCTGGAGGCGGCGCTGCCTTGTTGCACGACATGCGCAAGCTCATGAGCCATCAAACGCCGTCCGTCCTGAGTTCCCGGCAAATATTGCCCTGCCCCAAAGACGATGTTGCGACCGATGGTGTACGCCAATGCATCCACCATCTGGGCAGACCCGGCGGCCCTTCCGTCGGCATGGACGCGGACACGGCTAAAATCGAACCCGAAGCGATCCTCGAAAAAGACACGCGTGGCGGTATCGAGGGGCCGCCCTGGCGACGAGAGGACATCCTCCACCGCAGGCGGCGCCGTCAGGGTCGCCTGACCCTCGGATCTGCCGAGCCGGCGTTGCACAGCCGGTCTGGCACCGGCCAATGTCCAAGCCCCGCCTCGCGATGGTTCCGGCATCCGCATCACCTGCTCCGCCACCCGATTGGCCTCCTGTTCGAACCGATCGTTGGGACTACCGACGACGAGCTTGGGCTGCAGTGCGTTGCCGGTCAGTCTCTTGTTCTTGCAGGCTTCGCACTCGCCCGCTAGCCCGGCTGATCTGCCGCACGCGCATGTGCGCTGGAGAAAGGCGAAGCCGGCATCAGACGGGGGGTTGTTGCCGCTTGGTCGGATTGTCCGGCTCAGAGCAGAAGGAAGAGGTCTCATGGTGAAGGACTCCCTTGCCCCTGTGTCTGGCGTAACGACACCTGATTCGGGGGACCGCCTGTCCGAGCGTAGAGCCTCACCACCGCACCGTTTTGTCCCCCGCTCATTTGCATCGCGGTTTGGTGCAGGATCGGCGGTTTTGATGGGCTTGGCTTTGATACCCACAACTCGCCGCCCGCTGTGCGAAACGCAATGTGTGTGGGACCATCCATCGGGCCGCCAAAGCCCGTGCCGTAGAGAGCCAAGTTGGCTTCGCCGCTGCTTGCGACCGAGGCGGCTTCGAACTGCTGAGCCATATAGTGATCCCACAGGGCTGGGCTTGCTATCTTCTGCTTCTCCACCAGCTTGAGATAGGTTTCCTGGGCCGACTTGTGTCCGCGAACTGAGTGGTCGATGGAGTCGAGATAGGACGATGCGAGGCCCCATACCTCCTGAGGCGGGTCGATGAGACCATAGTTTCCGATTGTCCATCCGAGACAGTTTCCGCCGATGTCGCTCGGGACGCCGTCTCGTGGTCGAACGATCAAGGCCCATAATCCATTCGCAAGGTTGGGATAGACACTAAGATACTCTTGCGCCCTCTCGCGGTACCTCCAGGCCGAGGAACCAGGGGTCGAGTCGTCGGCCATCTCCACCAGATTGAACGTCTCTCCGGCGATCACGATCTGCTGGGTTGCGAGAAGCTCTTTCGCTTGCGACGCCTGACTGTCGGTATCTGTCTTTGTCGGTTCACCGGTGCTACGTTGCACTATGGGGTCAGGGCCAAATGGCTGCTGCTGGACCACATGAGCGAACTCGTGAGCCAGGAGCTGCCTACCTCCTGCGGTCGCTGGAGCGTAGCGTCCTGAGGCAAACACCAAGGCGTTTCCCACCGTATACGCTAAGGCATCGACGGCGCGCGACGAGTCTGCTGCTCGTTGGTCGTTATGGATACGTACTTGCCCAAGATCATGACCGAAGCGCGGTTCGAAGAAGGCGCGCGTAGCAGTATCGAGCGGTTGTCCGGGCGAGGACAGCACATCATGGACGATCGGCGGGGCTTCCATCACCCCAGTGCCGCCGCTTGTCGCTCGACGCTGGACCAGCGGAGTCCCGATATCGCGGCGCTGCCTGTTCAGCTCGGCGTCCGGCATCCGCATCACCTGCTCCGCCACCCGATCGGCCTCTTGTTCGAATTCGTCACCAGGCTGGCTGATTGTCAGTTTCGTCTGCAGCGGCTTGCCCAAGAGTTTCTTCGTCTTGCACTCCTCACATTCCCCGGCGAGTCCCGCAACTCCCCCACAGGCGCAGGCACGCTGAAGGAGGTGCCCAGACGACGGACTACTCGCGTCGCGGCTGGTTGTTTGGAGCGTGGCCGTCTTGCTCATCGCATCAAGCCTTTACCAATGCCGTCGGCAACATCTGTACCGGTCCGGCGCGGGCTTGCCTCGCCGGGGATCGATATCGCCTTCGTCCGAAGACGCGGCACTTCGCCCAAGCTCGTGAGCCGCTCCGCCATGCCCGGCTCCGCGAGCAGCAGCGACAGTTGCTCTTGCAGCCCCTGCGCGATGGCATGCCGGTCTTCGAAGCGGAAGCCTTTCAGCACGAGGCTCTCGATATTCACGACGACCCGCCTCATACCCATCCCCTCGTTTCTGCATCCGACAGGGGCCGATCCCGCTTTGCAGCCTCGCTCTGTGCCGCCTGCAGGAGATGTCCCATGCGCAGGGACTCCCTGGCCTGCGCCGCGAGGAAGGCGGCGTTGAGTGCGATGTTCCGGATGCTCCCGCCTGCCATGTGCAGCCGCGCCAACTTGGCACAATCCAGCCCTTCGACCGGCGCCGACGCTGGAAACATGGTGCGCCAAATGGCTTCCCGCTGCGCGGCATCGGGAAAGGGAAAGTGGACCACAAAGCGCAACCGCCGGTGAAAGGCCTGGTCGAGCGACGCTTTCATATTAGTGGTCAGGATCGCCAGGCCCCGATAGGCCTCCATACGCTGGAGCAGATAACTCACTTCGATGTTGGCATAGCGATCGTGGCTGTCCTTTACCTCGCTTCGTTTGCCGAACAGCGCGTCGGCCTCGTCGAACAGGAGAATGGCTCCGCTTTCATCCGCCGCATCGAACAAACGCCGCAGATTCCGTTCCGTATCGCCGATATACTTGCTGACGACCGCCGAGAGGTCGATGCGGTAGAGATCGAGATTCAGTTCGTTGGCCAGCACCTCTGCCGCCATGGTCTTTCCGGTTCCGCTCTCGCCGGCAAAGAGCGCCGTAATGCCGAGCCCCCTCGTACCGTGACTGCCGAACCCCCAGTCCTGATACACGGTCAACCGATGCCGCACCTGGGCCGCCATCGCCCGCAGGGTCGTCTGTTGCGGCGCCGACACGATCAGCGCCTGCCAATCGGCGACCGGCTCGATCCGTTGCGCAAGGTCATCGAGTTTTGACCGGCCTGCCGTCCGGCAGGCCCGCCACAGCAGGCCCTCCGGTCGTTCGTCACCTGCCAGTCGTTTGCGCACCTGCGCACCCGTGGTCGCAATCGCGCCGGCGCTCAAGCGAAACTGCCAGGAGACTCCGTCGAGGGAGCCGTTGACCAGCGCGGCATCCTGACCAAGCGCCTGTTCCCACAAGGCCCGCTGCTCGACCGCCTGCGGCCGGTTCACGACGTAGGGAACTGCCTGCCGCGCGAGCGACGGCAACTCCTGGCCGATCACGAACACGAGACCGCCAAGCTGGTCGACGAAGCTATTCGTCTGTTTCGGCACCTCATGCTCCGCGCACTCCACGACCAAGGCCGCATGGAGAAGAAACGCCTCCCGCTGCCATAACACCGCCAGCGCCTCGATCTCCAAGGCGCTGGACGGCACGAGCGCCGCAGGAAGCACATACAGCTGCAGCCCCAGTGCCGATGCCACGGAAGCCGCCACATCCCCCTGTCCTTGCAGATCGTCACCCGTCAGGAGGACGAAACCCAACGAGGATCGGCCGGCTTCAATTGCGGAGAGGATTGTGGCGGCGATCTGTCGATGGGCGACGGCCAGTAACTCGCCTGGTTGTCTGGTACGCAGGAGAGGCCGCAGCCGTGGATCGAGATAATTGACGCCTGCCAGATAGTGCAATACGCGTTCGTCGATACGGAGGCGCGCATTCGCCACGCCCGGACTCTCATCGAGTTCCACGAGCCGCCACCGGCGCAACGGTCCCACCGGGGTCAACGCGCTCCAATGCGGCGCTTCGAGTACGGCCAGAGCCAAGCCGAAGGTGACGGATGGTCGATGGCCGGGAGCCAGCGCCTCGCCGCAGACACGCGCGAACTCCGAATTCATCTCGACGCCTGCGCAGAGCAACAACACATCGCGTTCGAAGCGACTGAGGCCGAACAGTTTGGTGAGGACATCGATGGCGGCCGGGGCCGGTCCTTCCGCCACAATCTCGTCGACATTGTGGCCGACGGCCTCCGCAGACTCCCCACCGGTGAGCCTGGCCTTCAGACGGTCGAACTCACCGACCAAACGACGTTGGTTGGCCTGGACCCAGGTGTCGTACGCCACGCGGTCGCTCATGTGATCGTCACCCGATAATTGAAGAACACCGGCGGTTCGGCCGTACGATCGATCAAGGGGCTGTCGATGCCGTCCACGCGCAACCGCGCCAAAAACTCGCCGATCGGGGCCTGTTCGAGGATGAACGTCAAGGAGTTGGCCGGACTGGACCACGGTTCAGCCAAGACCTCCCGGCTTCCGAGCAAGAGGGAGACCGATTGTCCGGCTCGAACGTCCGGCGTACAGCCCAGCGTGATGGTCGCCCTGCCACTTCCATCCCTGGGCACCGTCAACGGAAGCGCGGTCGCAATGAGAGGGCCGACGATCAGCCCCAGCTGGTTGCTGATTCGTGGCTCGGTCTCCGTCGAACGAACAAGTCGCACTGCCACCTGGTAGAAACCGACGGCCAACGACGGCGGCACGACCACCCGAAGCTGCGACGCCGAATCGACGGCCAAGGCCGCCACCTCGAGAACGATGTCGAATCGAGCATTCGAAAACACCACGATGCGATTGGTACCGTTGAGGTGATGTCCGGTCAGTTCGACGGTCGCCCCCACCGCGGCGACCGGTTGCCCGTCGATCGCCTGCACAGTCTGGATGGTCGGAAACGGCGGCAGGAGATCGGCCTGGACCACCACACCCCGCTCCAGTTTCGTCACCGGATCGACCGGCCCGCGAGTGAGCACCGGCAACGTGGGCTTCGTCGGTTTAACCGATTCAATCAACACCACCGTCGCCACGTAGGCCGCAGAAGGCCGGTAATGGGACTGCACGGCGGTCCAGAGTTTGGACATCTCTTCGGTGCTGAGGGGGTCCGGAACCAGCTTGATCTGCTCCACTTGATCCGCCAGACCGCATTCGGCCAGGGCCCGCAAGGCCGGCGGCAACGTCGTCTCCACCGCCGGGGAAGGATTCAGCGCGGTCGTGATGGCCTTCCGATCCAAGACCGGGGTCTCATGAAGCAACTGCATGGCGTACCCGAGCAGAATTTCGCTGCCCAATTCTTCCGCACTGTAGGCGCTCAGCAAATAGTGAAGATCCAGGGCCAGCGGCGGATTGCTGAGGCGCTGCATTCCGGATCCATCGCGGGAGGGCAACGCATGGTTGCGCCAGCCGGTGTTGAACGTGACTTGATGGAGAAAGAGATTCAGTTGGGTGCTTTCAGTGCCATTCGAGGGGACCACCCGATCCGGCGGGACGGCGCTCACCGTGACGGTACTTCCGAGCAAGCCGCTCACATTGTGGTTGATCAAGCCATCGTTGAGGAGGTCTCGAAGCACGGCTGTGACTCCGGCAATGGCCAACGCGCTGCTCACGCGCCCCTCCCCTGGCGGCGCGCCAAATAGTCTGCCAAGGACATCGACGGAGGACGCGCGGCTGATTTTCGCCCGGGTGACGAGGGCGCAGGCAGAGCCGTGACCTCGATCCGTCCGATCGTCACATGCACGGGAGGCTTGGAAGACGTGGCCCCTGCGGCATCGCCCGGTCGCCCTTGCTGTCCCGTGGACAGCAACGAAGGCGGAGTGACGCGTGCCGACATCGGCGTCGCCTGTTGCGCCTCGACTAACCGTGGCGGAGGCGTGACCGCTCTCTCTTGCCCAGCCGGCGCCTCACTGCGGCGTTCCTGCGGCCTTGCATGGTCGCTGGAGAACAAACGAGCTGCATGCCGCTCCGATTCGCCGATCCGATTGCGCAGGGATACCGGCGGGCCTTCTCCAGGGATTGCTCTTGAGACGGGCGATTCGTGCGACGGCTCCGACCCGCGCACCCCTGTTTCCGGCAGAGTGACAGAGGGCCCATCGACAGGAGCTTCGATGCGCGGTTGCGCATGGCGGGAGGCCGGCACTGGATACATCGGAGCGATCGAATGACGCGGCACTTCGGCCGGTTGGCGCTGCTCACCAGACGAGACCACTCGGTCGATCACCGGATGATCGGGCATCGGCGGATCCGGACGATCCATCGCGGGGGCAAACATGGAACGGGTGCGCGGTTGAATCGTGGCGAGCGTTCCGGCCTGTCGTTGGACGAGTCTGGTGAGAAAATCGCTCATGAGAGTGCCATTCCCACATACAGGCTGCGCCGTTGATCGGTCATGCCGAGGATTTCGCCCTCCGTCCAGCCATAGGTGCGCGCCAGCAGATCGATTTCCTGCAGCAACCGCCGGCTTCGCGCGTGGATCTCGTTCCAGAAAAAGCCCGCGATATCGAAGACGCTCTGCCACGCGTGCCCGCAAGCAACGCACCTCAAGTCGATGAGGATCTCGGCCAACGGATCGAGCTCGCTCAGTCGTGCCGCCAGGCCCGCCTGCAACTCGTCCGTCCAATCAGATTCGTCCACCGTGTCGGTTCCGTTGCGCATGCAACGCGAGAGAATCACACGACGCGCGTGATCTAAATCCGGGGCGGCGGCGGCAGCGGCAAGATCCCGGCTGTTCGGCCCGCGCACATCCCACGAGCGCCCCGCTTGCTCCACTCTGTGCCGGGTCGCGCCGGTCGTCGAAGCCGATTCCAATAAACCCTCGCAGGACAGTTCAAATTCGAGTCCATTGCGGCAGGCGGGGCATTCTGCATACCCTTCGATGCGATCGCCGAAGGTGTTTCTACGGGACTCCAGCAATCGCCGATCGCGCTCCCCGACCGTCCACTCGCACAGGGTGTCGAACGGTTCGTCGGGACAGGCATACCGCAGCAATAACAACGCCCGGTCCAGGAGATGCCGGCCGGCTCCCTGCTCCCAGATCTGGATCACCGCAGCTGCGGAGAGTCCTGTGTGGGATCCGTGCGCCATCGTCACGGCTCCGTAAAGGTCGGCTCCGACGGTTCTGTGACTTCGTAGTCGCGTTCCCATCCCTCGTTTTCGAGTTTCAGGGTCTGGATCGCAACCGCATTCGCATTGGCATCGCAGTCAGACTGGGATTGATACTCCGACACCCAACAACGGAAGACCTTGTAGGCGACGGCCAGTTGTCCCGCCTCGTTATACAGTTCGATGATGATGTCCTTCCGGAAATCTTTCAGCGAGACTTCCGCGCCGAGCCCTGCCCCGAAATTCCACACTTTGTTGGCCCATTGCTCGAAGGCGGTATCGTGGGTGACGCCCCGCTCCAGCGTGATCGCTTCATACTTGGTACGACCGGGCGATTTGCGGCTGGTGCTGGGATCGCCCCCTTCGCGGTGCTCGACCACTTCGGTGGAGCGCTTCAACGAACCGACCTTGCTGACCCCCGCGACGTAACGCCCGTCCCATTTGACCCGGAACTTGAAATTCTTGTAGGGATCGAACCGATGCGTGTTCACGGTAAACTGAGCCATGTTTTCCTCCTCTTAGCGGGATGCTGAAAAAATCCGCCACCTTTGTTCTCGCATCGCACAGAAGCTCGACGTACGGGAATAGTACGCCTCGCCCCTGCGCTCGCTGCGGCCGCGGCGGACGGCCTTTTTGAGCATCCTGCGAGTGGT
>Ga0073899_10000635_pt1 | contig 32133 bp, 30 predicted proteins | sample KloWWTmetaKNB5Ph_FD_88975 | JGI IMG/M metagenome (GOLD analysis project Ga0073899, IMG submission 88975) | Active sludge microbial communities from Klosterneuburg, Austria, studying microevolution and ecology of nitrifiers - Klosterneuburg... | ecosystem: Engineered > WWTP > Aerobic digester >... | reverse complement strand
GATCGAGCTCAGAAACCACAAGGACAAGGCGAGCCAGGTCGAGGTGTACGAGCCCATCGGCGGCGATTGGACGATCGTCGAGAGCACGCACAAGCACGACAAGAAGGACGCCCACACCTTCACTTTCGACGTGAACGTGCCGGCCAACGGCAAGACCAAGATCAAGTACAAGGTGAGGGTGAAGTGGTGCTGAGCCAGCCGCCCCTCACTTGCAGGTCGCCGCGAAGCTCTTCCACGACGCCATGATCTGGTCCTGCTTGGCCGTGGTGCCGTAGCTCGAGTCGCCGCCGCCCCAGGTGGCAATGGCTGCGCGATCGCTGGTGACCTTCGAGCAGGCGGCTTCGATCGGGTACAGGCTGAGCGCGATGGAGGTGGCGGGGTCGAACAGCGGGAACTTGCCGTAGCCACTCAGGTGATTGCCAGTAGCGTCTTTGGGTACGCCATACGCCGAGTGCGCACCGAGAAGGTAGTGGTCGACGGCGTTCGCGGTCGCCCCCGGGCAGATCTGGGCAAAGCGTGATTTCTGCTCGGCGGTCAGCAGCGACGAAGCCGTCGAGAAGCCCGCCTGGGACATCTGTGCCAGCAGCATCGCGCGCATCTTCTGGGTCCAGGCGCCGCCCTTGCACGGGTGAAAGTTGCTGGTGTGGATGGCGCCCAGGCCGTACTGATAGCTGTAGAGGGCCTCGGGATCGGCGTCGCAGTTCGTCGCGGTCTTGTTGTAGCTGTTCTCTTCACACAGCGTGTTGAAGGCGCCGACGCGGAACGCGCCTTCGTACAGCAAGAGCGCCATCATGTTGCCGAGGGTGACCTTGGCGCCGCATGCGTTCAGCTTCTGGACGTAGGCCTTGATCGCGGACAGGGCCGCTTCACGCGGCTTGGTCAAGCTGGTGCCCGTCGGGGCCAGGTTGTGCTTCGCGAACTGGGTGAAGAAGAACTGGTCCTCGCACGAAGGGGCGGTCGCGGCGCCGTCGGGGCCTCCGCCGTCCGCCGCGCCGCCTGCGCCCCCGTCGATGGTGCCCCCCGTGCCCGCGCCGCCCCCTGCGCCCGCAGAGCCCGCGGCGCCACCAGCGTCCGTGCCGCCCGCGGCGCCCGCCGTACCCCCGCTCGGGCTCGAGCCGGCCCCGCCCGCGGCGCCCGCTCCGCCCCCGCCCGACGCGACCCCGCCGGTGGGCTGAGAAGCCGGGTCACTGCTGCACGCCGAGAGCAGCATCGTCACCACCAGGACTCGACGCGAGGTCATCGTCGGACCCCGAGCAAGCCCCGAGCCAAGAGCCTGCCCCGGGGAATTAGCCGACAGTTTTCCACGCGTCGTGGCGCGGGCGCCAAGCGCGGGTTGGCGCTACGGCAACGTGGTGATGGCGACGTTGTCCAGGCTGGTCCCGCCGATGGCTGTCGGCGTGGTCCAGCTGCTGTTGATCAGGCGAGAGTGGTAGGCCACACCGTCCGCCTCGATGAACGCGACCTCGAGGGTGGCGGTGCCGACGCCCTTTGCCACGGCTGGCGACGACGCGCTGTTCACGTTGGGGGACGAGAGCCCTGCCGGGGTGGTCCAGCTGGCGCTCGCGTACTGCGAGACATAGAGCTTGCCGTCGGTGCCCTTGAACGCCAGGGCTGCGCCCCCGCCGGGCAGCGCGGCCAGGGATGGGCGGGCCGCCGTGCTCGCCCCGGTGATGTCGGCCGGGGTCGACCACGTCCCCGCCGTGCGGGTCGCGAAGCGAAGCTGTCCGCCCGAGCTCTGCGCCCACACGGCCAAGAGCTCGGGTCCCGTCGAGAGCGCGACCACCGCGGGGATGACCGAGAACTCGATGCTGCCCGAGATCGACGCCGGTGATTGCCACACCGCTGCCACGCGCTCGTCCGAGTAGAGATCGTTGCTGCTTGCGCCGTTGGCATAGACCACCACCGGATTGCCCCCGGCCGTGGCGATGTCGGCGCCGTTGGCCCCGAACTGCTGGCTGCCGCTGGGCCCCACCGCCTCGGGCGCGGACCAAGTCGAGGCGAAAGTCGCGAAGTAGTACTTGAAGTCCGTGCCCTGGAACACCAGCTGCGCGCCCGAGACCCCACCGGCCAGCGCCGGGCGTGTGCGCGTGGTGACGCCGGCTGCCAGGTTGGCGAGCTGCGTCCAACCGCCGGGGCTCCACGTCGCGTACTGCACGGCCTGATCGTTCGAGTCGCCGGATGCGGTGAAGCGCACGCTGGCCACGGCCGAGGCGCTGCCGGACGCGACGAGCGACAGCCCGTCGGTCGACTTGCCGACGAGAGAGGTCGCGACCCAGCCTCCACCCACGGTCAGCTCGGCACCAGTCACGGCGCTCGCATTACCGACCACTGCCAGCACCGTTGGACACAAGAGACACGAGCCGCCGCAGTCGATGCCGGTCTCGTTGCCGTTCTTGACCCCGTCGGAGCAAGTTGGCGCACTGCAGGTGTGGTTGGTGGTGTTGCAGACCAACGAGGCGCAGTGGCTAGCGTCGTTGCACTCGACGCACGAGCCGGAAGCCGAGCAGACCTTGCCCCCGCTCTGCGAGCACGCCGTGTTCAGGGCCTTGATCGGGTTCGACGGCGTCCCGCTCGCGCACAGGTCGTCGGTGCACTGATTTCCGTCCACGAGGGGATCGGTGTCGTCGTTCTGGCTGCTCACCGCGCCCGCGCCGTCGCACATCACCTTCTTGCAGTCGCCGGTGGTCTGCCCCGGGGCCGGACCTGCCGCGACGAAGCTCATCCCACAGGCGCTCGACACGCACGTGCGCGTCTGACAAGCGTTGTCTTGCCCCGGGCATTCGGACGGGGCCGTGCACCCGCCGCTGCCCCCGGAACCGCCCGAGCCACCGGTGCTACCGCCCGAGCCACCGGTGCTGCCGCCCGAGCCGCCGGTACTGCCGCCCGAGCCACCGGTGCTGCCGCCCGAGCCGCCGGTGCTACCGCCCGAGCCGCCGGTGCTGCCGCCCGAGCCGCCGGTGCTACCGCCCGAGCCCGCAGCACCGCCGCTGCCCGCGGCACCGCCGCTGCCCGCAGCGCCGCCCGAGCCACCGGACCCACCCGTGGTGGCTCCGCCCGAGCCACCGGACCCACCCGTGGTGGCTCCGCCCGAGCCACCGGCTCCGCCCATCGAGCCGCCGGCGCCCGCTGCGCCTGGGTCTTCGATCGCGTCGCGGTCGACCTTGGCGATGATCGAGCACCCGAAGAAAGGCAACGTGACGACACCAACGACCCCCATCCGGATGAACCGCGCGCGCATGGCGCTCACGCTATCACCGCTCGACGAAGTCGAACACCTCGCGGAGCACCCGCGCGCCCTCGTGGCCCAGCTCGCCGTGGGTCGCACCGGGGAGCTCCCAGTAGCGGGACGGTACGCCGGCCCGGTCGTAGTGCTCTGCCGCCAGCCGATAGGTGCGCTGGTACTCGCGGCCCCCACGCAACACCGCGAGCCGATCCAGCCGTCGCACCCGGTCGAACACCGGAGGCTCGGGCGCGCTCATCAGCACCGCGCGGCGATAACGCCCGGGGTAGAGCCACGCCAGTGACTCGGCGCGCGCCGCCCCTTCGGAGTAGCCGACGATGGTGACGCTGGATGGGTCGAGCTCTCGGCCCAGGGATTTTCCCACCGAGCGGACTGCCCGCGCGATTCGGTAGTCGATGAAGCGGATGTCGTTGCCCCAGCGGTGCCGCCCGGGTTGCCCGTCGCAACCGAGCTCACCGTGGAGCGCGATCAAGGTCGCGTGGCGCTGAACGCCCGGCGCCCAATCGGCCACCGTGCTCGCGTCACTACAGAAACCGTGCAGGTAGATCACGACCCGCCGCGAATCGGTGTCGGCCGGGGCCACGCGCGCCGGGGCTTCGCCCGACACCGGGACGAACCTCAGCGAGGGGTGCGTGGCGGCGACGGGTGGCGCCACGGCCGGCGGCGCCGGCGGCGGGGCTGCCGCCGCCGGTTCGGCCTGGGGAAGCGAGGCCGGGGGCTCGCTGGCGGCCGAGGCCGGCAGGCGTTTCCAGGCGGCGGCCGCGATGGCTGCGCCGCAGAGCACGCCCAGGGCCAGGGTTCGCCGCATGCAGGGCATTTTGGCACGGCGCCCCCCAGGACGCCGCTTTTCGGCAGTCAGCCGTGGGCAACGACCCGGTTCCGCCCCTGGTGCTTGGCCTCGTACATCGCCGTGTCGGCAGCGGCGAGCAACGCATCGGGAGCCGGATAGGCGTGCTGGGGTCCGGCGACGGCCATCCCGATGCTGACCGTGATGTGCTGGCTTCCCTCGAGCGGCAAGGACAGGCCCGCGATGTGGGCCCGCAGGCGCTCGGCGAGAATGTGCGCGTTCTCGTCGGTGACGGAGCGCGCGACAATCACGAACTCGTCCCCGCCGAAGCGCGCGAGCAGGTCTTCCGGTCGCAGCACCCGCTGCATGGCGGCCGCGACCACGCGCAGCACTGCGTCACCCACGTGATGGCCATGGGTGTCGTTGATTTGCTTGAAGTGATCGATGTCCACCAAGAGCACCGCGACCGTGTCCGAATGGCGCTGGGCGAACGAGATCTCGGTGGCCAGCCGTTCGACCAAGTAGCGGCGATTGTGGACCGACGTCAGGGCGTCTTTCACCGTCGAGTCGTACAGGCGCCGGGCGGACTCTTCTTCGAGCTCGTCGGCCAGCGACAGCTTGAGCACGGTGTGCCCCCCGAGCCCGATCCGTGCGCCGTCGCCGATGACCGTGGGCTCGCGGATGCGCCGGTCGCCGACGAAGGTGCCGTTGGTGCTGCCCAGGTCTTCGACCCACACCTGCCCGCCCTGACGAAAGATGCGCGCGTGGGACCACGAGAGGCCCGGATCGTCGAGGACGAAGTCGGCGTTCTCGCCGCGCCCGATGGTCACGCCGCCATCGTCGACCCGTATCACGCGGCCCAGCGGGTCCCCCCGCAGCACGGTGAGCAGAAAGCGATCACCCCGGGCTTTGGCTTCTTCCCGCGCCACGGCCTCGGCGATGTCGGCCATGCTCGGGACCGGGATCTTGGTGGTGCTGATACGACGTGGCCGCCGCGAAGAGCGGCGCGCGAGATCACGCGGACGGCGGCTCGACGGAAACATGACTTCACCCCCAGCGATACAAGTCGCATGCCGGCCGGCGAGCGTCCACGCAAACTCGCTGGTTTCGCGGCGGTGGGCCGGCGGACCGCCGACACGTGCGCGCAACAATTGCAGGTGACCTTCTCGAAACTGCCAGAGTTGCCGCGAAAGCGTCACCAGCGACGGCCCGGCGGGGCGTTCTTCAACACTGCATCTCCGTGCACCTCTTCGTTGGGGATGCCTGCCGAGAGCTCGTCGTACAGCTTCTTCATGCGACGGAAGTCGTCGGGCCGCTTCTCGGTCAACGTCGTGCGCTCTTTCGGGTCCTTCACCACGTCGTACATCAACCACCGCTCGTCGTCGCCGCGGGCGATCAACTTGAGATCGCCATCGATGATCGCGCGCCGGCGATCTTGCAGGTTGTCCCGGGACAGATCGGCGACGATGGGCCGAGGCGGCAACGAGCTGCCGAACAGCTCGCTCACCAAGCTCTGGCCACGGAGCGGCGGCGAGACCTCGACGCCCATCAAGTCGAGGATGGTCGGGGCCAGGTCGATGTGACTGCGCGGCGTGTGGATGCGGCGCGGCGCCGCGCCGGGCACCAGGAACAAGAGCGGCACGTGGATCAACGACTCCCACAGCTCGTAGCCGTGTCGGATTTGCCCGTGCTCGCCGAAGCACTCGCCGTGATCGGCGCTCACGATCACGGCGGTGCGCTTGCCCCAGGGCTGCTTCTCGATCCAGGCGATCAGGTCACCGACTGCGCGATCGGTGAACCAGATCTCGCCGTCGTACCGGTCACGGGGCTCTTCGCCGAAGTCGGGAGCGTCGTCGTGCTCGATGTACTCGTGGTGCGGATCCATGAAGTGGAAGTAGGCGAACATCCGGCGCTGGCCGCCGGGGTCGGCGTTCTTCGCCAGCATGCGCTTCGCGGCGGCAGTCAGCCGCTCGCTGGTCGGCTTGGGCTCGGGGTCGTCGTAGATGGTGCCCGGCAAGATCGCGTAGTCGTCGAAGCCCTGCTGCATCGACTTGTTGTAGAAATAGGAGTGGGCGTGGGTGGCTACCGCACGGTGGCCTGCGGCCTTCAGGCGCTCGCCCAAGAACAGGTTCTCGGGGTACCACTGCGTGAAGAAGTAGCCGTTGCGCGGCATCTCGCTGGCATATTTGCCGACCAGAAGCGGCGCCGCCGAGCGCGCCGTCACGCTCGAGAGCGAGTACGCACGGGTGTAGCTCACGCTCCGCTTCTCCAGCGCCGTGAGCCGAGGCGCGATCTTCCGCCGGTACCCGGCCCACGGCATGTCGGCGCGCATGCTGTCGATCAAGATCAACACCACGTTCAGCGTCTCGCGGGCGGGGGCAGGCGGGGCGGCGTCGGGCTCTGGGGGCACGCTCGACGGCAGCGCGGCGACCGATGCGGCCGGGGCCGGCGCCGCTGCGGCGTCGGTCTGCGCACCAGCCGTGCTCTGGCTGGTGCTGCACCCGCTCGCCAGCCCGGCCAGCAGCAGAGCCACGGTCCGGCGCATGCTCACCACTCGAAGACCGCGTAGCTCTCGACAGGCGTGCGGTTCATCAGGCCGTCGATGAAGATCAGAGTGGCGCTGGCGTCCCGCTCGTCGCCGGGTGGCAGGCCGCCTGCGTAGCGGACGCTCGCGCCATCGGTGTGCAAATGACGCAACTCGCCGGGGACGGGCTCGCCTTCGGCCCAGGGCCCCAAGAGCTCACGGCACTTGGCGTCGCCGATGTGACCCACCACTTGCGTGAGCCCGCGCGGCAGGCCCCGCGGGTCGAACCGCCGTCCGAGCTCGCTCGAGGCGCCGTGACCTTGGTTCTTCGGCAGGTCGGGGTGCGCCGGGCGGTGATAGAGCATGCCGCCGCCCTCACCCCGGGCGAAGCTCCCCGGTCGGTGCAGCGCAGCGATCTCGAGGGCGCCACCGGCGTGGCGCGCGACTGCGGCATCGAGCGCACCGTTCAGCGCTCGCGCTGCGTGACGCGCGTCGCACCCCTCCGCCGCGCCGACCGCCGCCAGGTGCTCGCGGGTCACTCCGGCGTGACAGAACAGCAGCCGCGCGCTCGCGGCGTAGGCCAGGGGCAGCCGCTGCGCACGGAGCAACGCCCAGACCAGGTCGCGCTGGGCCGAGCAGAATGCCGAGAAATCCCGCGCGGCCACTTCGGCCGTGGCAAGGCTGGGGTACGCCTGGCACAGCGCGCGTTCGGCTGCAGGATCCGGCTCGCCGTTGCGATAGGCGGCTACCGCCTGCGCGTGAACCCGGTCGAACGTGGCGTCGTCGAATGGCGCGAGCTCACCCACGCGTGCCAGGTCGTGATTACCGGCGATCAACGTCACTTGATCGGCCGGGTGGCTCGCCAGCCAGATCGCGATCGCCAGCCCGTCGCGCGCGGCGCTCTCTCGCTGATCGCTGCCGCCGAAATCGAAGTGGTCGCCGATCGACACCAGCTCGACGTCATTCGCCAGCCAGCCGTCGGGGCCGAGCAGCCCGTGTCGATCGAGCACGCGCAAGAACACGGCCAGCGGGGCTTGCGGGTCCCCCACCGCCACCCGTCGTGGTCGCGCCCGCCCCTCGGCGGGGCGGGGTGTCCAAGGCTCGGAGGCGAGATCCCGAGCGCGGCGTTCGGCAAGCGCGGCGCGCACGGCGCGAAGGTTATCCGTTGCTCGGCGCTATGCAATCGATGCAGAGCCGAGCAGCGGCCGTCAGCGTCCGGGGCGGCAGGTCAGCCAGAATTCGCGGTCTTTTGCTGGGCATGGACGCTGCAACGGTGCCCCCGGCTGGAGGTGCACATGCGCGGGCGTTTCATCGTCGTGGTCGGGGTGGTCATCGGCGGAGTCGTGGCGTGCGGGGGCGGCGATGACGCCGAGCTGTTCGGCAGCGGCGGGTCGGGCACCGGCGGGTCGGGCACCGGCGGCAGCGCGGGCACCGGCGGCGGCGTCAGCGGCGGAGCCAGTGGCGCGGCCGGCAGCAGCGGCGGCGGGCCCAGCGGCGGCACGGGCGGCACGATCACCGGCGGCAGCGGCGGCGGGCCCAGCGGCGGCAGCGGAGGCACCACCGGCGGCAGCGGTGGCGGGCCCAGCGGCGGCAGCGGAGGCACCACCGGCGGCAGCGGTGGCGGGCCCAGTGGCGGCAGCGGAGGCACCACCGGCGGCAGCGGTGGTGGGCCCAGCGGCGGCAGCGGTGGAAGCGGTGGCGGCTGCACGATCAAGAAGTGGTGCAAAGACAGCGACGGCGACACCTTCGGATCCCCGTTCAACCTGGTGTCTTCGTGCAACAAGCCGTCCGGGGGCGGTTGGGTCGAAGACGGCTCGAAGCCGCGGGCCTGCGAGGACTGCGCCGACTCGATTAAGGAGGCCTATCCGAACAGCGCGCACTGCTCTGCGACGGGGTGGTACGCCGCCGGTGGCGTGTCGTTCGATTACAACTGCGACACGCAGGACAACGGCTGCACCGACTTCCCCAAGGCCAAGCAGTGCGGGCCGGATCCGAACGACCCAGGCAAGTGCCTCGGTGCGGGCTACCTTCCGGCTTCGAACGGCGGCAGCGCCAAGAACAAGTACTGCGGCAGCACGCTGTGGCAAGACTGCCTGCCGAACACGGTCTCGCTCGACGGCGGCACGTTCTTCGGGTGCAACCCGAGCGCGAAGAGCGCGCCGGCCATCACCTGCAAGTGAGCCGGGGGGCCGTCGCCCCGCGCGTCGGCCATCACGCGCTCTTGCGAGCCGGGACCTCGCAAGCGTCGGTGCAGCGCCCGGTCCATTTCAGGCGATTTGCAGCGAATTTCTCGTAGCCGAAGTCCAGGGCCTGGGTGATCCCGGGCGCGCGGGAGAGCCACACCAAGGGGCCGAAGCCCACCGCGCCGTAGAGCCGACGGAACACTTCGACACCGTCGATCAGGCTACCGTCCGGGAGGCGCCCATGAATCCGGCGCATCAGCTGCTCCCAGCTCATCCCCACCGACGCCGGCTCGAACCCCGGGGCCGCGATGTCGGTGAAGCGGATGCGGCGGCGCTTGCGATCGAGCCGCTGCAGCATGCGGATTTCCTTCATGCACAGCGGGCAGTCCCCATCGAAGAACACCTCGACGTCGAAGTCGGCCATCGGGATGCAGCTTTGTCCTCGACGAGGCGACGTCAAGGGTGCATAGCCGGGGGGCATGAGCGCGGGACTCTTGGGCAGCTTCTGGCGCGCACGTGCGCGCTGGGTGCCGCTTCTGCCGGACGCGGTCGCGCTGGTCACCGCGCTGGTGCTGGTGGGCGATGCGTGCTGGTACTTCATCAAGCCCGGCGCCGCGGTGCTGAACGACATGGACGAGGGCTACGCCACGGCCTTCGCCCGCCGCATGATCGAAGGGCGCTGGCTGCCCTACGTCGACGGTGTGAGTCACCGCGGCCCCGTCTTCTACTGGGTGGTCGCCCTCGCGGTGCGTGTGTTCGGCGCAGAGAGCTGGCTGGCGATGCGCCTCTTGGCCTGGGGGCTCTTGGTCGCGACCATCGTGCTCGGGGTTCTCTCGGCGGCGCTGCTGCGGCGCTGGTTGATGGGCGCGATCATGGCGCTCACCTACGTCGCGGTGTGCCTCGGAAGCCTCAGCTTGCACGATGGCCTGGCGACGAACGCCGAGCACGTCCTGAACGTGTTCGTGCTGGCGGCGCTCCCGTGTCTGATCATCGGCCTTGCGCGGGCCGAGCGTCGGGCCGCCTTCGGCTGGCTGGCCGCGGCCGGCGCGTTGACCATGCTGGGCGGTCTGTCCAAGCAGGTGGGGCTCGCGGCGTTCGGCCCGTACGGGCTGTGGGTGCTGTGCGCGGCCATCGCGCGGGGCGAGGTGCCCAGGCGCCAGCGCCTGGGCCTCTTGCTGGCCTTCGGCCTCGGCGCGGTGCTGCCCCTGGCGGTGGTGCTGGCGCGCTACGCCGCGGCGGGCGAGCTGTCGACCTTCTGGTACTTCTTCGTCACCTACAACACCAAGGTCTACGTGGGGGGCATCGGCACCCACGCGCCGTCGCTGTTCGAGCTGTTCTGGACCCGCAAGTTCGACCTTCTGGTGATCGCAGCGCCGCTGATCGGCGTCGCGCTGTTCCACGCGCTGGCCCGAGCGCGAAGCGTGCGCGACGTTCCGCGAGCGTTCGACGCGCGCGGAGCCGAGGTCACCATCCTGCTGCAAGCGGTGGTGGCGCTTGCCATCTCGAACGGGGGCCGGCGCGACTTCGGTCATTACTACCTGCAGGTGCTGCCCTGGGCCGGCCTGTTCGGCGGCTGGGTCATCGAGCGCCTGCTCGATCAAGGCGCCTTCGTCAGTCGCAAGCGCTGGCTCCGCACGACCGTCGGCCGACTGCTGGTGGTTGCACCCGCCATCGCCATCGCCGTGGCCGGGTGGACGGTCCGCGTGCGCCAGTACCAGCAGAAAGGGCACGGCGGTTTCAAGACCCACGACTGGCCCATCTGCAAGTTCGTGCGCGCGAACAGCCAGCCGGGCGATTCGATCTTCGTCTGGGGGTTCGACCCCGCACCTTACACCGCGTGCCAGCGGCGGCCCGCGTCGCGCTATCTCTACACCACGTTTCCAAGTGGCTTCATCCCGTTCCTCAACCGTCCACCCGAGGTCGAAGCCGCGCAGGTGGCGCCGGGCTCGCAAGAGATCCTGCTGCGCGAGCTGACCGAGTCGAAGCCCGCCATCATCTTCGACTCGGCCATGAGCATGAACAGCCGGTCGATGCTGCAGTATGAACCCTTCGCGCGCTTCGTGAGGGCCGGCTACTGCCGTTCGAACGCCAATGTCGGCGGCTCGACCCCGTGGGTGCGCAAGACGGGGGCTGGGTGTACGGCGCCGTGACGGCGAACGGCTGACCCCCTCACAAGCTCTCGAGAAACGCGATCAAGTCCGACAGCTCTTGCTCGGTCAGGTGGCTGGTGGCTCCGTGGGTATCGGGCATGCCGCGGGTCTCGTTGTGACCCACCTCGCCTTTGGTCAGCGCAGGGTGGCCGGGCGTGGCCAGGGCTTCGCGCAGGCTCTTGGCGCGGCCGTCGTGATAGAAGGCCCGCGCGCGATCCCACACGCCGCGCAGCTGCGGCACGCCGAAGTGGATGCCGCCCTCGGTCTGCACGGCCAGCGGAAAGGTCTGAAGGAAGCCCGGTGTGATCCGGTCCGCAGCCTTGCCCGTCTCGGGGTTGGTGGTCGGCGTCACCATCGGCGGGAAGCGCAGCGGCACGCCGGAAGGGTTGAACTCGGTGGTCACCGTGGTCAGCGGCAGCGGGTGGCACGAGCTGCAGCCCGTTGCCGGTGACAGGTAGATGTCCTTGCCGCGCCGCGCCGCCGGCAGGTCGAGCGCGTGGTTCGGGTTCGGCAGAAGGCGCGGGCGCTGCAGCAAGAACACGCCCAGGGCGCGGGTCACCCCGGCGAAGTCCAGGCTGATGCCCTCGCGGACCGTCTGGCCCTGATCGTCGGTGTACTCCGAATACAGGCCGTCGCCGAAGGTCGTGTCGCGGCCGAACAGCTGCTTGGCGCCGGCCTTGAAGGCCTCGTTGCGGAAAGCGTGCGCGTTGCCATAGGTGCGCGCCTTGCACTCGGGCGGCGGGTCTTTGCGGCAGTCGAGCACGTGGTTGCAGCCCGCCTTGTTCTTGTCCGCCTGGCACTCGGTGACCGTCGGGTACTTGCTCCAGATCAGCGGGTCGAGCTGCTCGCAGCAGTAGTTCTCTTTCCGAGAGAACTCGTTGATCACGGGGAAGAAGTTGGACTGATCCATCGCGGTCTCGAAGAACCACGGCCGGGTGTCGGCCGCGCCGCGATAGGCCATGACCATGCGCGTGCCGAAGACCGGATCGGTCTGCAGCGGCATGGCCACCGGCTTGGCGATGTTGTCCCCCTCGCGGTGGCAGTGGACGCAGGTCTGGTCGCCGTCGACGGTGAAGGCCGCCGTGACGAAGTTGACGGCCTCGCCGATCTCCGCGTCGGTGGCCGGGAACTCGCCGTCGCGCACGTCGCCCACCACGATGCGCCGCTCGTGACCCGGGCCCGCCGCCAGATCGAGCACGCTGACGTACTCGCCCAGGCGCTCGGCCACGAACGCGCGCTTGCCGTCGGGGTGGGTCACGATGCCGTAGGGGTTCATGCCGGTGCGGAACAACCCTTCGGCCTTCTGCTGGGTGCTGAGCTTGCCCTGGCTCGACAGCTGGAACGATTGCACCTCGTTCGAGCCGCTGCAGGCCACCAAGAGCGTGTCCCCCGTCAGGCTCATCTGCTCGGGCAGTGCGCAGGCCACCAGCCAGGTGTCCTTGGGCGGCAAGAAGTCCAGGCGCGAAGTGGGCCACGGATCTGGCGCCGGCAGGGCGGCGCCCTTCTCGGGGTGATCGGGATCCACGTCGCGGAAGTCGCGGCAGCAGATGGTGTCCGAGGTGTAGTTCCAGAGCGGGTGGCCGTCGTGGTCCAGGACCATGATCTCGTTCTGCAGATCCTGGAACATCACGTTGGCGGTGCCGTCGCCCGGCTTGCCGTCGCCATCGGTGTCGAAGCCGGCATCGGGGCGGTGCTGCGTGCCCCGCCCGGTGTGCGTGATCAAGAGGAAGCTCTCGTTCACGACCACATCGCCCGGGGGCGAGGCCAGGTGCACGCGGCTGATCTCTTCCAGCTTCTGCGTGTCGATGATGCCCAGCTTCAGGCTGGTCACGCTGGTCACGAAAAGCCGTGAGCCGTCGGGCGAGACCGCCAGGTCCCGTGGGTTGTCGGCCACCGGGATCCCCATCGGGTCCTCGGGGCGCGCGTCTTTGTAGTTGGTGCCGACCACCCGAAAGCTCGAGCCCACCTCGAGATCCCAGGAGAGCACGCTGTCTTTCCAGCGGTTGGTGAGGTACGCGCGCTGGCCGTCGGGCGAGAAGGCGACGTCGATGGTGTACCAGGGGACGGACACCTCTTTGACCACCTCGTCGGTCTTGGTGTCGATCACCGATGCAAAGCTCGAGAAGCGATTGGTCACCACCAAGAACCGCCCGCCGGGATGCAGCGCCAGGCCGGTCGGGCCCGAGCCGACGCGGATCTTCCCCAGCAGCCGCTCCGCCTCGGTATCCACCACCGCGACCGCGTTGCCCGGCTCGTCCTCGACGCCCTGAAGCGTGGCATAAAGCCGGCTGCCGTCCTGCGACAGCGCCACCTCCAGCGGGTGATCGCGTCGCGGCTGCGGCGCCCACATCGGGTCCGAGGGGCCGAAGGGGTTGGGGTAGGGCTGAAGCTCGCGCTTCTCGATGGGGGCGCGCTCTTCGCCGTCGGAGCAGCCTGCGAGCGCGAGCGCAAGCGCGAGCGCGACGAGCCTCATGGGCCTCCGTCGGGTTTGTCGCAGACCAAACCGCCGTCCTCTTGCTGCACGCAATTCAGGTCATCGCGCAGCGTGACCGTGGTCTTGGTCGTGCCGAGGCAGCCCCCCGCCTTGGCGTTGATGGTGATCTCGGCGCTCTTGCCCACGATGTCCGCGATGGGCAGATCGTTGAAGAACACCAGCACTTCTTCCGAGTAGAGCGTCCCGCCCTGGTCGGCGACCTTGACGGGCGTGTCGCTGAGCGAATACGGCGCCTGCCCCTCGACCACGATCCGCGCCGAGTGCGTGGCGCTGGTGGCCTTCACTTCGTCCAGCTTCAGCACCGACTGGATGTAGCGGAAGCCCTGGAACCCGAGGGTGATCTCGGCGTCGTCACCGCTTGCGAACGGAGTGAAGTCGCCCTTGTCACTCAGGTGGCCCCAGCTCAGCGGGAAGGTGCAGCTCGGGCCTGCGTCGGCCTTGCTCTCGGCCGGGTCGTCGTTCGAGCATCCGACCGCGCTTGCCAGCGTGAACAGAAGAAGAAGTCGCTTCATGACTCAGTACTCCGCGGTGGCCCCCAGCTGAAAGATGAACGCGCGTCGCCCGCCCAGGGGCTCGAAGCTGAGGAAGTGTTGGTCGTAGATCTCGGTGCGTGCGGCGACCCGCACGTCGTCGGTGAAGGCTACCGGGCCGAGCCCGATCTCTCCGCGAAGCCCGGCCAGCACCGACCAGTTCTCGCTCAGCATCTTGTCCCGGCTACGATAGCTCGGAAGGGTGCCCGGGGCCGCTGCGTAGCGCTCCTGGTAGAAGCTGGCCTCACCCTGATAGTAACCCCGCAGGTCGACCCCCACGATGGCTCGCTCTTGCCGGGTGGCGTACTGCAGGCCGGCGTCGGCGGTGTGGCTGCTCAGCTTCCAGCTGTCGCGGTAGAAGCGATAGCCCGCCGAGGCGAACCACCGCCGAGTCAGCGCGTGCCGCACGCCCAGCGCCAGCGCATGGCGCACGCGCCACTCGGGGTGTCGCTCGGGCGCGCTCACGGTGGTGCCGCTCGACCAATCGATGGGCACGAAGCGATAGGGCGAGGCCTGGAAACCGCTCTGCGCTTGAAGCTCGTAGGCCACGCTGGCCACCGTCCAGCGATCGACCACATAGGACACGCTGGGCCCGACGGCGACCAGCCCGAGATCGCGCCACTCCGACTCGGGCTCGCCCGCCCGCCCCACGCGATCGAACGAGGCTCGCAGGTCCAGTCGTTGCTCCAGCCGTCGCTCGAGCCATTCGTAGCCCGTGCGGAGCGAAAGGCCGTGGGAAGAGTAGTCGTTCTCCCAGGTCGGCAGGTACTTGAGCGCAAACGTAATCTCGGGCTCGGGCTTCCAGATCACTCCGGCGCTGAGCCCGTGCCGCGTCTCCTCGTAGCCCCGCGGCGACGCCGCGGTCATCACGTCCACGCTGGCGGCGCTGATGATGTCCGCCTCCCAGCTGGCTTCGACGTCGACCGCCGGGCTGAGCTCTTGCCTGAGCGCCACTTCGGGCGAGACCACCGTCAGGTTGTCGTCGTCCGAATACGCCGAGACGAATGCGGTGGCCCGGCTGTCGGCGCGAGCGTGCAGGGACAGCAAGGTGAAGGCCAGCGCTACTTGCAGCCGCATCCGCCACCGACCTCGCCGCTTGCCCCGGTAGAGCCCTCACGGGCGCCGAGCATGTGCGCCCGCGCACGGGTTTCCGAGGGGCGCGCATCCGGCGACATGCAACGGCTGGCCAGGGTGCCGCGCTGCCACGAGTGGACCGGCGCGCAGCCCGCGACCAGCGCGAGCACCACGACGACGCACGCCTTCGCCATCACTTCTGCCCGCGCGCGATCCAATCCGCGAGCTTCTTGTAACGATCGTCGGCCTGGCCTTCGAACACCGCACCGCCGCCGTGGTGGGTGTTCGCGTAGTCGGCCAGGGGCTTGCGCAAGAGCAAGGTCTCTTCGGGGACGTTCGAGTCGGACGAGAGCACGCAGCTCACCGTGAAGTTGTGCAGCAGCTCTTCTTCGGTCAGCGGTTCGTTCATGTGCGTCCGCGACTCGTCCATGCGCCGAGCCATGGGCGCGTACAGCGAGAACGCGCGCTCTTCACGGGCGTGGCACGAAGGGTTGCTACAGCCCTCGGCCACGACGGGCTGCACGCTCGTCTTGTACTCTTCGTAGTCCAGCCAGTGCACGTTCTCGCTCCCGCTCTCCGGGGCAGAACCGCATCCGAACGCGAAGACTGCCAGCGCCAAGGCCCAACGTTTCACGGCGTCACTCCTCGATAAGGTGCGCCGAGATCCACCCAGCGCACGAAGGTCGAACGTTCTTCATCGCTCAACGGAGGCTCGCCCACGCAGCTCTTGCCGCCCAGCGAGCGTGCCGCCCCGAGCTCACGACCGTACAGTCGCTCGATCAGGTGACTCGCGAATGCGCTCGGCGTCTGGGAGTCCACGTAGGCGAAGCTGCTACCGGAGCCCGAGCCCTGCTGCAAGAGCGCGAGGTATGCCGCGTCGAACGGCGGAGCGGACGAGGGGGTCAAATCGAGGCCTGCCTTCGGGGACTGCCCACCATGGCAATTCTGGCACGAACGCTCGATCAAGGGTTTGATGTCTTCTACGAAGCTCACGCTCTGACGCCCCCCGCCCACGGCCACGGGCTCCTTGGGGCGGCGCGCGTCGCCGTCCTCGTGCGTGGCCAGCGTGAGCGAGGCGGCGGTCACGATGTCCGGAACGGGGCCACCGACATCCCCTGGCTTTCCGCTGAGTGCACCGTGGCAGCCGGCGCACAGCGCGGGGTAGAGCTCTGGCGAGACGCCACCCGGGAACTTCTCGCCCGGGGCCACGTGGTTGAAGCGGTTGTGCTGCGCTCCGACCGCCATGTGATCCTTGTTCAGCAGCTGCACGCGGAACGGGGTGTCCGCCGGCACGCGCAAGTACGCCGAGCCCCCGCTCAGCGGCACTTCGCCCAGGATGCGCGTGCGCCCGTGGGGGCCAAGGCCCACGGGTGCCGAGGCGTGCTCGTTCGGCGTCTGGGCCACGCTCTCGATCAGCCGGAGGTAGACCAGGTCGTCCCGCAGCTTCTTGGGGCCGTGCTGCTCCAGGTTCTGCATGATCGCCTCGAGCGTCTCGACGTGCCGGAACGCCACCGTGCCGGTATCGGTGAGGCGCTCGCGGTCCCACGCCGGCTCGTGTGAGGGGTCGTCTTCCAGCGGTCGGGCGACGATCGGCTCGGCGTCGTATTCGGCCACGCCCGGCTCGTCGAGCAGCACCTTCTCGGACTCGACGCGGGGCCCGCCGAGCTCGCGGCTCTCGGCGAGCACCACCCGGCGCAGCCCCAGCTCGGGCGTCGCGCTGGCATCGCTCAAGTCGAGCGCGCTCTCGCTCTTCGTGACCAGCAAGCTGCCGTCGGGCAGCGGAGCCGGATGACGGTAGAACCCCTGCGACTGCCCGCCCGCGGCCACGTCGTCAGCGGACAGCTCGGCGAACGCATGCCGGAAGCCCCCCGTCGAGCTCTGCTTCGTCAGCTCACCCGGCATGTCGGGGCCGAACTGCCGGTCGAACACCGCGAGCTTGCCACCGCGCCACACGTTCGCCTTGTCCACGAGCACGCTGGCGAAGCGGCCATCGGGCATCACGCGGGTCGCATAGGTGACCAGCGGGCTCTTGGTGATGCCGTGGTGAATGTGCAGCTCCGGATCGCCGTGGTACTTCTTGTTGTGATCCAGCGGCATGCGGAACACCGGCGCCTCGAAGCGGCCGCCCAGCGTGCGGCGCAGGGTGAAGCCCAGGGTTCCGTACGACTTGCCCACTCCGAAGAAGGCGGGCGTGGCCGCGGGGAATGGGTCCTGCGTCAGCCGCTCGAGCGTGCCCGTCGACGGGTCCACCGCCCACACGTCGGTGTCGAGCTGATCGAAGCCGTCGGCCAGGGCGCCGGTGCGGGTCGACACGAAATACACGCGGCCGTCCGGGCCGTAGGTGGGCTGGGCGTTCGCGGCGGTGCCGCCGCCGGGCAGCTTGGCCGCGTCCTGGGTGAGCTGCTTCGCGTTCGAGCCGTCGACGTCGATTTCCCAGATGTTGAGCGCCTCGGCGCCGTCGCGCCGCATGGCAAACACGATGCGCTTGCCGTCGTGGCGCACTGCCGGGTCGCGCACGTCGGCGGGTGCCGAGTGCACCGCGGCGGTCAGGTTGCGGGCCTTGCCTTCGGCCGTCGCGGGCTCGAGCACCCACAGGTCGCTGCCCGCCTTCGTGCCTTCGAAGGCAAAGGGGCGATCGGTCGCGACCGGCCCGCGCACGAACACGATGCCGGTGAGCTTCGGCATGTCGGAGCCCAGCGTGTCCGCCCGCTCGGCGTCGGCCCAGGCCACGATGGCCTGCACCGCGGGGTCTTTCGGCCCTTCGGTGAAGAAGATGTCGTTGCCGCCCCGGTGCGCGATGCCGCCCTGCTCGATGGGGATGGTCTTCCTCACCAGCCGCGAGCGCAGCGGGTCCCCACCCAGGAACAGGTGCATGCGCGCCGCGTGGTGGCTCTTCTGCACCTGCGCCTTCGAGAACACCGGCTCGCCGTCGATCACCACCGGCGGTGCGAACGCGGTGAAGGGCGCGGTGGCGCCGTGGCAGGTCGCGTTCATGCACTGGCGCGCGCCCAGGTGCGGCAGCACGCTGTCGGCAAAGAGCTGCTCGGCGTCGCTCAGCGCCTCGAGGCCCTCGCCGCCCCCGCTCTCTTCGGCGATCCAGTCGGCAATTTTCCGGAAGTCACCGTGCCGGCGGCTGCTGAACTGCGAGCCGCCGATGTGGTGCTCGCCGCCCGCGGAGACGGCCAGGGGCTTCTGGAGGAAGGTCGAGAGCTCCGGGTGCTCGGTGGTGTTGATCCGCCGTTTGACCGTCTCGTATGCCTGATCCAGGTCCGCGATGGTCCCGTCGCCGGCCAGTCGGACGTGGAAGAAGGACCAGTCGATGACCTCCCCCGCGACCTCGGCGTCAGGGCGGACCCCGTGGCACACCGAGCTCAGGCAGGTGGCCTCGAGGATGGGGGCCACGTCCTCTTCGAAGTGCTCCCGCGGCGACGGCGAACCGCACCCCACGCCGGCAAGCGCGAGGAGGATCCAGAGGGGGGCGGGCGAGACACGCATTGGCACAACCGCGGCGTCGCACACCTACCTGCAACGTGCGCGCCAGCCCCGGAAGCCTAGCGCCAGGGGCGAGCAGGGTACGTGACGGGTATCAGTTCCACGTGCGCCCATCGGGCACAGTGGGGGACATAGCGGCTCGACTCGTTCGCCCTGGGGCTCGGGGCTCCGGGTGCGCACGCCTCCCGGCTGGGCCGCAGCGGGCGGGTGGCCAGCCTGCGGGCCTCATCGAAGCATCATTGTACTACGATGTCGGAATGAAGAAGCGCCCAGGAGGCACGGTCCACCTTTCGATTTCGCTCCCCACGGCGGAAGCCAATCTCCTGAAGAAGAGGGCCAAGCGAGTCCATGGCGGCAACGTCTCGCGGGTCGTCAGCGATGCGATCCGGTACATCGCGTACGAAGAGGGGCGTGACGCTCTCATCGCGTCGTTCGGCAAGAACGCCAAGCCGACCTCGGAAGATGCACGGCGATTCGACGCGGAGTGGGGACTTTCTGCAACGAAGTCTGCATGACCCGCGCCGCGATCACGTTCGACACCGGAGCTCTCATCGCGCTAGAGCGCCGAAAGGAGCGGGCGATGAAGGTCTACACTCATGCGAGGGACCGTGGCTTCCTCGTCGCCACGCCGAACGTCACGGTGGCGGAGTGGTGGCGCGGTCGCAGTGACAGGCGCGAGGCGGTCTGGAGGGGTCTGCTCGTCGAGCCAACGTCGGACGAAGTGGTGAAGCTGGCGGGAATTGCGCTGGGGAAGGTCCGCACCGCGACGACGATCGATGCGATCGTTGCGGCGTTTGCGGTACAGCGAACCGGAATCGTCTACACGAGCGACGTCGACGACTTCCAGGCGCTCGCGGGGTTCTTTCCCGCGCTGCGCGTGTTCGGGATTTGACGGAGCGCGGCCCCGCGCTTCGAGCTCGCGTCGCTGCGGCCGCTGGGCTCTCGAGAACAGCCACGGCTCGCTGCTGCTCCTCGGTGCTACGCTCGCTCGCCCGCACGCGTCGTGCCCGAGCCTGGCAAGTGGCGGCTGGCGGCGCGCCGGGAAGCGCTCTCTCCGAAGGACGGCGACGTCTGGTCGCTGCGCGTCGCCGACCAGGGCGGTGGCGTGATCTTCGAGGACGAGCGCGCGGTCACGTACGAGACGGTCGGGGACGACGAGCGCGGGTTTGCATGTCGGAGCGAAGGTGCTTGGCCGGAGAACGGCACGCCCGTACCCTCGGGCTCGGTCGGTCTTGGCAGTTCGTTCCCCTCGCGTGCGCAACCGGACGGGCGCTCTCCGCCGCGGGCTGCTGCTCAGCGTCGTCTCCGGCATGGGCCTCGTCACTTGCCGCACCGGACCCGCGGTCGAACCCCAACGCACGGGTCCCATGGTCACCGCAACGGCGCCCGCGCCCACCTCGCCTCTCGACGTTCCCGTGCTCCAAGACGCCGCGACCCGCGCGGAAGATGAAGGCGACGAAGCTCCGCGAGTCGTGACGGACGCCAAAGTGTTCGGCTGCGGAACGAGCAAGTGCCGGGCCGGCGAGGAAAGCTGCTGCGGCACATCCTCCAGCGGTGTCTGCGTGCCCACGGTGCCGCCGGGCCCCAAATACAAGGCAAAGGTTCTCGCCGCTCAGCTCGACACGTGCGCCAAGGCGAAGCCGCCGAGCTCCTTCGTCGAGATCCTGCGCTGTGACGAGAGCATCGATTGTACAGAGCGTGAGGTGTGCTGCGAGCAGCTGCTGTCTGATATTGGGTCTGCGGCGTTGTGCGTGGCGCAGGCGAAGCCCGGGGACACGCAATGCGACCTGGGCGAGCGCTGCGTGGAAGGATCGCCGTGCCGCTTGCCCGGGACCGTCTGCACCCGAGGCTACTGCAAGAAGCCGGTGACCGACCTGCGCTGCGGCAAGGCCACGTGCGGCCAGGCGGCGCCAGCCTGCTGCGGTGTCCCGCCGACCTGCCAGCCCGAGTCCAAATGCCCGGACGTCGGCCGCTTCGCCTGCGCGCGACCGTCTGACTGCATCCCGACCGAGCACTGCCAGCTCTCGACGGGCGGAACCGCGTGCGTGGGGCAGATCGACATCATCAATACACAGCTGGTCTGCGAGCGCGACGCGGATTGCCCGGACGTTTGCCTGGGTCGGCCCCGCGCCAAGACCCGCTGCCTGCAGAGCGAGGTCGAAGGAATCATGACCTGCCAGTGCCAGTGAGAGACCGCGCGCGGGCTCATTCGCCCGTGCACGCGCCGCCCTTGCACACGGCGTTGTTGGGCATCGCGCACTTGCACTTGGTCACGGGGCAGGTCTTGGAGTACTCGCTCACCGCCCTGTCCAGTGGGGCGGTGTCTCCCGACTTGTTGACGCATGCGGAGTAGCAGCCCAGCTCGCGGAAGTCGCACACCGGGAGTCGGTGGACCTTGCAGTCGTCGCTCGTCTTGCACGCGGCCAGCTTGGCGGCTTCGCCGACGACGTTCTTGCGCAGCTTCTCACAGTCGTCGGCGCCCGTGGTCGACGCGCTGGGCGCTCCGATAGGCGCATCGAGGCCGGGCGCGGCGTCGGTCCCAGGGGTCGTCGACCCCGACTTGTTACAGCTCGCGGTCACCGCGGCGATGAGCGCGAGCACCCAGGCGGAGCGAGGCATGCCGAGACGGTAGCAGCGTCTCCCGCCGTCCACGACTGCCACGAGTGCCGCGCCAGCGCGGGTCCCGAGTCTCTCGAGCCTGCCGAGCCTCCCGCGCCCTTCTTCCGTTCGACGAAATCGCGCCCGAAGTCGTGCTCCGCGGCCAGATCATTGTGCGCCTTGCACCTGAGCGAGATGTTGGCCTCGGTCGCCGGCCCTCCGAGGGCGAAGGCATGTTCGTGGTGCAGTTCGAGGCCGCTCGTCTCCCGGCAGCGCTGCCCCCGTTCATCGACGTAGCTGCAACGTTCGCCGTCCCGCTCCGCGACCTGGCGTCGCACGTGAGCCGGGACGTGCCTGCCGCGCTGGCGCGGGTCGGCGCGCCGGTCGGTGCCGGGCTCCGCGGGCTCCTGCGCACGGGGCTTCTCCGTCATGGCGTACTTGCGCTTCTTCAGATCGGCAACCAAGAGGCGCATCGCGCGGAGGTGGATCGCCTCGAGCGATCGCCCACTGTCGGCGCGAGCGAGGAGATCGCGAGCCTGATTCAAGAGGCTCACGTATTCGTCCTTGGCCGTGAACTCGACCTTGTAGCGCTGCGCCCCGCGCGGGAACGGCTGCTCGCCGGCTGGCGCTGCGTCCTCTTCCGGTCCGCTCGCGATGGCCTCGCCGCTGTCGACCCAGTCCTTCGGCCGCTCACGAGGGATTGAGGTCGTCCATCCGAGCAGCCTACACCCTGAAATTTCGGCCTCCGCATTCGCCCCAGGCAACGACTTCAGCGCTCGCGACGAAAGTTTTTGCGCCCTGTGAGCGAGCACGCAGCAGCGTGGCGCGCACGCGCCGCAAACGGTGAGCGCGGGGGCGTGCGACGAAGACGCGGCGCCGGCCCGCGCCAAGTGCGTCAAGCGAGAAATCGAAAAAAACGTCGGGCTTCATCCGGGAGCGGCTGCAGACGCCCGTCCGGGCGGCGCGCCGCTGCTCTCCACGGTGCTAAGCTCGCTCTCCCCGCATGCGTCGCGTCTTCCTCTTCCTCTGGGGCCTCGCCAGCCTCGCTTGCCGCGAGAGCCAGCCCGCCGCGGGTGACGGCGGGGCGGGCGGACTGGGCGGCTCGGGCGCCTGGGCGGGCACCGGCGGCGGCAGCGGCGGCAGTGCTGCGTGCGCGAACGGACCTGCCGTGGTCAGCTTCATCACGGACGACGGCGTGAAGCTCGAGGCCGACGACTACCCCACCGGTGAGGGAATTGGGCCGAGCGTGGTGCTCTTGCACATGATCCCCCCGGCAAACGACCGCAAGAACTACCCCCAGACGTTCATCGACGCGCTGGTGCAGAAGAAGATCCGAGTGCTCAATGTCGACCGGCGCGGCGCGGGGGCGTCGGAGGGTGTGGCTCAAGACGCGTATCTCGGGCCGAGCGGCCAGCTCGACGCCAAGGCAGCAGTGCAACACCTGCTGAGCGGCCAGTGCGGCGTGGATCCACTGCGCATCGGGCTCGTCGGCGCCTCGAACGGCACCACCACCGCCCTCGACTACGCGGTGTACGCCGCCGAAAACCCCGATCAACCGCTGCCGAGCGCGATGGTGTTCTTGACCGGCGGCGCGTACACCGAGAGCCAGAACGCGCTGGGCGACCACCACGACCCGCTCGACGCGGTGCCGATCCAGTTCGTGTTCTCGCCCGCCGAGGGCGGCTGGAGCCTGGGCTACCAGAAGGGCGCGCCCAAGAGCTGGCGCTTCGAAGAGCTCGACCCCGGCGATCACGGAACGAAGATGTTCGAGGCAAGCGCCGAGAGCACCGCGCGGGTGGCGGGGTTCCTGGCCGAGGTGCTGTGACGATCACTCGTCCGCGGCCCGACCTGAGCTGTCAGAACGCGTATCCGAGGCCGATCCCGAAGTAGGGCAGGATGGAGATGTACGGGTCCGTCTCCCCGCGGGAACACGGCCCCAGCTGGTCCCCGGATTCGGACGGGTCATCGCACTGGAAGGCCATCGAATTGAGCAGCGGAGCAACTCCCACGTAGGCTCTGAGAGCAAAGCCGCTCTGAAAGCGGACATCCAGGCCCGCCTCGGCGAGCGCCCACCATGCGATCGGATACACCTGGGTGAAGCGATCCGCGCCCGGATGGTAGCTCCAGTACTCGCCTGCGGCCGCCCCCAGCCCGAGGTAGGGCGCGAGCGCGACCGCTGCCGGCCACCGGACGATGCCCAGCACGTGCCCGGTTGGCCAGTTTGCAATCCCGGCGCCCAGCTCGATGCCGAGCTCGCATCGGATGCTGTAGCCGACTCGCACGCCCAGGCTCCCCGTCGGACTCGACCGAAAACCGGCCCCAATGGACACCGTCGGCAGGACCAGAAGCCGGCGTTCGCTCCAACGAGAGCTCGCTGACTCACAATCGCTACGCTGTGGCGAAGGTGCGTCGGTCGCGGTTCCCCCTCCCGACGCTGCCTGACCCGATGCTGGTTCCCCGGCCGCCAGTGAGCTCGCAAAGACACAGGCAAGTGCCACGCTCTGCCCCGGTCGGCCCAGTCGGGTTGGCGCCATGCTCGCGACTTTTGCAACCTTCGTGCCCGCGTCGGGCCGTCGGTCTCACACGGCCTCGTTGGTTGCGAACGCTTCACTCGTCCAGCGCGAACCGTGGCGGCCGCAGGCCGCGGCCGGCGTGGGTCTGCAGGTGATCGGCCAGGGTCTCGAAGGCGATCTCGTCGGCGGTGCGGGCGGGCACGCCCAGCATCTCGGCGCAGCGCTTGAGAAACGCGCGCTCGGCCTCCGACAGGTGGCCGTCGGCGGCGGTGACGTGGGCAATGGCGCGAAGCAGGTCGAAGCGCTCGGCGCCGGCGTTGTCGCGCAACCACTCGGCGCTCTTCTGCAAGATCGCTTCGGCCTCGGATCGGTTCTTGATTCGCGCCACCTCGGCCTCGGGGTCGGCCGACACCGGCAAGAGCAGCTGCACCAGCGTGTTCCACCCGGCGTCGTCCATCTCGATGTCGCCGTCGGTGTAAGCAGCCAAGAGGCCCCCAGCCAAGATGAACTCGCGCGCGTTCAGATCCAGCGGCTCGCTCGGGGCATAGTCCATCAAGCGGGCGATGGTCGCCACCTCGGCGTCCGTCTCGGTCAGATCGAGGCCCTTGCTGCGCGCCTCGCCGAACAGCTGCAGCGCCCGCACGCGGATCGGCGTGGCGGGGTGGCTGAACTCGGCGAACAGCTCGCGCCGGCTCGCCTTCTGCAGCGACTCGAGCTGGTCGAGAATGGCGGTGATGTCGAAGCGCAGGTGCTCGGGCCCCAGCCCGCTCTGCAGCTTGAAGAAGGCGCTGACCGCTACCTCCAGGTTGCCGTCGATGGCGGTGAAGCCGGCGCGGTCGGCGCTGATCTCGGCCATGCGGTCCCAGCTCTCGAGCCGGCGCAAGAGCAGCGGCGGCGCCTTGCTCTCGCCGTTCGGCCCGCGCCCGAAGGCCGCGTCGGCCAGCCGCGCGCGATAGTGGCGATAGGCCAGGTGCCCCAGCTCGTGCCCCAGCACGAAGCTCAGCTCGGCGTCGGTCATGCGCTCGACCAGCGCGCTGGTCAGCGACAGCACGTGCGGCTCGTCGTCGCTCATGCGGTGCATGGCTGCGGCGTTCACCTGCGGGTCTTGCCCCACGAACATCTCCAGCGGCTCGTCGAACGCCAGCTTCTCGCGTGCCGCATCGAGCAGGCCCATCAGCCGCGGCGCGATCATCCGCGTCAGGCGCAGCTCCGAAGCCAACACCGCGTCGTACATCGAGCGCACCCCACCCGACTCGACGAAGTGGTCGATCAGCACGTCCAGCCCGAAGCGCTCGAAGAGCTCGCCGATCAGCACGCGCTCGGGACCGAAGCGGATGGGATCCAGCACGCTGCTCACGTCACCAGGCCTATCACGTTCTGGGCCGGGCTCGGCATGGATGTGGCGTACGTCGTCGCGTCAGTTCAGCGCGGCGCCCTTGAAGGTCGCGATCACTGCCGCCGCGCCGCGCGTCGGAACGTCGTGCTGCCAGGTGTGGGTGATCTTGCCGGTGGCGGAGAGGATCTTGGTGATCATCGCGTGCCCCGGCGGATGACCATCGGCGCCGTTCTGGTTGACTTGCTGGGTGGTCCAGCCGGTCTCCGGCAAGATGGAGATGAAGGTGTCGTTGCTGCGCACCGAGAGCACCCCGACCGCCAGCTCGTTGGCCTGGGTCGTGGCCAGGTTCGTGGTGACCGCCGTCGACGTCGAGCTGGTGCCGCTGACCAGCGAGCTGCCCCAGGTGTCCACACTGGGAGCAGCGGCCAGCCCCGAGACCTCGATGGCCCCGCCGACGATGAACTGGATGTTCGGCGGGACCGTGCCATCCGGGTCCACCTTGATGGTCAACGCGCCGCTCGGGGTGCCGATGTTCTGGGCGATGAAGACGTACCCGCGGGCGCCCTGCGCGCTCGACTTGATGGCCTCGCCCTGCACGATGCGGGCGTAGGTGTTGCCCTGGTTGTCGGTGACGCCGCCGCTGGCGGGCAGGACGCAGTCGCCGCCGAAGTCGCTGATGCAGGTCACGCCGACGATGATCGCGTTGCCCGCTTTCGGCGTGGCGCCCAGCGAGAGGGTCAGCGTGTCGGCCGAGCCCTCGGCGACCGAACCCGCCTGGACGATCACGATCGGCGGGGGACCCGAGGCGTCACTGGCGTCTGTGCCCGCATCCCCGGCGGCACCGTCGCCGGCGGCGCCGTCGCTTGCATCTCCGCCGGCGTCGCTCCCGGACGACCCGCCGCTACCGGCGATGGCGCCCGAGCCGCCGCTACCGGCGATGGCGCCCGAGCCGCCGCTACCGGCGATGGCGCCCGAGCCGCCGCTGCCGCCCGAGCCGCCGCCGCCCGTTGCCCCGGTCCCGCCGCCGGCACCTCCGGTGCCGCCGCTGTCGAACTCGGACCCACCGCACGCCGCCAGCAAACAACCCACGCCGAACGCCCAAGCGAACCGCAGACCCATGGGGCCATTCTGACATAGGCCCAGGCTGGCGGGTACCCGTCAGCGAAAGCGGGCGCGGAACGCTCGCACCACCATGTCGACGCAGGCGTCCACCGGCAGCGTCGAGGTGTTCAGCAGCAGATCGTAGTCGTGGGTATCGGACTGATCTTTGTCGAAATGCTGCCGGTAGAACGCGGTGCGCTCCGAGTCGATGCGCAAGATCTTGGCGCGAGCCTCGCCGCGGCTCAGCCCGTCACGTGAGGCAATGCGGCGCACCCGGGCGTCGAGCGGTGCGAAGGCGCGGATGCGCAGCGTGCGCTTCGGGTCGAGGATGTACTGCGCGCCGCGGCCCACGATCACGCCCTTGCCGTGGCGACCGAACGACAGGATCACCTTGGTCAAGTTGCGCAGATAGTCGGTCGGCGACAGCGTGCCGCCGTCCATCAGCTCGCTCACCCACTGCTCGATGTCGTCGCGCGCGCGCTCGTCGAGGGACGCCACCAGCTGCTGGCGGACGCGTGCTTGCTTGGCGACCTCGTGCACCAGCTCTTGCGAATGGAACTGGAATTTCAGGCGCTCGGCGGCCAGACGGCCGACCTCGGCGCCGCGCGCACCGTACTCGCGCGACACCACGATCATCGGTTTCTGATCGTCTGCCTCGGGTTGGTCACGCTTGCTCTGGGTCTTCTGCAGCTCCATCCAACGCAGGAACTGCCGGTTTACCAGTTGCTCGATGGTGCGGCTCATGCGGCCAGCGTATCATCGAAGCACGCTTTTCAGGGGGCTCACTCCTCCGGCGGCAGTCGGCCGAGCGCCCAGTTCAGGCAGTCCACCTCGGTCACGATCCCGACCAGGGCGCCGCCGTCCACCACCGGCAGGCAGCCGAACCGGGCGTTCAGGATCATCCGCGCCGCGTCGGCCGCGCGGGTGTTCGGAGAGACGGTCTTCACGTCCCGCTGCATCACTTCGTCGACGCAGACCGTGACGACCTGCTTCTCGCGCCCTTGAGCCGTGAACGCCTTCACGAGCAGCCGAGCGTGCGCCCGGATGATGTCGCGATGAGAAACCAGACCGATCAGCTTGCCCTGGTCGACCACCGGCAGGTGGCGCAGGCGCTCGAGCTTCATCACGTCGTCGGCGAGCGCCAGGTCGGAGCCGGCGGTCAGCGTGACGACCTCGCGAGTCATGATGTCGGCGACGAGGGTGGCCATGGCCAGCATGCTAGCCGGTCGACGCCTCAGGGCACACGCGCCGCCACCGAAGCTCGGAGGGGATCATTTTCCCGGAGTTTCCTTGGCTTACGGCCGGGTGTGCGAATTTGTGGGCCCATGTGTGTTTTTGTGCGTGCGTTCGCGCCGCGCTGGCGCTAGACCTCTGCCCGCCATGGCCAACCGCATCCGCTCTTTCGGGTTCGTAGCGCTCAGCCTTCTCGCAGCCGCCGCCTGCGCCAATCCCACATCGATCGATTCCGATCCGACTGCGGAAGCGCCGCCTCCGCCCGTGGACAATGGCTCAGGGACGACCGTCGCGACGGGCGTCGGTCCGAGCGTCGGCGGCGCCACCGGCAGCGGTGGTGCAGCGGGCGCGGCGGGGATGGGCGGCGAAGCCGGCGCACCGGGCGGCGGTGGCGCCACCGGCACGGGCGGCGCGCCAACGACCACGCCGGGCCTCGAAGGCTCGTGGGCGTTCGAGGATCTGGGCGAGGCCACCACCAAAGATGGTTCGGGGCACGCGCACCACGGCTCGCTGGTCGGCACCGGCGTGACCTTGACCAAGTCCGGCAAGGTCGGCGCAGCGGCCAGCTTCTCGGGCGGCGACGGGCGCATCTCGATCTCGGGCGCGACCGCCCTCGACTTCAACAACGCGGCGACCATCGAGCTGTGGGTGAAGCTCAGCAGCACCAGCACCGGCGCCATCGTGGCGCGCCAGGGCTCGTCGGGTGACGGCGTGCGCATCAGGACTTCGGCCGGCAACGTTCAGGTGGCGTTCACGCGCCCCGGCGGCTCGGCGATGGTCACCAGCGACCCGAACATGCTCACCAACGCCTGGACCCACGTGGCGGTGGTCAACGACGGTTCCTCGTTGAAGCTCTATCTGAACGGCAAGCTCCACCGCAGCGAGGCCGGCGGCCAGCTCGGCTACGTGTCCGGAAACCTGTACGTTGGCAAGAGCGGCACCGATTCGGCGCTCAACGGCTACGTCGACGAGCTCAAGTGGTGGTCGGTCGCGCGTACCAACGCGGAAATTTGCAGCGACGCTGGTGGTGCCTGGACCAACGGCGAGTGCGCGCTGTGATCCGCATCCTGCGTCCACGCCCCTGGTGAGCGCGCCTGCGTTGCGCAGCGGCCGGGCATGAGCGAAGATCCGAGCACGCCTCGGAGGCTTCGATGAGGTCGCTTACCGCTTTTGCTCTCTCTCTTGCCTGCGCGCTCGGTGCGGCGGGTTGCGCCACGGGTGGGGGTGCGGAAGATCTGGGCGACGGCGGCAGCTCGAACGCGGGGGGTGCCGGCGGCAGCGGCAGCGCTGCGGGCAGCGGCGGTCACGGCGCGGGCGGCGCCGCGGGCGCCGGTGGGGGCTGGCCCGGCGAGTGCGCGGGTCAAGAGCAGAAGGGTTGCTACACGGGGCCCGCCGGCACCGAGGGCGTGGGTGCGTGCAAGTCCGGCCAGCAGACGTGCGAGAGCAACACCTGGGGCGCGTGTCAGGGCGATCAGCTGCCGTCGGACGAGAAGTGCAACGGCGTGGACGACGACTGCGACGGTCAGGTCGACGAGAACAACCCCGAGGCGGGCGTCGCCTGCGACAGCAAGAAGCCGGGCGTGTGCGCGGCCGGCACCAGCGCGTGTCAGGGGGGGCAGGTCGTCTGCACGCCGAACACGCAGGCCAGCGCCGAGAAGTGCGACGGTGCCGACAACGACTGCGACGGTCAGACCGACGAGGGCTGCAACTGCGTCGATGGCACCTCACAGAGTTGTTACACCGGTGCACCCGGCAGCCAGGGCGTGGGCCCGTGCAAGGGCGGCAACCAGACCTGCAGCGGCGGCACCTGGGGCACCTGCCTGGGGCAGGTGGTGCCGGGCACCGAGATCTGCAACGGCCAGGACGACGACTGCGACGGTCAGACCGACGACGGCAACCCGGGCGGCGGCAGCTCGTGCTCGACCGGCCTTTCGGGCATCTGCAGCGCGGGCACCCAGCAGTGCCAGGCCGGGTCGCTGAAGTGCACGCAGAACCAGCAAGCCGCGCCCAGTGACACCTGTGGCAACGGCCTCGACGACAACTGCAACGGTCAGACCGACGAGAACTGCGGGTGCGCCCACGACGTGTGCTCCACCGGCGTGAAGCTCGGGTCGGGTTGCGACTCGGCCACCGGCAACTGCGTCTCCAAAGTGTGCGCGGTGGACTCGTTCTGCTGTACCAGCACCTGGGACACGCTGTGCGTTTCTCGCGTCCGGACCGAGTGCAAGAGCCTGAAGTGCGCCGAGTCCAAGGGCAACTGCTCGCACACCCTGTGTACCACCGGCGCGGCGCTCACCAGCGGCTGCGACAGCGCCAAGGCCAACTGCGCGTCCAAGGTGTGTGCGGTGGATCCCTTCTGCTGCAACAACTCGTGGGACAGCTTGTGCGTCAGCAAGCTGCCGACCTACTGCTCGTACAACTGCCTGTGACCGAGCTCGTCCTTCAGCCCATCGGCTTCGTACGTTCACCGTTCCACGCGCCCGCCGAGGCTCCCCGCCAACCCGCGTCGGGCCGACACGTCGAGGCGCGCATCGAGCTCGTGCCGGGTCGTGGCTTCGAGTTCGCCCTGGAAGACATCGCGACCTGGCGCTTTCTCTGGGTGCTGTTCTGGTTTCATCGGGCCGAGGGCTGGCGCGCCAAGGTGCGGCCGCCGCGCAGCCGCACGCGGCGCGGCGTGTTCGCCACGCGCTCGCCGCACCGGCCGAACCCCATCGGGCTCTCGGCGGTCGAGCTCGTGCGCGTCGACGGGCTCACGCTGCACGTGCGCAACATCGACATCCTGGACGACACCCCGGTGCTCGACATCAAGCCGTACATCGCCTACTCCGACGCCATCCCCGAGGCTGGGGCGGGCTGGCTCGAGGCCGAGGCGCGGCAAGATCCGGGGCCGCGGTGGGAGGTGCGTTTCGCTGACCGAGCCCGGGAGCAGGCCGCGTTCTTGTCCGACGCGGGCGTCGAGTTGCTCGAACCCGTGACCGCGGCGCTGTCGCTGGGGCCCGCGCCGCATCCCTATCGGCGCATCCGCCCCGACGGCCCGCGCTTCGTGCTGGCCCACCGCGACTGGCGCGCACGCTTCGAGGTGCAGGGCGACGCGGTCACGGTGCAGAGCTTCGCCACCGGGTACCGCGCGCGCGAGCTCCAGCAGTCGCTCGAGCCCGCGCTCGAGCTGCATCGGCGGTTCGTCGAGCGGTTCGGGTACCCCGGCAACGGCGACTGACAAAGTGTCGCGCCACCCAAGCAGGTGTGGCCGGGCGGCGTCAGATTGTCCGAGTCGTCACCGGCGACGCGCGAGATGTGGCCGAATTCCGCCTGGGCACGAGCCTTGCTCCACCACCCGTCGATGTCCGGTCACGGTCGTCCGGTTCGCCGCCGCCTCACCTGGCTCGAGCTCGCGCTCGGCGCCGGGATAGGCGCCGTGGCCCTGGCGGGTGGGGTGTTCGTGCTGTCGAAGCCCGACCGCCTCGGTGATGGCGACCTGGCGATCCGCGACGCGCAGCGCATCCGCGAGGCCGCCGTCGAGTGGCGCGAGGAAAACCCCCGGGGCTGCCCCACGCTGACCCAGCTCAAGCACGAGCGAAAGCTCTCGTCCGAAGCCCGCACCGACGACCCCTGGGGCGGCCGTTTTCGGGTCTCGTGCTCCAGCGACGGCATCGTGGTCGTCTCGCCCGGCCGCGACCAGAAGCCCGGCACCGCCGACGACGTGCGCGTGCCGCGGGGCTGATCAGCTCGGGATTTCGCGTCCCGGCGCGCGGCCCGCGGGCGCCGTGAGCATGGCCTGCGACAGGTAAGGCGTCGCCAGCGGCACCAGATCGATGGACGGATCGAGCTGTTTGCCCAGACCCTCGGCCACGAGCAAGGCGATGTTCACCACGGTGAACGACGGATCGATCTGCACCCGATGGCGACGCAAGATGTTCATCATTCCGCTCACCGCCGTGCTGACCTCGACCTCGCCCAGCTTCTTGTCGTAGAGCCCGGTGAGGAAGCTGACTACGTCGCGCTCGAACGCGGCGTAGTCGGTGTGCTTGCCCACCGTGGGTGCGTGCACGTAGAACAGCCGCGCGCACTCGGCGCCGTTCTGCTGCGACAGCGCCACGAAGGTCTCGACCCAGGGTCGGAGCAGGTCTTCGGGGATCTCGCTGACCATCCCCAGGTCGATCAGCACCACCCGGTCGTCCGGGGTCAAGATGATGTTCCCCGGGTGGAGGTCGGCGTGCACGAAGCCGTCGGCGAAGATCATCTTCAGCACGGCCTCGCCGCCCAGCCGCGCGAGCTTGGCGCGGTCGCCGCCCACCTTCTCAGGCTCAGTGGCCTTGACCCCCTCCACGAACTCCATGCCCAGCACGCGCTCGGTGCACAGCTGGTCGAACAGCCGCGGCACCGAGACGTTCTCGACCTCGGCAAAGGCGGCGGCGAACCGTCGGTTATTGTCGGCCTCGCGCCGGAAGTCGAGCTGACCGTGCAGCGCCTCGCCGAAGCGCTGGACCGCGCCGGGCAGCGACAGCATCCGGATCGCCTCGAATCGGTCGAGCAGCTTGGCCCAGAACGTGAGAATGCTGAGGTCGCGTTCGATCTGCGCCCTGGCGTCCGGGCGCTGCACCTTCAGCGCCACGACCTCGCCCGTGCGCAGCCGGGCGCGGTGAACTTGCGCCACGCTGGCTGCGGCCACCGGCGTCGGGGTGATCTCGGCAATCAGGGCGGCTTGTCGGTCTTTTCCCAGCTCTTCGTCCAGCACCTGACGCACCGCCTCGAAGGGTGCCGGGGGCACCGCGTCTTGCAGCCGCGCCAGGGGCTGGATGAAGCCGGGGCCGATCAGATCGGGGCGCGTGCTCAGGATCTGCCCGAACTTGATGAACGTCGCGCCCAGGCGCTGCAAG
>Ga0073899_10000633_pt1 | contig 32252 bp, 27 predicted proteins | sample KloWWTmetaKNB5Ph_FD_88975 | JGI IMG/M metagenome (GOLD analysis project Ga0073899, IMG submission 88975) | Active sludge microbial communities from Klosterneuburg, Austria, studying microevolution and ecology of nitrifiers - Klosterneuburg... | ecosystem: Engineered > WWTP > Aerobic digester >... | reverse complement strand
GCGTCGCAACGCGGCGGGCTGGAAACCGGCGAACCGGGAGCGTCAGGTGTCCCAGGCGCTGCAGATCTACGCCGCGCTGGCACTGTCGGCGGACAAGGGCGCCGCGAGGTCGCTGGAGCAGCTGGTGAACGCGGTGCCGGTGGTCCCGGATCGGGTCGAGGCCCCGCGGGCCTGAGCCGCAAGGACCACTTCCCCCGGCGATAGGGCGGTCGCGCCGACGCGCTCTGTTCGCTACGACCACGTCCACGGGCCATTGGGGCCTCTGGAAGGCCCGTATCGCCCGGGAAGGTGGCCATAGCCGGAGGCGGGATGGCCGGGGCGCTCGTATCGCCGGGGAATGTGGACCTTGTGGAACCACACGAGCGTCTGCCGTCCCGTCGTCGCGGCCGTGGCGCCCGTTCTCAGTGCGCCTCGCTACACGTAGGTGCGCCTCGCTACCGATCCTGCTGTAGCGAGGCGCACCTATGTGTAGCGTCGCGGCCCGGGATGCGGCTGAGGACGGGACGGCGCGGACGGTGGACGGGGAGGGTTCCGGCGACCGGCCCGAGGCCGATGGTGCCAAGATGGACGCATGAATCACCCGCCGGTCAAGGCACTCCTGCTGGACGCGGACGGGGTGGTGCAGTTCCCGGCCCGGAGCTGGGTGGTCGACATGGAGCGGCTCGGCGGGCTCGGCTTCCTGCGTCACGCCACGGCGGCCGAGATCCACACCCTGGACGGCAGCCGCGACCTCCGTCCGGCGATCGAGGCACTGCTCGCCGCGCGCGGCCGGGAGGCCACCTTCGAGGACGTGATCGCGGCGTGGTGCCGGATCGAGCCCGACCGGCGCATGCTCTCGCTGGTGGACCGGGTGCGCGCAACCGGCACCATCACCGCGCTCGCCACCAACCAGCAGTCCTATCGGGGCGCCTGGATGCTGGAGCAACTCGGCTACGAGCGGCACTTCGACCACCAGTTCCACTCCTGGCAGGTCGGGCTGGCCAAGCCCGACCCGGCCTACTTCACCCACATCGTCGACACCCTCGGCATCGAGCCCGAGGAGGCGGTGTTCGTCGACGACATGGCCCGCAACGTCGCCGGGGCGCGACAGGCCGGGCTGCGGGCCGTCCGGTTCGGGATGCTGGACACCTACGGCGAGTTGCGCTGGGAGCTCCGCCGGCTCGGCGTCCCCGGCATCTGAGCAGTCCCCGGGAACGCCCGGCCTCAGGGGGCGAGCCGCTCCTTCACCCAACGGCCGCCCTCCAGCCGGTACCGCACCCGGTCGTGCAGCCGGCTGCGGCGGCCCTGCCAGAACTCCCAGACCTCCGGCACCAGGCGGTAGCCGCCCCAGTGCTCCGGACGCGGCGGCTTCAGGCCGAACCTCGCCGAGGCCTTCGCTGCGTTGGCGAGCAGGACGGCCCGGGAGCTGATCACCTCGCTCTGGGGGGAGGCCCAGGCTCCGATCCGCGAATCCAGCGGCCGGCTGGCGAAGTAGGCGTCGGACTCCTCGGCGCCCACCTTGCCGACCGTTCCCTCCACGCGCACGACCCGCTCCTGGCTCACCCAGTGGAACTGCAGCGCGGCGTGCGGATTGCCCGCCAGCTCGCGGCCCTTGCGGCTGTCGTAGTTGGTGAACCAGGTCAGCCCGGCGGCGTCGCAGCCCTTCAGCAGCACGATCCGGGTGGACGGACAGCCGTCGGCCGACACCGTGGCGAGCGTCATCGCCGACGGCTCCGGGACGTCCGCCGCGACGGCCGCAGCGAGCCATCGCTCGAACACCGCGACAGGGTCGGGGCCGAGCGTCGCCTCGTCGAGCGAGTCCTTCTCGTAGCTCGTGCGCATGCCGGAGAGGTCCACGCCGCCCACGATAGGCGCTCCCCGGCCTCAGGACGGGACGGCGCCAGCCTGCGGCTCACCCCGCACGGCCCGGACGGGCGGGCGGTCGCCACGGATCGAGGCGACCATGTCGACCACGCGCCGGGTGGCCCGGACGTCGTGGGCGCGGAAGACGACCGTGCCGAGCCAGGCAGCGACGGCGGTGGCGGCGAGGGTGCCCTCGAGCCGGTCGTCGATCGCCAGGTCGAGCGTCTCGCCGACGAAGTCCTTGCGCGACAGGGCCTGCAGCGTGGGGAAACCCAGCGAGGCGATCTGCGCGGTGGCGCGCAGGACCCGCAGCGAGTGGCGAGTGGTCTTGCCGAAGTCCAGCGTCGGGTCGACCAGCACCCGCTCCGGCGGCACGCCGGCGGCCACCGCCCGCGCGGCCCCGGAGCGCAACTCGGCGACCACGTCGGCCACCACATCGTCGGGGTCGGGGCCGTAGGTCACCGCCTCGGGGTCGGTGCGCGGCGGCAGGCCGCCCGTGTGGGAGACCACGTACCCGGCCCCGGCCGCCGCGGCGACCGCGACCAGGTCGGGGTCGGCACCCGCCCAGGTGTCGTTGACGAGGTCGACCCTGGCCTCGGCGCACGCCTGTGCGACCTCGGCCCGCCAGGTGTCGAGGCTGAGCAGCAGGTCGGGGTAGCGTTCCCGGGCGGCGAGCAGGAAGGGCCGCACCCGTCCGACCTCCTCCTCCGGCCCGACCCACGGCCCGACCGAGCCCGCCCGCACCCCGCCCACGTCGACCAGGTCGGCGCCGGCAGCGACCACCGCGTCGAGCGCGGCCAGCGCAGCATCGAGGTCGGTGAACCTGGCCGGGGCGTAAAAGCTGTCGGGGGTGAGGTTGATGATGCCCATCACCGCCGGGCGCGCGGCGCTGAAACGGTGGCCGCGCAGTACCAGCGGCGTCGGGTCGACCAGGTCGACGGGCAAGACGTCGGGACGCGGGGGCAGGGGTTCACTCACGCCCCCACTCTGCCGCGCCACCGGGGCACCCGCCAGCCGGGAGTCGGACCGGTGGACGGGCGCTGCGGGAGGAGCCGGGACGGTGGAGCGCTCGCCGGCCCGGCGAGCACCCTCACGAGAACCCGCCCATTCGACGAGCTCAGCCAAGGTGCCCCTGGCGGGGGCGGGGATCGACCGGCACGACGGCTGAGCCTGTCGACGCTTCGGGTGGGACATTCGTGCCGGCCGGGCGCGGCTGGGCTGCTGGGGAGCGGGTTTGGTGGCGCGGGTGGCGGTGTTGTCCCGTTTTCGGTGAAGGACCCTTCGACAGGCTCAGGGACCGGAGCGACGACGCCCGCCGACACCCCACCCGGCCAGCCCTTCGACAAGCTCAGGGATCGGGGGGACGATGGCACCGGGATCCCGGTGGACGATGACGCAGGAACCGGGGCCGACGAGGCAGCGAGGAGGCTGGACATGACCGACGGTTACACCATTCTGGCGACAGCCGACGGGGGCAGTTTCCGTTCCGTCCGGCAGGCCGGCAGTAGCCGGGAGGAGCGGTTCGCGCTCGGCCGCGCGCTGCAGCACCAGGTCCCCTGGCCCGAGCTCGCCGCGTGGGAGGCGACACCCGCCCGGTTCGACCCGCTGCAGCTGGTCGCCATCTCGCACGCCGGGCGGGTCGCGGACCTCGTCCCGATCCGCGTGGGCCGGATGGCGTCCAGCCCCTACGGCTTCCTGCGCGGCTCGGCGGTGGTCATGGCGGCCGACGTCGCATCGCTGCCCGCGACGGGCGTCCGTCCGGTCATCTGCGGGGACGCCCACCTGGGCAACTACGGCTTCTACCGCTCGCCCGAGGGCGAGCAGGTGATCGACATGAACGACTTCGACGAGGCCCACCCGGGAGCCTGGGAGTGGGACCTGCGTCGGGTCGTCGCCAGCATCTGGGTGGCCGGACGGGAGAACGGCTACACCGAGGACGCCTGCTCCGACGCCGTGCAGGCCTGCGTGCTCGCCTACCGCGACGAGGTCGCCTCGCTGGCCACGCAACCGCTGCTGGCCCGCTCGTTCAACCGGCTCGGCGTGGCCGAACTGCACGCCAGCGTCACCGAGCGCTCCCTGAAGGACGAGATCCGCCGGGCCGCCAAAGCCGCCCGCAAGCGGACGTCCGACCGCGAACTGCCCCGGCTCACCACCGAGGTGGACGGCCGCCGCCGGATCATCGCCGACCCGCCGGTCACCACGCCCGTGACCGCGGAGGAGTTCGACGCGATCGGGGCCGGCCTGGACGACTACCTCGCCACGATCCCCACCCACTGGCGCCGGGTGGTGGGCGGCTACCGCGCACTCGACGCCGCCCACAAGGTGGTCGGGGTGGGGTCGGTCGGGCTGCGCGCCTACGTGGTGCTGCTGGAGGGTTCAGGCGCCGACGACGTCCTGTTCCTGCAGCTGAAGGAGGCCCGGCGTTCGGTGCTGGCGCGGTTCGTCCACGGCGACGACGCCTGGCACACGCACCAGGGCCAGCGGGTGGTCGAGTACCAGCAGGCGCTGCAGACGGTCAGCGACCCGCTGCTGGGCTGGACGACGATCCTCGGCCGGCAGTACTACGTGCGGCAGTACCGCAACATGAAGGGCACCGTGCCGCTGAACAGCATGACCGCCGGCGCGCTGGTGGACTACTCCGGCATCGTCGGCCACCTGATGGCCAAGGGGCACGCGCGTACCTCCGGCGCGTCGATGATCGCCGGGTATCTCGGCAGCGGCGAGGGGGTGGCCGAGGCGCTCGCCGGCTTCGCCCGCCGCTACGCCGACCAGACCGAGGCCGACCACGCCGCGTTCGTCGCGGCGGCCCGCGCGGGGTTGTTCCCCATCGCCGACGGGGCCCTGGACGCGATGGGCTCGGCCTTCCGTCCGGGCGGGTGAGGGTCAGGGCTTCAGCCGTCGCTACACGTTGTTCGCGCCGCTACCCGAGTTCGGGTAGCGGCGCGAACAACGTGTAGCGACGCAGGGGCCAGGCGCGCGTCTCCGCCCCCGGGCCGGGAAGCGACGGGCGGAGACTTCAGCCGACGGTGACCGAGGCCTCCGCGGCGGCTTCGGCGAGCGCCTCGGTGAGGGCGTCGAGGGCCTGGTCGAGTTCCTCGACGGTGATCACCAGGGTCGGGGCGAGCCGGATGGTGGAACCGTGGGTGTCCTTGGCGATGACGCCCTTGGCGAGCAGCCGCTCACAGATCCCGCGGGCGGGGCCGAGCGCGGGGTCGATGTCGACGCCGGCCCACAGCCCGCTGCTGCGGAAACCGACGACGCCGTGGCCCACCAGTGCCTCCAGCCGGGTGCTCAGGTGCTCGCCCAGTTCACGGGAGCGGCGCTGGAACTCCCCGGTGCGCACCAGGTCGACCACCGCCCGTCCGACCGCTGCCGCGAGCGGGTTGCCGCCGAACGTCGAGCCGTGCTGGCCGGGTTTGAGCAGCCCGAGGATGTCGGCGTCGCCGACCACCGCCGAGACCGGGACGATGCCGCCGCCGAGCGCCTTGCCGAGCAGGTACAGGTCGGGCACCACGTCGTCGAGGTCGCAGGCGAAGGTCGCGCCGCACCGTCCGAGCCCGGACTGGATCTCGTCGGCGATCATCAGCACCTGGTGGCGGGTCGCGAGCTCGCGCAGCCCCCGCAGGAAGCCGGTCGGAGCGGGGATCACGCCCGCCTCGCCCTGGATCGGCTCGACCAGCACCGCGACGGTGTGCTCGGTGAACGCCGCCTCGACGGCGGCGAGGTCACCGAAGGGGACCTTGGTGAACCCGGGGGTGAACGGGCCGTAGCCGACCGTGGCCACCTCGTCGTCGCTGAAGGAGATCACCGAGATGGTGCGACCGTGGAAGTTGCCCTCCATGACGATCACGTGGGCCTCGTCCTCGGCCACCCCCTTGACCTCGTACCCCCACTTGCGGGCCAGCTTCAGCGACGACTCCACCGCCTCCACGCCGGTGTTCATGGGCAGCACCATCTGCTTGCCGCACAGGTCGGCGAGCGCGGAGATGAACGGCCCGTAGGTGTCGGAGTACACCGCGCGCGAGGTGATCGAGAGCTTCTGCACCTGCTCGACCGCGACCGCGACCAGGCCGGGGTGGGAGTGCCCGAAGTTCACCGCCGAGTAGGCCGAGAGGAAGTCGAGGTAGCGGTTGCCGTCGATGTCGACCAGCCAGGCGCCCTCACCGCGGGCGATCACCACCGGCAGTGGGTGGTAGTTGTGGCTGCCGTAGGTCTCCACCTGGTCGATCGCCTGCTGCTGGGCAGGGCTGGGTCGTTCGGTCATGGGCCTTTCCGGTTCTCGTCAGGCCAGCGATCCTACCCCCGCCCCGCTCGGGCCACTGCCGCCGGTGGGGCGGCACGGTTACGCTGGCGGCATGGACGAGACAGCACCCATCGTGATCGGCTACGACGGCTCCGACTTCGCCGACGAGGCGCTGCGCAAGGGGTTGTGGCTGGCCAGCAAGCTTGGCCTGACCGCCCGCGTGATCCGGGCATGGACGATCAGCAACGCGCCCCGTCCGAAGACCTGGGAGCCCGGGTACGTGCCCCCGGTGGAGGACTTCGCCGAGGCCGTGCTGGAGCAGTTGCGGGGTCAGGTCGCACCCGTGCTGGCCGAGTTCCCCGACGCGAAGGTCGAACTGGAGGCCCCGCACGGCGCTGCCGGACGCGAACTCGTCCGGGCCTCAGCCGAGGCGCGGCTGGTGGTCGTCGGCACCCGCGGGCTGGGCGGCTTCTCCGGCCTGCTGCTGGGATCGGTGTCGGACCAGGTGGTCGAACACGCCAAGTGCGACGTGCTGGTGACCCGTCGCCGCGGCGTCGACCAGGCCCCGCCGCGGCAACTGAAGCTCGATTCGGCGATGGGCGACTGATCGGTTCGGCTCCGGTGTCGCGTTCCCGCCCGAACACGGGCGGGAACGCGACACCGGAGCCCACGGGCGTCAGTCGAGGACGGCCACCGCAGCCTCGGCCAGCGCGACGGCGGCCGCGCGCCGGAAGTCCTTCGAGCGCAACAGCGCCACGTCGTCGGCGTTGCGCATGTTCCCCATCTCCATCATCACTCCCGGGTGCTCGGAGAGGTTCAGCGTGGCGATGTCGGTGCGGGGGCTGAACGCGGTGCCGGCGCCGATGTAGGTGCTGCGCGGCATGGCGGTGGCGTCCATCCGCCGACGCACCTCCCGGGCCAGGCGCAGCGAGGTGCGCTCCACCGCCGGACCACCGACCATCGTGGTGGAGACGATGACGTGGTAGCCGCGGGCGCCCCGGGCGAAACTGCCGTCGGCGTGGAGGGAGATGATCAGGTCGGCGTCGTTGGTGTTGGCGGCCGCCGCCCGCAGGTTCACGCAGGGCCCGGAGCCGTTGTCGTCGGGCCGGGTGAGCACGACCCTCGCCCCGCGTTGCTCGAGTTGCCGCACCAGCGCCTCGGCCTGCACCCAGTTGTAGGCGTGCTCACCCCAATCGTCGTTGGTGGCGGTGCCGGAGGAGTTGCAGGCCTTCTTCCGTCCGTTGCCGGCCGGGACGGGACGGGTGAGCGCCCTCGTCCAGATCGCGTTGTGGCCCGGGTCGACGACGATCGTCCGTCCGGCCAGGGGCTGGGGCTCCTCGGTCGGGGTGGAGGGCGTGGTCGTCGGAGTCGTGGGGACGGTGGGGGCGGCCGGCGTCCGGCTGGGGGTGGCTCCGGTCGGGGCCGGGGACGGGCTCGCGGAGGCGGCCGGGCTCTGGACCGCCGGTGCACTGCTGCTCGGCTGGCCCGCCGGGGCGCCGCACCCCCACAAGGCCACCACCACCGCGGCCAGCACGACCTCGAGCGCGAGGGTGGGGACGGGCCGGGGGCAGCTCACGGCCCGAGCTTACGTCCCTCCCGGCGGCCCGGCCTGGAGCCGGCTGCCGGAATCCCACGGCAGCCCGCGGTGTTGACCCGGCATCGAACTGGAGGAGACAGCATGAGCGAGGACATCCGCCACAACACCGACCGGCAGCAGTACGAGGCCTGGATCGACGACGAGTTGGCCGGCGTCGCCCACTACCGGCTGGAGGGCGACGTCGCGGTCTTCGACCACACCGTCGTCGAACCGGCCTTCGGTGGCCGCGGTGTGGCCGGACGGCTGGTCGGCTGGGCGCTGGACGACGTCCGCGCGGCCGGTCAGTGGCGAGTGCGGCCGGCGTGCTCGTTCGTGGTCGGGTTCGTCGCCAAGCACCCGGAGTACGCCGACCTGGTCGCCTGAGGGGGGAGCTAGGCTTCGATAGCTCCTCGCGGTTCGCAAGCTCACCGACCTGGCCTCAGCGCAGGTCGGTGCCCGGGGGCAGGGCGGGCGGGTTCGGGCGATTCCGGGCCCGGTTGGCCCGGCCCCAGGGCACACCTGGGCCGATCATCCCCAGCACCACCGGGATCGCGGTGCCGAGCATCGGCCACATCGGCCAGTAGTAGAGCAGCCGGCCGGTCGTGAGCACCGTCAGCAGCCAGATCGCGTTGAACAGCGCGGCGAGGGCGATCCAGCCGCGCAGCGCGACCCCACCCCAGCCGGGCCGGGGTCCGGGAGCCGCCGCCGGCAGCAGGTCCGAGACGAGGTCGCCGAGTTCGCCCAGGCTGACGGCCCGGGTGACGACCTCGGCGCGCTGCCGCTGTTCGGGCTGGGTCAGCCGGCCCTCGGCGGCCGCCTGGGCCAGCACGGTCGCGGCCCAGCTGCGGTCGGCGTCGGAGGCGCGCAGGCCCCGGTTGGCCGCCTGCCGCGGGTCGAGGGAGAAGCCTGCCCAGGCGTTGCCGGCCCCCGGTCAGGTTGCGGTTGGGGCAGGTTCTCCCAGCGCTCCGTGGTCATGGCGGCTCCTTCTGGTTCGGTCCGTCCACCGTCTGCCGAGGTCTTCCCACGCAGCGAGGCCAGCCTGCGGGAATGACCGTCGGCGAGGCACTCAGGGTAGCGGCAGCACGTCCACCGCGACGCTGAGGTCGGAGTGCTTCGCCTCCGTGTAGACGATGCCGCGCAGCGGGGACACATCGGTGAAGTCCCGTCCCCACGCGGTGACGATGTAGCGGGAGTCGGCGACCTGGTCGTTGGTCGGGTCCAGGTCGATCCAGCCCTGGGACGGCGTGAGCACCGCCAGCCAGGCATGGCTGGCGTCGGCGCCCTGCAGTTTCTCGCGTCCCGGCGGCGGCTGGGTCTCCAGGTAGCCGCTGACGTAGCGCGCGGGAAGCCCCGCCCAGCGCAGGCAGCCGACCGCGAGGTGGGCGAAGTCCTGGCAGACGCCGCGGCGGAGCCGGAGCAGGTCCTCGAGCGTGGTGCGCACCGAGGTCGCGCCGTGCTGGTAGGCGAAGTCGGCGTGGATCCGGCGGTACAGGTCTGCCAGCGCCTCCCCGAGCGGACGCTCCGGCGACAGGATGCCCGCGGCGTACCGGGCCACCTCCGGCGACCGGCTGACCAGCGGCGAGGGCAGCGTGAAGTCGGCGTGCAGCACCGGGTCGGCGTCGACGGCCAGTTCGCGCGCGGCGTCGCCGACCGAGGTCGCATCCAGCGCGGCCAGGTCGGGCTCGGGCCGGTCGACCTCGACCGTGCTGCGGCAGCTGACCTCCAGCGTCCGGTACAGCGAGCGGGTCTCCAGGTAGGTGGAGTGGTTCCCGAAGTAGTCCAGGTGCTCGGTCACCGAGTCCGGTTCGGGGTCGACCACGACCTCGCTGTCGAGCACGAGCTGGGTCTCGGTGTCGCGCGGACGCAGGAAGCCGCGGTTGTAGACCGCCTCCACGTCGTCGTCGTAGGAGTACCGGGTGACGTGGTGCACCTGGTAGCGCCGCTTGTCGAACCGGCCGGTCACCGCGCGCCCCCGAGGTCCCAGTCGGTCTCGGCGGTGTGCCGGGTCGCCTGCCGCGCGAAGTGCCGCTCGGCGATCGAGCCGTCCAGCCGCCGCAGGTCGCCGGCGAGGGTCGTGAGCCGGGTCGCGACCGGCAGGTCGGCGTCGGTCTCCAGCCGCAGCCGGACGCGTTCCGCCTCGGCCGCCAGCGGCTCGTCGCCCACCAGCCGGAGGTCGGCCGCCAGGGCCACGAGCTGGTGGGCCACCGAGCGCGGGTTGGCCTCCTCCAGCAGCAGCAGGGTGAGTGCGGACTCCCCCGCCTGCGCCGGGCCGGTGCCCGAGGCGGCCCGGCGGCGGTGGGTGATGATGCTCTCGCTCGCCCGGAGCACCGCCTCGGAGGTCAGTTCCGCCGCCACCGGCGCCGGCTCGGCGGTCGCGGTGAGCAGCTTGACGGTGTGCTGCGCGCGCTCCAGCCGTCCACCGGCGTCGAGGAAGGCCCAGGAGGAGTCCCGCACCATGCTCTGGGCCAGGATCCCGGCCCAGGCCAGCAGCGACTCGAGCACGTTCTCCAGCAACGGGAGCAGCGGCTGATCGGGCGGCGGCGCCGTCGCCAGGGTGCGCTCCAGCCGTCCGAGCACGCTCCAGGTGTCGACGCTCATCAGGTCGCGCACCCGCTGGGCCCGGTCGACGAGCACGCGGGCGTTGAAGCGCACCCCGCCCGGGGCGGCGGCGTCCAGCGCGACCCGGGTGAGGTACTCCACCGGCGCTTCGGCGTAGCGGCGTTCGATGCCGGTGATCCGGGCGACCGCGCCGTTCACCACGTCCATCGCCGCCGCACCGGGCGTCCCGGGACGGCTGGAGTGGTCCTCGGCGAGGTCGTCGGCGACCTTGAGCAGGCGGGCGGTCGACTCGGCCCGCTCGGCGTGCCGTCCGATCGCGAGCAGGGTGCGCGCGACCCGGGGCGTGACCCGGACGGGGTGCGCCGCGGCCACCACGGCCAGCCTCGGACGGGCCGGCGCGAGGTCGTCCGCGAGCGCGGCCGAGGGCACCCAGACGTCCTTGGCGAGGGTGCCGGCGCGGTGGGAGACGCTGAACTCGCGGGTCGAGCCGGCCACCCGTCCCAGGCCGCCGGGCAGGAACTGGAAACCGGCCCCCGAGGCGACCCCGAAGCCCCGCAGCACGAACCGGCGCGGTTCCAGGCCGGTGCCGGTGACCACCGGGGCGGTGGAGAGTTCCAGCGGCTCCTGGCCGCACCAGGCCCACGGCTCGGCGGCGATCCGGGCGGCGAGCTCGTCCCGTTCGGCCGCGTTCAGTTGCCAGCCGTAGCGCATCCCGCCGGAGTCGCGGTCGATCGGCTTGAGGACGAGCCGCGCCAGGTTGGCCCGGACGTGTGAGAGCCCGGCCGGCTCCCCGCACCACCAGGTCTGGGGCGAGCGCAGCAGCAGGGTCTCGCCGAGCAGGGCTTCGGCGACCCCGTCCAGGTGCGCGATCAGCGCGGGGTTGTCGAGGACGCCGGCGCCGACGGGGTTGGCGATGCCGACGTGGCCGTTGCGGGCCGCCTCGATCAGGCCGGGCAGGCCGATCTCGGAATTGCCGCGGAACTCCAGCGGGTCGCTCATCGCCGCCTCGACGCGGCGGAGCACGACGTCCACCGGCTCCAGGCGGTCGCCGGCGCGCAGCCACGGCCGGCCGCGGCTGGTCACCAGGTCGTCGGCCTCGACCACGTCGAAGCCGAGCATGGTCGCGAGGAAACTGGTGTCGAAGCCGATGTCGCTCGCGGACCCCGGGGAGAGGACGACCACGCGCGGGGTCTCCACCGAGCCCGGGGCGGCGTCCATCAGGGCGGCGGTGACGGTCTGGAAGAACCCGCGCAGCCGCGCCAGGTCACTGCTGCGGTGCAGCCCCGCCATGACGCGGCTGACGATCCTTCGGGTGACCATGGCGAAGCCGGCGCCGGCGGGGTCGGCGGTGCGGTCGGAGATGACGCGCCACGTGCCGGCGGCGTCCCGTCCGAGGTCGGCGGCGACCAGCAGCAGCCGCCGGGAGTCGCCGGGGACGGGTCCGTCCGCCGGACGCAGGAACCCGGGGTGACCCAGCACCGCGGCCGCGGGCAGCACCCGGCGGCGCAGCAGCAGGCGGTCGCCGTAGAGGTCGACGAACACCCGGTCGAGCAGGTCCGCGCGCTGGGCCAGGCCGCGCGCGAGCCGCGTCCACTCGCCCGCCTCCACCAGCACCGGGAGCGGGTCGATCGCCCACCTCCGGGACGTCCGGGCGGCCGTGGACCCGTAGGTGACGCCCTCGTCGGCGACGAAGGTGCGGGTCTCGGCCCGCGCGGCGAGCAGCCCGGCCGTCCCCATCGCCTCGATGGTCGCGGCCAGCGCGGCCTGGTGCGGACGGACCCCGTCGGCGTCGAGCAGTTCGTCGAAGGAGGCCCGGGCAGGGTGCAGCCGGTAGGCGTCCACCACCCCGCTGGCGCTCTGCGCGACCTGTACCGACATGCGGCTCACCTTAGGCGAGGCGGGGGCACCGGCCGACGGGCGACGGCTGGCCGGACCGGCTCAGGCCTTGAGGAAGGTCACCCCGCGCTTGGCGACCGTGAAGCCGCGGCCGGAGTCGAGGTTGACGCAGGTGATGCCCGACTTCTCGCTCTGGCAGAGGAAGTCGCCCTTCTTCAGCTTCTGGCCGTACGGCAGGACGGCGAGCTTGAAGCCCTCGTACCTGACCGAGCCGAAGCCGGTCGAGCGCCACCAGTCGACGTACATCCCGTCGGTCTGGGGGAGGGCCTCGACCCCGCCGCTGCAGAAGTACTCAGCGTCGTGCTGCACGGAGACGCCCGTCACGTCCAGTTCGGCGCCGGGGCACACCTTCGAGGCCTTCGGCACGGCCGAGTAGTCCATCCCGGCTGGGAAGTGGCAGAGCGTCCAGTCCTCGTAGAGCGCGCACCAGATCCGTCCGGTCGGGCTGGCGAAGTGGGCGGAGTCGAACGCGCCGACGTCGAGGGCTCCGTCCGCGGTGGGGAAGGTGGCCGACGGGGTCGGCGTCGGCGTCGGGGAGGTCGGCAGGGACGGGGACGTCGCGGCCGGCGTCGTGGCGACCGGGACGACGGGCGACGCCGACGTGGTCGCGCCGGGCAGGTTGACCACGAGCGAGCAGCCGGCCAGCACGGTGAGGGCGGCGACCACGAGGATCAGGCGAAGGGGGTGCTTCACGGCCCTGAGTCTGGCAGCTGGGTGTGACGACCCCCAGTGCCCCGAGTTGAGATTCAGCCAAGAATCGCCGGCTTGAAGGGAGGGAGGGGCCCGACCTCGGCCGCGTCTGTGCCGGGACGGGCCGGCCGGCCGGGTACGGCGAGCCGCCCTCGTGGCAGGAAGGGGGACGGTTCCCTTACGAACCAGCGGCGCGAAAGACCGTCCCCTTCTGCGCCAGGGAGCAGAAGCCATCGAAAGGCAAGGCTGCCGCCGAACGATCGGTGGCTTCCTTGCCTTTCGATGGCGTTGGTGAGGGAGGGGCCTGGACCTCGGGGCCGGGCTCGACGCAGCCGCCGTCGGGTGGGAGCGAGAATGGCCGGGTGAGAGTGCTCGTGCTGGGCAGCGGCGGCGTCACGGGAGCCGCGTGGCAGCTGGGGGTGATCGAGGGCCTGCGCGCCTCCGGGGCTGGCTGGAGCTTCGACGGCGCGGCTCCCGGCCTGGTGGTGGGCACGTCGGCGGAGCGTGGCTCGGCGCACTGCTGCTGGACGGGCAGTCGCCGGCCGCGATCGCCGACGCGTTCGCCGGGCTGCCGGCAGCGCCCGCGCTGCGCCCGGCAGCCCTCGCGCGGTTGCTCGCCGCCCAGGCCGCCCCCGACCGGACGCGGGCCGTCGCGCGGCTCGGCGAGTGGTCCCGCCGCCGCGGCACAGCCGCCGCCACAGCCTGGCAGACCACGCTGGCCGCTCCCCTGCTCGGACGGGACTGGCCAGCGGCACTGCTCGTGGTCACCTGTGACGCCAGGACGGGCGCGCCCGTCCTGCTGCGGGCCACCTCGGGGCTCCCGCTCCACCTGGCCGTGGCGGCCAGTTGTGCGCTGCCGGGGGTGCTGCCACCGGTCCGGGTGGGTGAGCGGCTGCTGTTCGACGGCGGGCTCCGCTCGCCCGCCAACCTCGACCTGGCCGGCGGTGGCGACTCCTTCCAGCTCGCCGGCGGCCCCGATTCCCTCGTCCTCGCCCTCGCGCCGCTGACGGGCTCGCTGCGGCCGTCCCGCCGGCCGCGGGTGCAGGCGCGGCGCCTGACCGCCCCGTCCCGGGCCACCGCGGCTCACCCCGCTCCCCGGGTCGTCCTGATCGAGCCGGACCTCGCCGCACGCCGCGCGATCGGTGTTGACGTGATGTCCGCGGCCCGGTGGCGGACCGCCTTCGCCGCCGGCGTCCGCCAGGGAGCCCGAGCGGCGGCGAACCTCGCGGCGGAGGATCACCCAGGGAGTTGAGTGGACAATCCTCCGCGTCCACCTCGTGGGCCCCAGGAGTGGGAGCCGGCCGGGATGGGCGCACCCCGGGGGTATCCCGGGGGAGTGCCGGCGGTTAGATTGGCGCCACCGCCGAGTGAGGAGAGCCGTGTTCCGCAAGATCCTGGTCGCCAACCGTGGTGAGATCGCCGTCCGCGCCTTCCGGGCCTCCACCGAACTCGGTGCGGGCACCGTCGCTGTCTTCCCGTGGGAGGACCGGCTGGCCGAGTACCGGCTGAAGGCGGACGAGTCCTACCAGATCGGCGAGCGCGGCCACCCCGTCCGCGCCTACCTCGACGTGGCGGGCATCATCCGGGCCGCCCAGGACGCGGGTGCGGACGCGATCTACCCCGGCTACGGCTTCCTGTCGGAGAACCCCGACCTCGCCCAGGCCTGTGAGCGGGCCGGGATCACCTTCATCGGCCCCCGCCACGAGGTGCTCGAACTCACGGGCAACAAGGCCCGCGCGATCGCCGCCGCCCGCGAGGCCGGTCTGCCGACCCTGCGCGGCAGCGAGCCGAGCGAGGACGTCGACACCCTGCTCGCGGCGGCCGAGGACGTCGGCTTCCCCCTGTTCGTGAAGGCCGTCTCGGGCGGTGGCGGACGGGGCATGCGCCGCGTCGACGACCCCGCGGCCCTGCCCGCCGCACTCGCCGAGGCGATGCGGGAGGCCGACGCCGCGTTCGGCGACGCCCGGATGTACCTGGAGGAGGCGGTCGTGCGTCCCCGGCACATCGAGGTGCAGGTGCTCGGCGACGCGACCGGCGAGGTCGTCCACCTCTTCGAGCGGGACTGCTCGGTGCAGCGCCGCCACCAGAAGGTCGTCGAGCTCGCGCCCGCGCCCAACCTCGACCCCGCGCTGCGGGAGCGGATCTGCGCCGACGCGGTCGCGTTCGCCCGGCACATCCACTACGTCAACGCCGGGACGGTCGAGTTCCTGCTCGGCGAGGACGGCCGCCACGTCTTCATCGAGATGAACCCGCGGATCCAGGTGGAGCACACCGTGACCGAGGAGGTCACCGACGTCGACCTGGTCTCGTCCCAGATCCGGATCGCGGCCGGGGAGAGCCTGGCCGGGCTCGGCCTGCGGCAGGCGGACGTGCACGTCCGCGGCGCCGCGTTGCAGTGCCGGATCACCACCGAGGACCCGTCCAACGGGTTCCGTCCCGACACCGGGGTGATCTCGGTGTACCGCACGCCCGGTGGCGCGGGCGTCCGGCTGGACGGCGGCGTCGTCTACGCCGGCGCCGAGGTCGGGGCGCACTTCGACTCGATGCTGGTCAAGCTCACCTGCCGCGGCGCCGACCTGCGCTCGGCCGCCCGCCGGGCCCTGCGGGCGCTCACCGAGTTCCGGGTGCGAGGGGTGTCGACGAACATCCCGTTCCTGGAGGCCGTGATCTCGGACCCCGACTTCCTCGCCGGGCACACGACCACGTCCTTCATCGACGAGCGGCCGCAATTGCTGCACCACCGCATCCCGGGCGACCGGGGCACCAAGCTGCTCACCTACCTGGCCGAGGTGACCGTCAACAAGCCGCACGGGGAGAGCCGCTCCAGCCTCGACCCGGTCGCGAAGCTGCCGGCCGCCGACCTCGCCGTCCCCGCGCCGGAGGGCGCCCGGCAGCAGCTGCTGCGGCTCGGCCCGGACGGGTTCGCCGCCGCCCTGCGCGCGCAGCAGGCGGTCGCCGTCACCGACACGACCTTCCGGGACGCCCACCAGTCGCTGCTGGCGACCCGCGTCCGCACCCGCGACCTGGTGGAGGTCGCCCCGACGATCGCGCGGCTGCTGCCGCAGCTGTTCAGCGTCGAGGCCTGGGGCGGGGCGACCTACGACGTGGCGCTGCGGTTCCTCAAGGAGGACCCGTGGGCGCGGCTGGACGAGTTGCACGCGGCGATGCCGAACCTGCCCCTGCAGATGCTGCTGCGCGGACGGAACACCGTCGGCTACACCCCCTACCCGCTGGCGGTCACGCGCGCGTTCGTGGCCGAGGCGGCGCGCTCGGGGCTCGACATCTTCCGGATCTTCGACGCGCTCAACAACGTCGACCAGATCCGTCCGGCGATCGAGGCGGTGCTGGAGACGCAGACGGCGGTCGCCGAGGCGGCGCTCTGCTACACCGGCTCGATGACCTCCCCCGGCGAGCGGCTCTACACGCTCGACTACTACCTGCGGCTGGCCGACGAGCTCGTGCAGGCCGGAGCCCACATCCTGGCGATCAAGGACATGGCCGGCCTGCTGCGGGCGCCGGCCGCGGCGAAACTGGTGACCGCGCTCCGGGCCAACTTCGACCTGCCGGTGCACCTGCACACCCACGACACCGCCGGCGGCCAGCTCGCCACCCTGATGGCGGCGATCGACGCCGGGGTCGACGCGGTGGACGTCGCTGCCGCGTCGATGGCCGGCACCACCTCGCAGGTGTCGATGTCCGCGCTGGTCGCCGCGTTGGAGGGTACCGGTCGGGACACCGGGCTCGACCTCGACGCCGTGACGTCGCTGGAGCCCTACTTCGAGGCGGTCCGGCGGCTGTACGCGCCCTTCGAGTCGGGGCTCCCCGGCCCGACCGGACGCGTGTACCACCACGAGATCCCCGGCGGGCAGCTCTCCAACCTGCGCCAGCAGGCGATGGCCCTCGGCCTGGGCGAGAAATTCGAGGACATCGAGGACATGTACGCCGCGGCGAACCGGATCCTCGGCAACATCGTGAAGGTGACGCCGTCCTCGAAGGTGGTCGGCGACCTGGCGCTGGCGCTGGTGGGGCGTGGCGCCGACCCGGCCGACTTCGAGGCGAACCCGGCCGCCTACGACATCCCCGAGTCGGTGATCGGGTTCCTCAACGGCGACCTCGGCGACCCGCCCGGCGGGTGGCCGGAGCCGTTCCGCACCCGGGCGCTGGCGGGGCGCGTGACCCGTCCGGTCGAGACCGAGTTGTCCTCCGACGACGCGGCCGCGCTGGCCGTCGAACCCCGCCGCACCCTGAACCGGCTGCTGTTCCCCGGCCCGACCCGCGACTACGAGGAGGCCGTGGAGGACTTCGGCGAGCTCACCGTCCTCAACACCCGGGAGTTCCTGCACGGCGTCAAGCCCGGCACCGAGGTGGACGTGCCGATCGAGCGCGGCAAGGGGCTCGTGCTGTCGGTCCAGGCGATCGGGGAGCCGGACGACCGCGGCATGCGGCAGGTGGTGTGCTCGATCAACGGCCAACTGCGCGTGGTGGTGGTGCGGGACGCGTCGATCACGTCCACCGTGGCGGCCACGGAGCAGGCGGACCCGTCGGTGGCGGGCCAGATCCCGGCGCCGTTCGCCGGCGTGGTGACCCTCGTGGTCGAGGCCGGCGAGCAGGTCGCGGCCGGCCAGCAGGTCGCCACGATCGAGGCCATGAAGATGGAGGCCGCGATCACCACCCCCGTCGCCGGACGGGTGGTGCGCCTCGCCATCGGACATGCCCAGGCCGTCGAGGGCCGGGACCTGCTGCTGGTGATCGAGTAGGCCCGGGCCCATCAGCGCTCGGAGCCCGGGCGACATCCTCGCCTCGCTACACGTAGTTCACGGCGCTACCCGAGTTCGGGTAGCGCCGTGAACAACGTGTAGCGAGGCGGTGTGCCGGGAGGCCCGAGCCGAGCGAGAGGGGCTCAGGCGGCCTTGATCGCCGACACCTCGAACTCGAGGGTGACCTTCTCGCTCACCAGGACGCCGCCGGTCTCGAGCGCCGCGTTCCAGGTGAGGCCCCAGTCCTTGCGGTTCACGACGACCTGGCCCTCGAAGCCCACGCGGGAGTTGCCGAAGGGGTCGACGGCCACGCCACCGAACTCGAACGGGATGGTCACCGGGTGCGTGACGCCCTTGATCGTCAGGTCGCCGGTCACGGCGACGGTCTCGGCGTCGGTGATCTCGAAGCCGGTGCCGACGAAGGTGATCGTGGGGTAGGTCGCCGCGTCGAAGAAGTCCGGCGAGGCGAGGTGGCCGTCGCGGTTGGCGTCGCGGGTGTCGACGCTGGCCGTCTGGATGGTCACCTCAAGGCTCGATGCGGACGGGTTGGCGCCGTCGATCGTGGCGGTGCCGGACACCTCGTTGAAGGCACCCCGCACCTTGGCGATCATGGCGTGGCGAGCGACGAAGCCGATGCGGGAATGGCTCGGATCGAGGGTGTAGGTGCCCTGCAGGCCGGTCAGGCTGGTCGAGGTGGTGGTCTGGCTCATGGTGCGTCCTCCGTGGTGGTTGAAGTCTCAACAATTACTGTAGGCGGCTCTGGTTGAGAAGTCAACTACCCGTCCGTTCACTGGACGGGGAATCCCGTCCACGGCAGTTCCCGCACCCCTGACGAACGCAGTGGGGGCCACGGTAGGGTGGCCCCAACTTGGAGGTGGACGTCGTCGTCCACCGTGTCGAAAGCAGGAGGAACTGCATGGCCAACGCGGTTTTCAGCCACGAGGACAAGAGCCTGGAACTTCCGCTGGTTCCCGCAACCCAGGGCAACCACGGCTTCGACATCAGCAAGCTGCTGACGGTCACCGGCGACACCACCCTCGACGTCGGCTTCGCCAACACCGCCTCGTGCCGCTCGGGCATCACCTTCATCGACGGCGACGCGGGCATCCTGCGGTACCGGGGCTACCCGATCGAGCAGCTCGCCGAGTCGTCCTCGTTCCTCGAGGTGTCCTACCTCGTGCTCCACGGCGAGCTCCCGACGGCCGACCAACTCGAGACCTTCTCGCGCCGCATCGCGACCTACCACCTGATCGACGAGCGCCACAAGGAGATGTTCCGCACCTTCCCGCGCAAGTCGCACCCGATGCCGGTGCTCTCGGCGGCGATCAACGCGCTCTCCACCTTCGCGATGTCCCGCTACGACCAGGGCGCCTTCGACCTCGACCGCGCCACCCACCTGCTGATGGGCGCCGTGCCGACCCTGGCCGCCTACGGCTACAAGAACTCGGTGGGCCAGCCGTTCCTCTACGCCGACGAATCGCTCAGCTACATCGAGAACTTCCTGCGCATGTCGTTCGGCCTGCCGACCGGCCCCTACCCCTTCGACGACGCGATCACCCGGGCGCTGGACGTCCTGCTGATCCTCCACGCCGACCACGAGCAGAACTGCTCCACCTCGACCGTCCGGATGGTCGGCTCCTCCGGCGCGAACATCTACGTGTCGGTCGCAGCCGGGGTCTCGGCCCTGTCGGGGCCGCTGCACGGCGGCGCGAACCAGGCGGTGCTGGAGATGCTCAAGGGCATCAAGGCCGAGGGCGGGGACGTCAAGGCCTACGTCAACAAGGTGAAGGACAAGAAGGACACCACCAAGCTGATGGGCTTCGGCCACCGGATCTACAAGAACTACGATCCGCGCGCGGCCATCGTCAAGAAGCACGCCGATGCGATCCTGAACACCCTGTCGGGCCACGACGAGCTGCTCGACCTGGCCGTCCAGCTGGAGGAGGCGGCGCTGTCCGACCCGTACTTCCAGGAGCGCAAGCTCTACCCGAACGTGGACTTCTACACCGGCCTGATCTACCAGGCGATGGGCTTCCCGCAGAACATGTTCACCGTCCTGTTCGCGCTCGGACGGCTGCCCGGCTGGATCGCCCACTGGCGGGAGCAGGTCAACGACCCCGCGACCAAGATCAACCGCCCCCGGCAGGTCTACATCGGCGAGGTCGAGCGGGCCTACGTCCCGATGGCGCAGCGCGGCTGAGCCCGTCCAGGTGGGACGGAGGAGGACCGGGCGGTTCTCTTCCGTCCCACCTGGCGCGTAAGGGAACCGTCCCCTTCCCGTTCACCTGGCGCGAAAGGGAACGGTTCCTTTACGGTTCAGGTGGCTACGCCGCGGTCTGGGCGCTCGGCGCGGCGGCCGTCGGTGTCGGCGCGCTGGGAGTGCTGGCAGTGCGCGGGGCACGCTGAGCGAAAGGGCCCCGGCCCGGTGTATCAGCTGGGGCGCCCGCGACTCTCACCGGTCGAGATCCCCGGCTGGAGGAGGACCAGATGAGACTCGTGAAGCTGGCGGCACTGGGAGCCGCCCTCGCCCTTTCCGGCGGCCTGCTGGTGCCGTCGACGACCGCTGCCGCGACGCAGGTCGTCGCCATTCCCGCGCCCACCCTGCTCGCCGAACTGAAGCTGGACATGAACGGCAAGGCCGGCAAGGACACCGCCCGGCTGTACGACAACCACGACGGCAGCTACGACGTCACCGTGACGCTGTCTGGCGGCGCGTCCGACACCGTCACGGTCGCCTCGACGATCGCCTCCGACTGGGGCATCGACCCCTGGCTGACGGCTGCGCGACTGGACGGCCGCAAGGGCTGGGAGCTCATGCTGCCCACCGGCGGCAACGACGGCTACACCTTCGTGGTGCTGACCTGGCGCAGCGGCAACCTCGTCCGCGAGAAGGCCCCGCAGCCCCGGTTCGGCACCGCCTACGTCTGGTACACCGTGAACGTCGAGGCCGCCCGCTACGGCTACCGGTTCACCACCACCGACGGCAAGCGCTACGTCAGGCAGGCCCGGCTGTACCCCGCCGGCAACCGCTGGGAGGGCACTGTGACCCGCTCGGTGTGGAAGTCCGGGGCGTGGCACGAACTGAGGACGAAGAACGTGAGCCTCACCAAGAAGCAGGCGAAGCCGTACCGGGGCATCTCCGGAGTGACCATCATCGACAACGCCTGACCAGACGCCGGCATCCCTGCACCCGCCGGCGAGCCGCCCGTCCCGCATCGGTTCCCCGTGGGACGGGCGGCTTCGTCACGTCCGGGACGTCGTGGCTCGTACGGATTCGCACGACGGACGGGGGTGCGAACCACCCCGGCAGTGGCAGAGTGGTGATCAGCCCCGGCACGTTCGGCGCATCGACGCCCCGGACCCCGGGCTCCGAGAGGAGCACGCCGTGACCGCCCGCCCGCTCGCCCTGATCGCGGCCCTCGCACTGCTGGCCCCGTTCACCGCCTGCTCAACGGTCGCGTCCGGCCCGGTCGAGACCCCGGTCGTCGCGGGCCCGGCGCAGACGACCCCGGCGCAGACGACCCCGGCAGCACCGGAGCCGGTGCGGACGCTGCTCACCGACGTCGACGGAGACGCCGCCTTCGACACCGTCGCCCTGCACAACCTCGGGGCAGACCGATTCCGGATCACGGTGACCACCCAGGCCGGTCCCGCCTCCAGCGTCGACTTCACCAGCGAACTCGAGGACTACTGGGAACCCACCGCCGCGCTGTACGGCACCGCCACCCTGGACAAGGTGAAGGGCTCGGAGGTCATCGTCAACCTGTGGCACCGCACCTCTCTCGGCGGCACCGGGAGCGACCGCGACCTCGCCGTGTACACGTGGCGCTCCGGGGCGCTGACCGCCGAGAAGGCACCGAAAGCGCCGAAGGCCAGGACCTGGCACTTCGGCGACTTCTGGGGACGGGCGCAGGGCTACCGCTTCTTCACCAGCCACGGCCGTCGCTACGTCGACGTCTCCGACCTCCGGCAGAAGTCCACCTCCACCCGCTGGAGCGGACGGATCGTCCGCTCGGTGTGGAAGCAGGGCGCCTGGGTGAGGGTCTCGAGCCGGACGGTGTCGCTCACCCCGGCGAAGGCCGCGCCCTACCTGCAGTACAGCGGACCGCCGGTGCTGCTCCAGCAGTACGCCGCCGACATCGACGGGGACGGCACGGCCGACGACGTCCGGTTCTACCGCTCGCTGGAGAACGACACCTCCCGGTTCAGGGTGAAGGTGATCACTGCGGCGGGCCCGGTGGTCACGAAGGCCGTCCGCGGCGAGGCGTCCGACACCACGATGGTGGGGGCCGCGGAACTGGACGGCGCCGCCGGGCGCGAGATCGTCCTGCTTGCGTTCAGCGAGGACCCGTGGTGGCGGGTCCTCACCTGGCGATCCGGCGCGCTCGTCGATGAGCCGGCACCCGCCATGTGCGGACGGGAGGCCGGTGGCGACTGGATGGGGTGCAGCGACGAATCGATCACCCGGTTCGACTTCTCGACCGTCGACGGCGTCCCCACCGTCGTGGTGGGCGAGGTCGGCGTCGAGGACTCCTACGCCTGGTTCCAGAAGGCCGTCTGGCAGGCCGGCGCGTGGGTGTCCGACCCCGCGTGGGGCGCGGACCTCACTCCGGCTGAACGCGAGGCCTTCACCCGCGGGTTCTTCGGCGTCGGGTTCGTTTCGGGGTAGCAGCCCTCAGCCGCGCGGCTGCAGGTGCAGCACGGTGGGCTTGCTGACGTCGGCGAAGAAGTCGTTGCCCTTGTCGTCCACCACGATGAAGGCAGGGAAGTCCTTCACCTCGATCTTCCAGATCGCCTCCATGCCGAGCTCGGGGTACTCCAGCAGCTCGACGCTGGTGATGCAGTCCTGGGCCAACCGGGCGGCCGGGCCGCCGATAGAGCCGAGGTAGAAGCCGCCGTGGGCCTTGCAGGCGTCGGTGACCGCCTGGGAGCGGTTCCCCTTGGCCAGCATGATCATCGAGCCCCCGGCCGCCTGGAACTGGTCGACGTAGGAGTCCATCCGTCCGGCGGTGGTGGGGCCGAACGAGCCCGACGCCATCCCTTCGGGGGTCTTGGCCGGGCCCGCGTAGTAGACCGGGTGGTCCTTGAGGTACTGCGGCATCGGCTCGCCGGCGTCCAGGCGCTCCTTGATCTTGGCGTGGGCGATGTCCCGTCCGACGATCACGGTGCCGTTCAGGGAGAGCCGGGTCTTCACCGGGTACTTGCTGAGCTCGGCCAGGATCTCGGGCATCGGACGGCCGAGGTCGATCTCGACCACCTCGCCACCCTCGAGGTGTTCGTGGGTGGTGTCGGGCAGGAAGTGGGCGGGCTCGCGTTCGAGCTGCTCGATGAAGACCCCGTCGGGGGTGATCTTGCCCAGGCACTGCCGGTCGGCCGAGCAGGACACCGAGATGGCCACCGGCAGGGACGCACCGTGCCGCGGCAGCCGGACCACCCGGACGTCGTGGCAGAAGTACTTGCCGCCGAACTGGGCCCCGATCCCCATCTGCCGGGTGAGCTCCAGCACCTGCTCCTCCAGCTCGAGGTCGCGGAAGCCATGCGCCGTCATCGACCCGGTGGTGGGCAGCGAGTCGAGGTACTTGGCGGAGGCGTACTTGGCGGTCTTCAGCGCGAACTCGGCCGAGGTGCCGCCGATCACGATCGCCAGGTGGTACGGCGGGCAGGCGGCCGTCCCGAGGCTGCGGATCTTCGCGTCCAGGAAGGTCATCATCGAGGCGGGGTTCAGGATCGCCTTCGTCTCCTGGTAGAGGTAGCTCTTGTTCGCCGAGCCGCCGCCCTTGGCCATGAACAGGAACTTGTAGGTGTTCTCGTGCCCGGGGGCGGTGTCGGCGTAGAGCTCGATCTGCGCGGGCAGGTTCGTGCCGGTGTTCTTCTCGTCCCACATCGTCAGGGGGGCGTTCATCGAGTAGCGCAGGTTGAGCCGGGTGTAGGCGTCGTAGACGCCCCGGCTGAGCGGGCGCTCGTCCGTGCCCTCGGTGAGCACCTGCTGACCGCGCTTGCCCATGATGATCGCGGTGCCGGTGTCCTGGCACATCGGCAGGATCCCGCCGGCGGAGATGTTCGCGTTCTTCATCAGGTCGAGCGCGACGAACTTGTCGTTGGGGCTCGCCTCCGGGTCGTCCAGGATGCGCCGCAGCTGGGCGAGGTGGGCGGGCCGCAGGTAGTGCGCGATGTCGTGCATCGCGGTCTCGGCGAGCAGCTCGAGGGCCTCGGGTGCCACCTTCAGGAACGTCCGTCCGTCCGGCCCCTGGAGGGTCTCCACGCCCTCGGTCGTGATGAGTCGGTAGGGGGTGGTGTCCTGCCCGATCGGCAGTAGGTCCTCGTACCCGAATTCAGCCATGTCACTCCTCGCTTCGTCGCGGCATCCATGCTGTCACGATTGGTCAGACCGCGTGCCCGCTTCGGTCGATCCGGACGGGGGTGCGGACGGCTCCGCGGGTGTGCCGGGGTGGTGGCTGCGGCGACAGTCGTACAGGTGATCGACAGCCCGCACCCAGCCGGGCGGAGGTCGCGCTGGTAGTGTCGGGAGCAGTCGGCGCGGACGCAGCGAGGCAGTCCGGCGACGCCCAGGCGGAGGTGTCGATGTTCGGGCAGACCCAGTTCGCGCCCCTCAACTCCCGGCTCAATTCAGTACTGGAGCAGGTGGGTGTGGGCATCGTCGCCCACCGCGGCACCGGCCACGCGAGCATCGCCGAGAACACCGCGCTGTCGGTGAAGGCGGCCATGCTCAGCGGCGCCGACATGGTGGAGATCGACGTCAGCGCCTCCAGCGACGGCGAGTTCTACTGCTTCCACGACGGCTACGAGGCGGAGCTGCTCGGCTTCGAGGCCAACCTGCAGTCACTCACCGCCGGCGAGATCGACCGGACGTCCTACATCTGGGTGGACCGGCCCGGACGGCGGGCGCGGGTCGAGCGGCTGCTGCCGCTGCTGGCAACGTTCCGCGGCACTCCGGCGATCTTCAACGTCGACCGGTCCTGGTGGCGGTGGCCGCAGCTGCTGCAGTCGCTCGCCGGGCTCGACATGGTCGACCAGCTGGTGATGAAGTGCCCGGCCTGGGAGGAGGCCGCGCTGCACCGGTTGCGCGACTTCGACGTGAAGTTCCCGTTCATCCCGATCTGCGGCTCGCCCGAGGACGTCTACCGCACCGTCGGCGACCCGTCGATCAACACCGTCGGCGTCGAACTCATCACGACCACCCAGCACCACCCGTGGTTCTCGCCCTCGGTGATCGAGGAGTTCCACGGCCTCGGGGTGTTCTGCTTCGTCAACACCGAGACCCTGACCACCGGCATCCCGCTGTTCGGCGGCCACGACGACGAACTCGCGATCCAGACCTCGCCGGCCGCCGCCTACGGCCCCCTCTTCGACCTCGGAGTCGACGCGATCCAGACCGACTGGCCCTGGCTCCTGCGGGACTTCCGGGACGCCCGGCGGGCTGGCAGGGCCGGGTAGCGCCCCGGCGGGCCCAGCCCCCGTCCCTCCCGCCCCCGCCCCGTCCCTCCCGTCCCCCACAAACGCCATCGAAAGTCAGAAACGCCGCCGATCGTTCGATGGCTCCCTTGACTTTCGTTGCCGGGGCGGAGCAGGATCGCCAACGGTTCCCCGGTGCCCTCGGAGCCGTGGTCGACGAACACGCATAAGGGGTGGAACCCGTACCCCTTCTTGAACGTCGGCTTGGCGTTCTCCTTGTCCGAATGCGCCGTCACCAAGGTGGCGTCGACGTCGACCACCAGCGGATGCTCCACCGTCGCCTCGTGGTCGGGGGCATGTTTGCCAGCAAGCAGCCACGCCCGAGCCCGGGCCTCGGCACGGGCGATGTCGATGGCCTTCAACGCCTGTGGTGCGTCGCCAGCGAGCAGGCTAATCAGCCGGGAGCGAGGTTAATGCCACCCGATCGGGACGGGGCTCCAACACTGTCGTGCGAGCCGTGATGGTCACACCGGCCCGATGCTCCTGTGAGTAGTACTCCACTGTGAACGGGACGGAGGCGAAGCCGTTCTCGAAGACGGCGTCGCTGAACTTGATGGTCGTGCTCATGGTGGCTCCTCTGCACTCGGGTGCTCTGGTGAACTCTCTGTTCTCTGTTCCAGCCCGAAGGTGCGCTAGCACCTCGAAATGGACGGGTGCGCGAGCGCTCTGTCGTTCATGAATGCCAGCCGGTGGAGCAGAAGAAGCAACCCCGCACAGCCACTGAGTGCGCGCGGGGTTGCTCGTGTCGCGGCTGTGCCAGGGCGCTGTTCTGCAGGCCGTTGCAGGACAGGCAGGGACAGGCGGCGCGAGGTGTTCTCTCACTCAGCACGGCTCAGAACAGCGACTGGGCTGTCTGTCAGGCTTCTTCACGGGCAGTGCGAACGGACTTGTACGGGTTACTGCACTCTCGGCGCGAGCAGGGTATCGGAGCTGTAGGGTGCGGGTAGTTTGCCCTGAGCCCAAGAAGGTGACCCCCGATGGCTTTCCACGACTCTCTCTCGCGGCGTTCGCTGCGTGTCCTTTTAGTCTCCCTGTCCGTCACCATAATGGCTTGTAACGGTGTGACGTTCGCTTCAGGTGACACGACGTCAGCTGCGGAACGGGATCTGCGGCTATTGTACCCGGATGTGGTTCCTTCGGCCGACCTGTCGGGTGAGCCGTTCACCGCAGGTGTGGTGACCGATCCGGCCGGTAAGCCAGCTGAGGGCGCGGTAGTTGCCCTGGAGGTCTGGCCGGACGGCAGAACGGTAAGGAAGCTGAAGGAGGGCGACCCGATCCCCGTGACGGTCGTCGCAAAGGCCGTGACCGACGCCGCTGGCTTGTTCACGCTGCGGGTGGAGGACACTCCCGAGTTCGACCAGTACTTGAAGAGTGCGCAGGCCGACTTCCAGATCGTCACTCGCGGCGAGGAGGCCGATGCCGTGACAGCGTTCAGCGGCGAGGTTATCAAGACGGGTCGCACCGTGAAGCTGACAAGGTCGACGCTGGACGGGCCCGTGCGGACCACTGTGCGGAACCCCAGGTCGGTGCGCAGCCTCGTCGATGAGCAGAACCGGTTCGCCCAGAAGGCGACAATCTGCGCCTGGTACAAGACCGGCGGTGAGACGGCACGGCCCGCGACGATTGCGGAGGTTTACTCGAAGTCGACGAAGGTAACCACCGACTACTCGTACACCGCCGGCTATTCCAGCACCCTTGGTGTCGGAGCCGGGGTCACGATCGACGCGAAAACGTTGCAACTGCCGGCGGGCGCCAAGATGACGGCGTCGGGGGTTGCATCGGCGTCGAACGAGATCTCCGCTAACTACACCGCCAGAACCGGCAAGTTGCATATGACGTTCACCAAGACCGCTCACTACTACTACGCGCGTCGCGGCTGCGCAACGACCAGTGGCTCGTCGACGATCATCGTGTCCGGCGTGACCTACGACACGAACATTGTGACCCGCCCGTCCGAACTTGACGGGGCCGTGTCGACGACGAACACCGCCGCCGCACCCACGGCGCCCTACTGCACGGGTGGCTACGAGAAGAACGCGACCGTCAAGACCGGTACCGGTACGACGTACGCCAGCGGGGTCGACTTGAGTGTGGTGGCGCTGGTCGGGATCGATCTGAGCTCACAGACGAACTGGACGGCCGGCACGTACGCATCGTTCTCCAAGACCGGGTCGGGTCTGTTCGCGATCTGTGGGACGAAGGCTCGGCCGTCGGCGACCGGGGTGAGCCCTGGAACGCTTGTCGTACAGGATGCCTAGGCCCCTGCGGGTGCGGCAGGTGAACTGGGCGACCCGCTTCCTGGTTGGCTTGCTGTCGGTCGCACTGCTGGGCGGGTGTGCCCGATCGGGGCCGCCGGCGAATACGGGCGACGTCGCGTTTGTCACCTGCTGTGTGGTGGTCGGCATGGATCCGCCGACAAGGTCGAGTCATCCGTCGGACGGCAACATTGAGGTCGTCAACAACGGACACAGCGCCGCCGTCCTCGGCCGGGTTCGAACAGGTGGCGGGGACGGTGCCCTGTCGGTGCGTTCGGCGTGGGTCGTGCCGCTGTTGGACGGTGTCGACTTCGGTGGCGGCCTCCACGTTCCCGATGACGATGGCGGCACGTTCGACGACCCGACTCGGGCCGAGAAGTGGCGGCAGCGGGTTCCGCTGGACGGGTTCCGGCTGGAGCCCGGGGAGGCCGCGAACATTCTGGTGGTCTACGACACGACCAGTGTGTGCGGCGGTAGATCGGACTGGCTGGCCCTGGCGTACAACAACACGGACGGCAGAATGGGGGCCGGATCGGCGTCGACCGATGTGGGTGCCGTCATGTCGTGGACGTCGAACAGTATCCGCCTGGATCAGAAGCCTGCGGAGTGTCCCGTCGTCGCCGGCTGACGCGGCCCGTTATCGCGGCGGCGGTCGTAGCAACCGTGTTGGCGGGGTCTGCGGTGGTGTGGGCCGTATCGGCGGCAAGCGGGCCGCCCGCCGGCTTGGTGGCGGTTGTGCGGGCTGATCCCTCCGGTTCGAGTCTGCTGTTGCGGTTCGTGTGCTCCGGGCTGGCCACGGGTAACGGACTGGTCGTGACGGCGGCGCACTGCGTGGGTGCTGCCGATGCGTCCCGGTTCGAGATTGTGGCGGATGTCACGGATCTATGCGAGCGCAACGGCTCGTCTGGGGTGCCGGTCGGGTCTGTGATCGCCGTTGATAGCGCCGCTGACGTGCTCTGGCTGGACGTGCCCGGCCTGAATCCGTTTCGGGAACTCGACACGGCCGACCCGACACCGGGTGATGCAGTGGCGTGGGGATGGGGCGGCCGCAGCGGCCCCTCCTGCCAGGCCCGATCTGTCTACCTCACCCTCATGGCCGACAGCGACTGCCGGACCGAACGCGACCGGTTCGGACTGCCCGCCACGTACTTCTGTGCGACACCAGCCGGTGGCGGCCCCAACACGTGCGGCGGTGACAGCGGCGGCCCCATCCTGCAGGCCGGACGGCTCGTGGGCATCACCTCCGCCGGAGCCGGCTGTGGCCAGAGATCTGTCGGCTTCGGAGCACGCGCCGAAACGCCCCCAGGTCGCTAACCGCGCTAGCAATGAACTCTGATGCCAGACGGCTGGCCCCGCTTGGCGTCGAGACTCAGGCGGGGCCAACACACTCAGGCTTCGATCAGCCGCCGTAGCAGGCGCACCGGATCTATGGCCGTCCAGGTACGACCGGGCGCTGTCCCGAGTTGGTGGTCGTGCCGATCCACGGCCGCTGCGAGGTAGCCGATGGCAGAGCAGAGCACATCGGCTGCATGACCGGCATTGCGAATGGCATCCTCGGTGACGCCGTCGATGATCCAGGCCCGTTCAGCTCTGCGCGACAGGGTGCAGGCGTAGGCGATCCGCTGGGTGGCTGTGTGCAGTTCCGGATACAGCGTTCGCGCTGCCGTGGCCCGGACTGCGCGTCCGGCCGCCCTGATGCCCGGACGGGTCTGTGCAGCGCAGCTGGCTCGCCAGGACTCTCCGAAGCCGTGCTGGTCGGCCAGTGGCTGGGTCAGGGTCAGGCAACCTCCCACAACCAGCCGCACAACGGGGCAGCGAAGTACTCGGGGTCGGGGTTCGCTGTTGATCGTGATCGATTCCGGCCTGATCTGGTTGACCCCGTCCCGTATAGCGGCTTCTGGCGGGGAGGTGAGCTTGCGAACCGCGAGGAACAACGACGGGTCGGGCCGTCTAGCCTGAGGCCCATGAACCCGACCAGCGCGGACGCGCGTCCGCCCGCGCTCGGACCGGGCCCGGGCGAACCGGCGGCCGGTCCCTGGCGCCGGAGCGCCCCCGACACGCTGCTGCAGCGGCTGCTCGGCTCCCCCGCCGCCCCCGCCCGCCACGTCCTGGCGGTGGACGGACGCAGCGGCTCGGGCAAGACCACCCTGGCCCGACGACTCCTCGCCGCCTGCCCCGGGTCGGCCCTGGTCAGCACGGACGACCTCGCCTGGCACCACTCGCTCTTCGACTGGGCTCCCCTGGCGGTGGACGGAGTGCTCGCCCCGTTCCGCCGCGGCGAGGAGGTGCGCTACCGGCCGCCGGCCTGGGACGTCCACGGACGCTCCGGCGAACTGCTCGTTCCGGCGGGCACCCGCGTCCTGCTCCTGGAGGGCGTCGGCGCGTCCCAGGCCTCACTCGCCGGGCACCTCGACGCCGCTGTCTGGGTGCAGTCCGACTTCGCGACCGCCGCCAGGCTCGGCATCGCCCGTGACATCGCCAGTGGCGTCAACGGCGACCCGGATCAGGCGGCCGCGTTCTGGCGGGAGTGGGAGGCGCAGGAGATCCCGTTCCTGCAGCGCGAGCGGCCCTGGGAGCGCGCCGACGTCATCGTCGCCGGCACCGGCTCGCCCCCGGACGAAGCGCTGTGGGTCGCGACCCCGTCCGGACGAGGTGTGGACGGGCTGGCGCACCCCGGGCGATGATCCCGACGAACTCCACACCGCTGAGGCAGCGCTCGACTCGGTGTGGCCAGCGAACCCGTCCGAATCCACGGCAGCTGCCACGCCGGCCGTGGAATTGCGGCAGCGTGGGCCCTGCAGCACGAGCGTGAAGGGGTGCGAAGTGCCATTCCAGGATGAACGGGCGGCCGCGGCGAGGCTGGCGGCGGGACCGCTGGGCCCCGAGGAGTTGCGGGAGATCGTCACGACCTTCCCCGGCCTGCGGCCCCACGTCGCCGCCCACCCCTCGACCGACGCACCGCTGCTCGGCTGGCTCGCCGGACTGCACGATCCGGTCGTCGACCAGGCGCTCGCCTGGCGGGCCTCCCGCGGAGGGACGACCCCGGGCCAGCCCGTCCTGCCTCCCATCCCGGCCGCGCTGCCGCAGATCGGCCGGCCGGTGCCGATCCGGCCGGTCGGCCAGTCGCCCGCTCCCCAGGCCACCGTCCCGAGGGTGGTCAGCCTGCAGAAGTCCCCGGCGCAACCACCTCCCACCACCGGACGGTCGCGCCGGCCGCTGGTCATCGCCGTGGCTGCCGTCGCCGTCCTGGCCCTCGGGATCGGGGTGGCGGTCGCCGTCCCGGCGCTGTTCCGGCCCACGCCGGCCGGCGGCACAGCCGGGGGCGGGGGTGGAGCCGGCACCACGACGTCCGACGACCTCTCGGTCACCGGCGTGGCACCGAAGGACTCCGCCTGGCAGGGCGGCATGCGCCCGATGTGGCAGGTCGACCCGGTGGCGGCCGCCGCCGCGGCCGGGCTGGACACGATTCCTGACACCGGCGGCTGGGGCGGGCGGAATGCGGACACGGTCGCCCTCGCCGCCGACGCCTTCACCGCCAGCGGGATCGCGCTGGGCGTCGATGCGGACAGCGGATCGACGACCTGGGCCACCTACACCCAGGAGTCCTGCGGCGGCGTGACCAGCGACGACCAGCTCCGCTGCTGGGGCGGACGGATGGGCGGCTACCCCACCCACCTGGTCGACCTGGCCACCGGTGAGGTGAACGACCTCGGCAACTCCCAGGCGCTGGACGCGGGGCTCCCCGAGGGCGAGGAGGACTACTACCGCTGGGGCACGGCTGTCATCGGCGGCGTGCTGGTGGCCAGTTGGCTGGAGGACCCGACCGAATATGACGACTCCACCCCCCGCCCCGGCTACATCGGCCGGGTGAACGACGCCGGCACCGGCCTTGCCTGGCGGAGCGGCTACCGGACGGCCGCGGGTGGCTTCGGGTCGGTTGCCACGACGCTGCTCGGCCGGGTGCAGCACGGCATCCTGACCACCCCGACGGTCGCCCTCGCGTCCGAGACCGGCGAGTCCCTGGTGCAGCAGGGCGCAGGCGCAGCCCTGCAGTGGGTCGCCGACGCCGTGCTGCAGGGCGGCTCCGACGCCACCAGCGACCTGGCCGCCCCGGACGGGACCTCGGTGGCCCGTCTCGACGAGGGCGCGCTCTCGATCACCACCGTGGCGCTGCCGCCGCACCCGCTGCGACAGTCGGGTGAGGCGATCGAGTCCTTCGACCCGGCCACCGGTGAGGCAATGTGGCACACCACGGTCGGCATCCCCTCCACCGGCAGCGACGCCGACGGCCACGTCACCGGAGTGCTCGCTGCTTACCACGACGGGCTGGTGGCGGTGGCACAGCAGCCGACGCCCGGCTCGGGCGCGGCGCGTGTCGCCGTCCTGCAGGAGGGCACGGGCACCCTGGTCTGGTCCACCGACGTCGCACTCGCCTCCGCCGCCTCCGCGTGGACGGTGATCCCGGCGTTCAGCGCGGACGGTTCGCTGGTGGTGGAGTCGGCGCTCGTGGAGACCCCGGAGTACGACGTCCCGCAGGCCACCGCCGGCTCGCTGACGATGTTCAACGCGACCACCGGCCTCGAGCTGTGGAGCACCGATGGGGTGGTCGCCGGCGGCTGGGCCACTGCCGTGCACTCGACGCCGTTCTCGCCCGATCTGGAGACCTTCGACGACATCGTCGTGGACAGCCTGGACGGCAGCTACCTCCAGCTCGTCGCGCGCCCCGCCGAAGCCACGACCACGGCGGAACCGCCCGCCGGTCTGCCCGCCTGCCCCGACGGCATGAGCGCGGTCTCGTGGACGAAGTACGCCGACGGCTCGATCCTGCTCTGCCGCGCCGACAGCCGGTACCGGCTGGTGTTCACCGACACGACCCGGACGGGCTGGGTTCCGTCCGGGCTCACCCTGACCAGCGGCGGCTTCGTGGTGACCTTCAGCGACGGTGCGCAGGCGACGATCGG
>Ga0073899_10000632_pt1 | contig 32254 bp, 2 predicted proteins | sample KloWWTmetaKNB5Ph_FD_88975 | JGI IMG/M metagenome (GOLD analysis project Ga0073899, IMG submission 88975) | Active sludge microbial communities from Klosterneuburg, Austria, studying microevolution and ecology of nitrifiers - Klosterneuburg... | ecosystem: Engineered > WWTP > Aerobic digester >... | reverse complement strand
GAAAGAGAACCGTCCCCTTACGGGTCACGATCCTTCGGAGAGCTGTCGGGCCGCGGGGCTCAGCCTGCCCGCTCTGAGAGGTCCAGCCAGCGGTCCTCCAGCTCTCCGAGCTCGGCGGTGAGTTCGTCGGCCTGCGCTGCAAGCTGGCCGAGTCCGTGGTAGTCGGCCTGGTCGTGCGCGGCGATCCGGGTGTGCAGTTGCCCGATCGCCGTCTGGGTGCGCTCGATCCGGCGTTCGATCGCCGCCACCTCCTTGCGGAGTGTGCGCAGTTCCGCGCCCGTCGGCTCCCCGGCGGTCGCGGACGGAGCCGCGGCCGGCGCCGCCGACGACGAGGCCCCTGCCGCGTGCCGCAGCCCCAGGTACTCCTCCACCCCGCCCGGGACGTGGCGCAGCCGTCCGTCGAGGATCGCGTACTGGTTGTCGGTGACCCGCTCGATCAGGTAGCGGTCGTGGGAGACGACCACCAGCGTGCCGGGCCAGGAGTCGAGCAGGTCCTCCAGGGCGGCGAGGGTGTCGGTGTCGACGTCGTTGGTCGGCTCGTCGAGCACCAGCACGTTGGGTTCCGAGAGGAGCACGAGCAGTAGTTGCAGTCGGCGCTTCTGGCCACCGGAGAGCTCGCCGACCCGGGCGGCGAGGTGCTCGCGGCCGAAGCCGAGGCGTTCCAACAGCTGGGCCGGGGTGAGTTCCTTGCCGCCCACCTCGAAGCTCGTCCTGGTGCGGGCCAGCACGTCGCGCACCCGCTCGTCTGCGATGTCGGCGAGCTGCGTGAACTGCTGGTCGAGCACCGCGAGCCGGACGGTCTTGCCGCGCTTCACCCGTCCGGCCTGGGCGGGGACGGTACCCGCGAGCAGCCCCAGCAGGGTGGACTTGCCCGACCCGTTGGCACCCAGGATGCCGGTGCGCTCACCCGGGCCGAGCCGCCAGGTGACGCGGTGCAGCACCTCGAGGTCGCCGTAGCCGGCGGAGGCGTCCAGCACGTCGATGACGTCCTTGCCGAGCCGGGCGGTCGCGAGCCGGGCGAGCTCGACCCGGTCGCGGACGGGCGGCACGTCCTCGATCAGCTGGTTCGCTGCGTCGATCCGGAACTTGGGCTTGGCCGTGCGCGCCGGGGCACCCCGCCGCAGCCAGGCGAGTTCCTTGCGCATCAGGTTCTGCCGACGGGCCTCGGTCGCGGCCGCCTGCCGGTCGCGCTCGACCCGCTGCAGGACGTAGGCGGCGTAGCCGCCCTCGAACGGCTCGACGATCTGGTCGTGGACCTCCCAGGTGGCGGTGCAGACCTCGTCGAGGAACCAGCGGTCGTGGGTCACGACCAGCAGGCCGCCGGAGGTGCGGCCCCAGCGGGCCTTCAGGTGCTCGGCCAGCCAGGCGATCCCCTCCACGTCGAGGTGGTTGGTCGGCTCGTCGAGCGCGAGCACGTCCCACTCCCCCACCAGCAGCGCGGCCAGCGCGACGCGGCGCCGCTGCCCGCCCGACAGACTGCCGTAAGCGGCGTCCCAGCCGAGGTCGGCGACCAGGCCGGCGATGATGTCGCGAATCCGGGGGTCGCCGGCCCACTCGTGCTCGGGACGGCTGCCCACCACCAACCCGGCCACTGTCGCGTCGGGGTCGTGGTTGTCGGCCTGGTCGAGCAGGCCCACCCGCACCCCGCCGCGGTGGGTCACCCGTCCGCCGTCGGGCTCCTGGACGCCGGCGAGCAGCCGCAGCAGCGTCGACTTGCCGTCGCCGTTGCGACCGACGATGCCGATCCGGTCGCCCTCGTTCACCCCCAGCGTGACCGCGTCGAAGACGACCCGCGTCGGGTACTCCAGATGCAGGGACTCGGCCCCGAGCAGATGCGCCACCCCCCAAGCCTAGGGAGTTCCCACGCACCGGCGCCCCGCGACCAGCGAGGGGCCGCACCGCCGAGCCCAGGTGCGGCCGTCCAGCCAGCTGGGACCCGCCTCGCTACACGTAGGTGCGCCTCGCTACAGCAGGAACGGTAGCGGGACGCACCTACGTGTAGCGTCGCGACCCTGGAGCCGCGCCACCTCGCCGGCTCCTGGACGGGCTCAGGAGGCTCAGGAGGCTCAGGGGGCTCAGGGGATCGGCCTACTTCGACGCGCGGGCGAGGGTGCAGTCGTTGTCGTGCAGGCTGGGCAGGGCCTTCGCGGAGAGGACGATGCCGACCTCGACCCCGGTGCAGGTGGTGCCGCGCAGCACGCCCGCCGCGGTCTCGGTGTAGATCAGGGCGGCCTTGCCGGTGCCGGCCAGGCGGTTGTCGGTGATCGTGGGCGTGGCCTTGCCGGCGACCTGGATCCCGACGCTGCCGCCGCGGATCCGGTTCCCGGTCAGGACGGGGGTCGCCTCGTCGACCACGGCGACGCCGATCCGGTTGCCGACGAAGGTGCTCCGCTCGATCGAGCCCTCGCCGACGCCGAGGAAGCAGGCGCCGCACTCGCCGTTGCGGCGGAAGGTGGAATCGACCACGCTGACGCGGTGGCCACCGCCGACGGCCAGGCCGGCCCAGGCGTTGTCCTGCAGGACCACGTCGGTGAGCTCGACCGTGGTGCGCCCGGGCGAGGTGCCGGTGTCGGCCCCGGCGAGGTCGATGCCGGCCCCGCCGCGGGAGTCGGGGTCGGCGCGACCTCCGCTCAGGGTCGACCGTTCGATGCTGATGGTCGTCGCCGCGCCCGCGACCAGGACGGTGCCGGACGTCTCCTCGTCCCGGGTGATGGTGAGGTCGCGGAACCCGACCAGGTCCGGGGAGAGCACCAGGACCGCGGCGTCCGGGGCGCCGGAGACCAGGGTGGTGGCGTCGCGGTCGACGCCGACCAGAGTGACGCCGTCGAGCAGGACGAGGGTGTCGGGCAGCCGGTAGCGGCCCTCGGCCAGGTAGAGCGTGGCGCCGGGCGCCGCGGTGGCAGTCACCGCGGCCAGGTCGTCGCCGGCCGCGACCTGGACGGTGCGTTCGGTGCCGGTGGTGCCGGTCAGGTTGGCGGTGAGCCGGGCGAGCACCGCCTCGGCGACGGCGCCGTCCGCGACGACCCCGCCCAGCGCGGTGGTGAGCTGGGCGAGGAAGTCCTCCTGCGCGCAGCCCCGTTCGAGCTGGCGCCGGGCCTCCTCGAGCGCCTCGTCCAGGGCGGTGGCGGCGCTGGTCGCGTCCGCGGGCGCCTCAGAGGGGCCGGACGGCTGGGGTGAAGCAGAGTCCGTCGTCGCGTACGACCCCACGTAGGTCTGCACCGCCTGCTTCAGTGAAGCCACCGCAACCCGGCAGGGATCCTGGCTCGGCGATTCCGAGGGGGTCGGCACCGGCGGCGGGGTCGCTCCACAACCACCACACACCAAGAGGGCCAAGACCGCAGCCATCGCCCGCCTCGCCCTCACCCGAGGAACGTACACCCGTCTCCAGCGACACCGCCGAAGCCAGCGGGACGCAGCCGCCGGCGGCCAGGTCGAAGCGGTTACCGGCCTGGCACGCGACCCGCAGGCCCGACAGCGGCGTGAGCGGGGCGAGCGGCCCGACGACCCCGACGAACGTGACCGCGGGGGTCGCTGCCCCGAGCGACCTCGCCGACACCGCCCACAGGGCGTCCAGCCAGCGGGCCAGCCCGGCCGGGTCGGGCGCGGCCAGGAAGTTCGCCTGCAACGGGATCACGCGCACCCCGTCCACGACCACGGCGCCGAGTTGGCCGGCCGCGGCCTTGCCGTCCATGCTCGCCAGCCACGCCTGGCCGGCGGACTGCACGTGCGCCACCAGCGGGCCGCTCACCTGCGCGGCGCGGGCGAACGCGGCCAGCAGCGGCTTCGGCGCCTTGACGCTCACCAGTCCGCCGCGGAACCCGCCCATGGGCACCTGGTAGCGCTTCAGGGTGCCGCCATTGGTCGCCAGCACCTTTTCGGCCTTGTGGTCGCGCAGGTACTCGTCGTCGCCGACACCGCCGAGCAGGACGTCGCGGTGGTCGGCGATCCGGCCCTTGGTGCGGTTCTCGCCGGCGTCGGTCGATTGGTCGTCATCGGCGTTGACGATGTCGCGGCCGCGACCGCCCCAGAGCGTGTCGATGCCGGTGCCGCCGATCAGCCAGTCGTTGCCGGCGCGGCCGATCAGCAGGTCGGCGCCGTCGGTGGCCAGGCCGGCGCCGCCGCTCCGTCCGTCGGACGGGTCGAAGTTGCCCAGCCACTGCAGCGGCTCGGTGCACGCCGGGTCGACCACGCCGGTGCCGCAGAGCAGGATGCGACGGTTCGGCTTCTTGCGCAGGAAGAGTGCGAACTCGCCCTTCTTCACCCGGCCGAAGCCGAGCAGCCCGCCGTCGTTGAACGGACGGTCCCAGCCGGACTCGACCAGCTGCCCGGCGGCATCGAGCGCCCACGAGGTGGCCAGCGCCTCGGCGCCCGAGACCAGGTCGTCGCCGTAGCCGCCGTCGACCACGTCGTCGTCCCAGCCGCCGTAGATCACGTCGGAGGAGAAGCCGACGCCCTTGGGCTGCTTGGTGTCGAGGTTGAGGCCGTCGGTCCACTCGTCGTCGCCGAAGATGACGTCCGAGCCGGTGCCGCCGGAGATCCAGTCGTGGCCCCAGCCGCCGACGATGCCGTCGTTGCCCGCGTCCCCGAACAGGACGTCGTTGCCGCCGCCGCCGTAGAGCGCGTCGTCGCCGGCCTCGCCGTGGAGTTCGTCCGCGCCCCAGATGTCGAGCAGGCCGGTGCCGGCGGTCGCCGCCTGGGCCTGGGTGAGCCGCGGGAAGAGCCACGCGTTGGCGTCCGGGCCGCCGGCGGTGTGGTCGAGCAGCACGACGACCCGCAACAGCCGGTCGCCGAACAGGGCGGCAACGGTGGCGCCGACGCCGGTGAGATCGGCCAGGATGGAACTCACCGGGGTGGCCCGCAGCACGTAGCCGTTGTCGCCGACCAGCACGTCGGAGTCGGTGCGGTTGCCGTCGGTGTCGTCGTTGCGTCCCGCCTGCGTGCCCGCCCCGCCGAACAGGATGTCGCGGCCGTCGGGCCGGGAGTCGCGGACGGTCAGCGAGAACACCGCGGAACTTCCGCCGATGATGTCGTCGCTGCCGCCGTTGCCGAAGACGACGTCGTCGCCCCCGCCGGCCTCGATGTAGTCGTCGCCGTCGTCGGGCCGCAGCTGGGAGGCGTGCAGGACGAGGTGGCCGTCGGCGTCGCGCACCGCGCCGACCACCAGATCGATCGAGCCGTCGCCCTGGATCGTGTCGTCGCCGAGTTCTCCGAAGATGACGTCGGCACCGGCGCCCCCGGCCAGGTGGTCGTCGCCGAAGGCCCGCACGGCCGCCTGCTGCGCGAGCACGTCGTGGTCGAGCAGCACGAGCCGCAGGAAGGACGGGTGCCAGCCGGTCGCGGTCAGGCTCCAGGACTGGTCGATGCGGGCGTTGTCGCCGAACAGCAGGTCGGTGCCGGCGCCGCCGTCGATCCAATCGTCCCCGACGCCACCGACCGCGAGGTCGTCGCCGGCGTCGCCGCGCAGGGTGTCCGCGCCGCCGCGGGTGCCGCCCCAGCTCGCCACGCGGCGCTGCCGCAGCGCACCGAGGGTGAGCGTCGTGGCGAGGAAGCCGAGGTCGCCGAGCAGCACGTCGTCGCCGGCGCCTCCGGAGGCGGTGTCGCCGCCGGTCCCGCCGATCACGACGTCGTCCCCGGCACCGGTGGCGAGCGTGTCGTCCCCGGCGATGACCGGGTCGGTGGCGAGCACCAGGCCGACCAGGGTCTCCGCGTTGGTCGAGAAGTCCCCCGGGCCGCCCCAGCCGGCCAGCCCGACCGCCGCGGCGGCCAGCGCCGCGTACTCGCCCGCACTGAGCACCCCGTCGGCGAGCCCGGTGAGGTCGGGGACGGCGTCCAGGGCGAACCACAGCACCAACCCGTGGTCGCCCAGGACGATGTCGGCGCCGCTGCCGGTGGTGATCGCGTCGTCGCCCTGGCCGCCGAAGACCACCAGCGGCAGGCTGGAGCCCGCCGCGTCGAGGGTGTCGTCGTCGGAGGCGTCGGGCCGGCTGCGGTCGGGGCCCTGCAGGTGGAGGACGACGTTCCCGTCCTGCCCGGCGGTCAGCTCGGCCAGCACGGTGTCGTCGCCCAGTCCGGTGTTGAGCCAGGTCGTGGTGCGCCGGCCGGCGCGGGAGAAGCTGCCGTCGATGAACAGGTGGTCGGCGCCGTAGCCCGTCCAGAGCCGGATGCCGCCGGCGAAGTCGCCGGTCGCCGCGGCCGCGTAGCTGATCGAGCCGGCAGCCAGCCCCAGCAGGGCGATCTCGGCCCAGTCGGCGACCGCAGCGTCGCGGGCCTGGGCGGCGGCGATCCGGTCGGTGAGGAGCACGTCGGCGTCACCGGCGCGGGCGTCGAGGTCGCTCACCAGCAGGGTGCCGTGGCCGGTGCCGAACTGCAGGTTGAGGCTGCCGAGGAGGTCGTCCAGCACCCCGCCGAGCAGGTCGGGGCGCCGGTTCAGGGCGACGTCCGCGGTGGAGGAGACGTAGACCCGGTCGTCGCCGGCGGCGGCGTTCACGTTCGTCACGGCGGTGGTGCCGCGGACGTTGAGCACGTCGTCGCCGCTGCCCAGGGTGAGGTCGAGCCGTTCCACGCCGGTGTAGGTGATGCCGTCGGTGCGCAGCAGCCCGCCGATCGCGGACGTGGCGCCGCTGGCGGCCAGCAGCAGGCGGCGGGGCCGGGCGGTGTCGGCGTTGACCTCGCCGCGGAGGCCGATCAGGTAGCCGGTGCCGACCGCCCACACGTACACCGACTCGGCGCACGGGGTGGTGTCGAGCCGGCCGCAGGTCGAACCGGGGAACAGCAGCGCCTGCACCTGCGCCGCCAGGTCGGCCGCGCTGGTGCCCGCGGCGACGGTGAGGCTGCCGAGGCCGGCGCTGGCGCCGCCGAGCAGTTCGCTGACGGTCAGGGTGAACGCGGCCACGCCCGCGACCGGGGTGACGGCGTAGAGCAGGTCGAGCGAGCGGCCGAGGGCGTCCAGGGCGGTGCGAGCGGTCATGCCCAGCCCGGTGAGCGTCGACTTCGTCAGCCAGCCGAGGTTGTCGGCCGCGTCGCCGGAGTCGTCCAGCGTCACGGTGTCGTCCCCGGCGCCGCCGTCCACCAGGAGGGTGGCGGCGAGCAGGTCCAGCAGACCTTCGCTGCTGCCGATCGCGACCTGGTCGTCCCCGGCGCCGCCGGCCACCCGGGTGTGCCCCTCGATGGTGCGGACGGTGATCGCGTCGGCCCCCGCGCCGCCCTCGATCCCCGTGGTGCCGGCGTGGGTGGTGACGACGAGCAGCCGGTCGGCGCCGCTGCCGAGCAGCACCTCGAGGGCTTCGGCGTCGAGGTAGGTGACGCCGCCGGGCAGCATGCCGAAGCCGGTCAGCGTGGTGGCGTCGAGGGACCCGCTGCCGCCGGCGGTGGCCGCCGAGTCGTCGAAGCTCACGGTGTCGACCTGCGCCGTCTCGACCGCCTGCCCGGTGCTGGCACTGACCGGCCACGGGTGGCCCGAGGTCTCCCCCGGCAGCAGGACGGGCAGGTAGGCGTCGATCTCGATGTCGTAGTCGGGGTCGGGGTCGTTGCCGCCGGAGACGACCAGCGCCCCGGTGATCGCGGCCAGCGTCGTGGTGCCGAACGAGACGGTCGTGAGGTTGCCGGCGGCGTCGCGCACGGTCACGTCCGGGGCGTGCCCGCCGACCTGGATCCGGTCGCTGCCCAGGCCGCCGTACACCGCCACCGCGACCCCCGCGTCGGTGGAGAGGACGTAGATGCGGTCGTTGCCCTGCTGGCCGTAGACGGTGAGCCGCTCGATCCCGGAGTAGGAGATCTGCAGGCCGCTGCCCCAGATCCCGGCGGCGGTGATCACGAACACGTTGTTCGACTCGTCGCCCACGATGACGACGAGGTCGCGCCCGGCGCCGCCCTCGATCGCGACCGGCGCGTTCTGGGAGTAGCTGATCTGGTCGGCGCCCGCGCCGGCGTTGATGCTGGCGACCGAGTCGATGTCGACGAAGGTGCGCACCACGAAGATGTCGTCGCCGTCGCCGCCGAACAGGGCCAGCGCGGCCTGGTTGCGGTACACCTCGAAGACGTCCGCGCCGGCTTCGCCGTTCACGGTGGCGGCGACGTGGATGCCGTCCGACAGCCAGCCCCGGGTGGATTCGAAGCTCGCCCCGGCGCCGAACTCGGGATCGGCGACGTAGGAGGTGAACACCTGGCCGACCCGGGTGAGGTCGTCGCCGTCGCCGAGGTTGGCGGTGACCTCGGCGGCGGTGCTGTCGAAGGCGACCAGGTCGTCCCCCGCGCCGGTGTTGAGCACGACGGCGGTGATGCCGGCGGCGTAGGTGAGCCACTCGGCAGCGGTGTACGCGCCGGCCACCGCTGCCGTCAGGGCCGCGACGAGGCCGGTGGTGGCCGTGGCGCGGAGCAGCAGCACCTCAGCAAGGCTGGTGCCGTTCACGACGACGGTGTGCTGCCCGGCGGCGTCGTCGACCACGTCGATGCGGGACGTGCCGCTGCGCCACAGGTTGACCTCGGTGGTGTCGGCACCGGCCTGGCCGTCGATCCGCAGCCGGGCCGCGAGCAGGTTCGGGGCGCCCGGGGAATCGGGGGTCTCGTTGACGACGAACCGGTCGGCGCCGGGCCCGCCGTTGACGAAGGTGGGGACGGCGGTGGCCGCGACGAGCACCCGGTCGGCGCCGCTGCCGAGGCCGAGGGTGAGGCTCTCGGCGCCGGTGTAGGTAAGCACCCCGGGCATCCCGAAGCCGGTCACGCTGGTCGCCCGGATGGTGCCGGCCAGGTCGTCGGCCGACCCGGTGGAGTCGAGCACGACGGCGTCGGTGCCCGCGCCGCCCTCGAGGCTGACCTCGCCGGCGATTCCGATGAGTTCGCTGCCCGCCGAGGCGAACCGGACGGTGTCCGCGCCCGGGCCCAGGTCGATGGCGGTGCTGCCGGCGTGGGTGCTGGTGACGGCGAGGTCGTCGCCGCCGCGGCCGAGGGTCAGCACGAGCGCCTCGACGCCGGTGTAGGTGATGCCGCCGGCCATGCCCAGCCCGGTGATCATGGTGGCCGACAGCGTGCCGGACCTCCCGATCAGGTCGCCGGCGTCGGAGACGATCAGGGTGTCCAGGCCGGTCTGGTCGCCGGTGACGCCGCCGTCCAGGACGAGCGCGGCGGCGATACCGTCCAGCGTCCCGTCACCGACGGGCCAGTCGGTGGCGGTGGCGCCGAGCCCGGCCTGGCTGCCGACCACGACCCGGTCGTCGCCGGCGCCGGTGAGCAGGGTGAGCGGCACGTCGATCGCACGGACGGCGATGCGGTCCGACCCCGAACCGGTGTCGATCGTGACGGCGTCGACGCCGTAGCCGACCTGGGCCCAGCCGCCGTCGCCGGTGCGGGCCTGCAGGTGGCCGGCGGTGACGACGACGTCCTCCCGCAGGCTGGTGCCCTCCACCACGAGCCGGTCGCTGCCGTCGGAGGCGAGGATCGTGACCGCGACGGGGCCGGCCTGCCGGAGCGAGAGCCGCACCAGGTCGGCGCCCGCACCGGGGTCGACCGTGACGGTTCCCGTCCACGCCTGCGCGGAGCGGCTGCTGCTGCCGAGCGCGAGCACCCCGTCGGCGTCGCCGAGCAGGATCATGGTCGCCGAGGCGCCGCCGGTGAGCCGGGCGGCCTCGAACAGCCCGCCGAGCTCCTCGGCGACCGCACCCGCGGCGAAGTCGGTGCCGACCACGGCGCCCACCACGAACAGGTTGTCGTAGAGGCCCAGATCGGCGTCGAAGGACTCCACCAGGGTGTCGTGGCCGCCGGCGTCGGCGAAGCTGTCCTGCCCGGCGCCGCCGGTGACGGTGTCGTCGCCGGTGCCCGAGTCGATGCTGTCGGCGTGCGGCGAGCCGATGACGGTGTCGTCGCCGGCGCCGCCGACCAGGGTGAGCGCGGCCCGGTCCTGGGCCAGGCCGGAGGCGTCGATGGTGTCGTCGCCGGCGCCGGAGTCCACGGTGACCCGGTCGCCCTCGGCGCGGACGGCGTCGGCGGCCCAGATCGTGTAGTGGCCGACCCGGGTGACGGCGAGCTGGACGGTGTCGGTGGTGTCGGGGTTCCCGTCGTCGAAGGTGCCCTCCCCGACCCGGAAGGTGTCGCCGGCCTCCGAGCCGCGGACGGTGAGCCGGTCGCTGCCGCCGGTGCCGAACAGGATCGCGAGCGAGGTGACGCCGGAGCCGTCCAGGTCGGTGACGGTGACGGTGTCGGAGCCGGTGCCGGTGTCGATCGAGATCCGCTCGACGCCGACCGAACTGCGGGTGGCGCTGCCGGTGTAGGTGACCGCCCCGCCGCTGGCGCCGACCACGACGGTGTCGGAACCGCCGGTGAGGCCGAGCAGCAGCCGGTCGGTGCCCGCGCCGCCGTCGATGACGGTCGCCCGGCTGCCGTTGAGCACCGCGGTGAGGTCGTCGTCGCCCGCGCCGCCGTCCAGCCGCACGGAGTAGCCGTTGCCGACGAGGTGGTCGTTGCCGTCGCCGCCATTGAGGGTGACCGCCCCGGTACCGGTGCCGCTGAGGGTGTCGTCGCCCGCATCGCCGTTCAGGGTGACGGTTCCGGTGCCGTCGGCGGTGAGGATGTCGTCGCCGTTGCCGCCGTTGAGGGTCGCCGTCCCGGCACCACCGCTGCCGAGGACGTCGTCGCCGTCGCCACCGTTGAGCGTCACCGGCACGAGCACCGAGTCGTCGACGACGACGGTGTCGTCACCGCTGCCGAGGTTGCCGACGATCGCGGTGACCCCGTTGTAGGTGTTGCTGCGACCGAAGGCGGTGATGCGGACGGTGGCGCCCTCGGGCGTGCTGCCCAGTTGCTCGATGACGTAGGACTCGTCGATGTCGCCGGTGCCGATGTTGCGGCTGCCCGCCCGCAGGCCGGTGTTGAGGTACAGCGTGCCGCCGCTGAACGTGGTCGGCGAAGTCTCCGAACCGGCCAGGTAGGTGGGCCTGGGGAACTGGAGGTAGCCCAGGGTGAAGCTGGCGGTCTTGCGGAAGGTCCAGAACAGGAAGCGGATCCGCACCTCGATGCTCAACTCGACCTTCACCCGGCCGTCCGCGCCGGCGGTCTTCGTGTCGAGGCCGAAGCTGGCGGAGATCCCGGCGCCGGCGATCGTGAACCCGAAGGCACGCACCGAGACGTCGGCGGAGACGGAGAGGTTGAACCGGTAGTAGGTGACGCCGTTCTCGAGGTAGGTGCGCGACTCGACGTGGAACCCGAAGTCGCCCCGGATGCCGAAGCTGCTGCTGCCGATCTGCAGGTAGCCCGAGAGGTTGACGTTGAAGTCGCCGTTGGACCACAGCTCCACCGAACCGCTCATGCCCGCCAGCCCGAAGAGCTTCATGGTGGCGTTGGCCCGCAGGTACCAGTTCCCGTTGCTGACCGCGATCGTGAAGGACGCGTCGAAGCGGACGATCTCCAGCAGGTTCACAGTGCCGGTCAGGCTGAGCGTGAACGACTTCGCCGCGATGCCGAGCAGCGCGCTGCTGGAGGTGTTGAGGGCCAGCGTGCCGGTGCCCGAGAGCCGGAACAGGCCCGAGCCGGCGCTGGCGCTGACCGAGACGGCCAGCCGGAGCGCGAATCCGTTGCCCTGCACGGCTGCGCCGCCGTTCGCCTCGAAGACGAGCCCGGCGAGGTCGAAGTGCAGCGCGAACTCGAGCTGGAAACCGGTCGGGGCGATGGTGATCGCGACCGAGCCGCTCGCCGTCGCCAGCCCGGCGAGGTCGATCCGGGCACTGATCGCCAGCCGGAAGCCGGGCGCGACCGTCACCGAACCGAAGGCACGGGCGGTGCCGGTGGTGTTCAGTTCGACCGTGGCAGAGGCGGACGCGCCGATGCCGAGGTTGATCCCGCTTCCGAAGCTGGCGTCGAGGCTCACCTCGAAACGAGCCACCAGTCCGGCCGAACTGACGCTCAGGCCGGAGTCGCGAAGGGTGACCGACCCGATCCCGCTGAGCTGCATCGTGCCGTTGACGAGGAGCTCCAGGCCCGTGTCGGAGACCTCCAGTTCCACCTGGCCGTTGACCACGAGGGTGTCGAGCAGCCGCAGGTCCCCGCCCATCAGCAGCCGCCACCCCCGGGTGATCCCGATCTCCTGCGACCCGACGACCAGAGCGCCGGCGGCATCCCGCTGGAACCCGTTGAACAGTTGCACGCCGCCCACGGTGGTGGTGTTCACTGCGAAGGTCTGGATGGTCTGGGCCTGGTCGAAGGAGTTCAGCTCCAGCAGGAACTGGCCGTTGAGGCTCACCCCCGGGATGGAGTTGGCTCCGACGGTGAGTTGGATCCGACCGACCACACCGGTCCCGGCGGTCCCGGCGCGGGCGGTCAGGTTGACCACGCCGGTGACCGAGCCCAGGAACGGGATGGTGCCGCCGACGGCTCCGTCGACGATGAGGTACGCGTCGTCGGGGGTGCCGCCGGTGGTGATCCCGAGGTAGCCGGTCAGCGTGATCAGCTTCGCGATCCGGAGTTGGGCCTGCACCGTCGCCTTGATGTAGAACTCCCCGCCCGCGGGCGCGGCGGCGCGCTCCTTGCCGTCCAGGCCCGGGGCGGCGGCGTAGACGGTGACGGTGGTCGGGTCGCCCGGCTTCAGCAGCGGCAGCAGCGAGACCGGGATGGTCAGGGTCTGGGTGCGGCGGGTGGTGTTGAACATGATCGACACCGAGCCGGTGACCTCGAACAGGTTCTCGATCGTGGGCAGCCCGACCGACACCCCGGCGGCGATGGTGAGGCTGCCGGCCACCCCGAAGTCGCCGCCGACCAGGTCGGTGCGGACGAACAGGACGCCGGTCGCCGACCCGTAGTGGATGGTGGTGGCACCGTTGCCGTAGCTGAGTTCGCCGGTCAGGTACAGGTCGAGCCGGGGGTGCGCCGCGGCCGAGATCGCAACGTAGATCCCGCCGGTCAGGTGGAACAGCTCGGTGCTGGTGCCGGGGATCGCGACGACGACCTTGCCCGCCAGTTCGAGCCCGAAGCTGTACGGGGCGAGCACGTAGGTGCTGGTGAGCGCGCCGCCGCCCTCGCCCATCCCCTCCAGGGTGAGCACCTCGGTGCGGGTCTGTCCGGTGAGGTTGATCTGCAGCGTGCCGGCGGCGTACAGGTCGAGGCCGTACTGCTTGAGCTCGGGGATCTCCGCCTTCACCGTCGCCACGCCCCAGAACTGCGGGACGCTGGTGCTCGGGTCTCCGAGGTCGAGGATGAACCGGCCGGAGGTGGCGCCGAGGGTACCCAGCCCGTACACCGACAGGCTGCCCGAGAAGGTGAGGATGAAGACGAGCCGGTTCGGGTCGATCTCCAGCGTCACCTGCGCGTGCAGGTCGAGCAGCGGGGAGTCCAGCAGGCCGGCGGTCTGCAGCAGGATGCCGCCCGAGAGTTCGATGAAGAACGACTGGCCCTGGGTGATGACCCGGAAGCTGCCGCTGGTGCCACTGCCCGCGTTGCCGGCGGCGTCCGTCCAGCCGTCCGGGAGCGAGACCGTGACGGTGCCGGCGGTGAGGCTGCCGCTGTAGAGGTACCGGACGGTGTCGCCGTCGAGCGCGACGGCGCCCGCGGCACCCAGCGATTCGGCGCCGGCGCCGGAGAGCTGCAGGGTGAGCCGGCGCAGGGCCGTGAGGTCGAGCCCGCCGACGCCGGTGTAGGTGACGTCGAACCAGATCGCCTGGGTGGGGGTGCCGCCGGTGGCGCCGGTCGCGACCCCGGCGTCGCCGTCGGTGCTCGCCCAGCTGCCGGCGGTCATCGCCAGCGTGTAGCCGGCGAGGGTGTCGGTGTAGCCGAAGAAGTAGCGGAAGGTGCTGCCCTCGACCAGGACGGGGGCGCCGATGAAGGTGACGCCGGCACCGGCGCGGGTGAGGGTGAACTCGGCGGCCGCGTCGAGGATGCTGGCCGGGTCGACGGGGAAGCCGGCGATCGAGGCGAAGGTGATGTCGATGAAGCCACGGTGGTTGATCGCCACCACGTCGATGACCTGCCCGGGGTAGGGGCCGGTGACGGTTGCGGTGGGCTTGGCGACCGTGAAGGTCTCGGTCTCCTCGGCGTTGCGGCGGCCGCCGGTGTCGGCGAAGCTGCCCGACACGAAGGTGATGGTGTAGGCGCCGGCGCTCAGCGTGCCGCTGAAGGAGTAGCGCCAGGTGGTGCTGGTGCCGACCCGGGTCGGGGTGCCGAGGCTGACCTGGTTGCCGGAGGAATCGCGGAGGATGACCTCGCCGCCACCGATGGTGGCCGGGTCGATCGCGAAGCCGGCGGAGGGCCGGAAGGTGATCTCGAGGTACGAGCGGGCGTTGATGACGTCGAGGCCGATCGTGCTGCCGGAATCGGAGGAGTCCGCGGTGGCGCCGACGACGGTGAAGCGGTGGACCAGCGTCGTCTCCGGTGGGGCCGGCCCGATGTTGTCCGAGAACGCGTCGAGCTTCACGGTGACGACCACGCCACCGACGCTGAACGAGCCGGTGAGCAGGTAGCGGTAGGTGGTGCCGGAAACCAGGATCGGGCTCTGGCCCGACAGCAGCGCGACGCCCGCGGCACCCGCTCCGGCCAGCACCAGTTCGTCGCCGTCGATGGACGTGGGATCCAGGCTGCCGCCCACGCGCGGGTTGAAGGTCACGTCGATGTACCCGGTCGGGGTGCCGGTGAGCGTGATCGCCACCGGCGTGGCCTTGTCGCCCGCGTAGGCGACCGCGTCGAGGGTGGTGGAGACCTGGCCCCGGGCTCCGGTGACCTGCACCGCCGTGCCGTCCACCCAGGTGCCGCCGACGACAACCGGGACGGCCACCCCGTCGCCGCTGCGGATGATGCCGCGGCTGGTGTCGAGGGTGAGGGTGATCCCACCGGCGGAATACAGCTGGAGGCCCGCGGTGGCGGTGTCGAGGTCGAGGTAGGAGGCCGCGTCGAGCAGCGAGGCGAGGTCGACGCCGGCGCCCAGCACGAGGTTCAGCACGGCCTTGCCGGCCAGGCTGCCCAGCGTCGCGCTCCCCACCACGATGTCGGTCTTCGCGACGAACGACCACGAGCCGGCGGTCGGGATGATGGTGATGGTGCCGGTGTTGGCGAACGCGCCGGTGACCCAGTAGCGGATGGTGTAGCTGCCGCCGTCGCCGCTCAGCTTCAGCGGGGCGCGGGTGGCGTCCAGCACCGCGGTGCCCAGCGCGGACCCGGAGAGAACGAACTCCGCGGCGGCGTCCAGCAGCGAGGCGAGGTCGATCGTCTCTCCGTCGGGGGCGGTGAAGGTGACGTCGAGCCAGGTCCGCCAGCCGCGGCCGTTGATGATGTTGATGTCGATGGTGGCGCCCGAGGTCGGGTCGGTGATGACCGCGGTCGGGCCGGTGACGGTGAAGCCGAGCGTGGTGGCGGCGCTGCCGGCCCCGGTGGTGGTGACCCCGCCGGAGGTGGAGTCCGCGTTGCGGATCGCGCCGGCGGCGAAGGTCAGCACGACCTTGCCGATGCCGAGGGCGTTCGTGAGCGTGTAGCGGAACCGGGTGATGCCGAGCGTCGTCGCCGCCGTGGCGAGCAGGTCCTGGCCGGACGTCAGGTCGGCGCTGGTGAGCACGTCGACGCGCACCTCTGCGGTGGTGGAGTCGCCGTCGTCGTCGTAGCTGTAGAACGCGGTTCCGGAGGCCGCCAGCAGCGGCACGAAGAGGATCCCGCTTCCGGTGGTCACCGCGACGATCGGGACGGGCCGGCCGTTCACCCCGAGCGTGGAGCCGTTCAGCGTGATCGTGAACTCGGCCCCGTCGTCGAGGATGTCGGCCAGGTTGAGCCGGGCGCCGGTGGGGGCGGTGAAGACGACATCGACCCAGGTGCCGGTCGCGCCCACGTCCACCGTGCCGCCGGAGGCGCCCGGCCCGCCGAGGTCGACGCCGGGCTGGGTGGTCGTCGCGGTCGGGTCGGTGCCGTCGAAGACGTCGAAGCTGACCTCGTTGCCCGAGGAGTCCCGGAAGCCCATCTTCAACTTGCCGTAGAGGGTGAGCAGGCGCACCTGGTCGGGGATGTCGGCCAGGAACAGGACGGTGGCGTCGCCCTGGGCGACCTTGGAGAGGTCGACGTAGAGCCGGCCCGAGAGCGAGAGGTTGTCGGCGGCGAAGTTCAGCTTGCCGATGATCAGGATCTTGCCGTCGGTGGAGATCTTGAGGATCACCTGGCCGTTGAAGAGCTGCTCGGAGGTGTAGATCGAGAAGATCTTCGCCGAGCCGGTGATCACCATCGGCGCGGTGAACGCGGCCAGGAAGCCGCCCATGGACGGGTTGGCGGCGACCGCCTTGGCCTGCGCCGCGGTCTGGGCCTGCAACGAGCTGAGCCAGGTGGCCGCCGTCTCGGAGGTGGGCAGCCCGGCGATGGTCGAGCGGAGCGCGAACGGGTCGTCGAGCGAGGGCAGGCTCTTGAAGAACTCCACGCCCGCGGCGAAGTCGTTGATGCTGAGGCCCGAGTTGGGCTCGAGCAGGATGCCGCCGGGCACCTCGACGCTGATGAACACCTGCAGCGGGCCGAGCTCGCTCAGGCCGAGCCGGATGGTGAAGCCGGCCAGCCCGGCGATCGAGAAACCGCCCTGAAGGCCGACGTAGAACACCCGGTGCTCGACCGGGGTCGTGGTGTCGAAAGTGCCGATGATGTTGAAGGCCGAGTCGAGCCGCAGGATGCCGCCGACCAGCCCGGCGTTGATCTCGCCGCCGAAGAGTTCGCCCTTCACGGTGACCCCGAAGGACTCGATCGCGATGATCGGGAACTCGCCCTCGGCGAGCAGTGACGGCCGGATCTTCACGCCCTGCACCGCGCCGGAGAACGTCATCCCGGCCAGCCCCTGCAGTCCGGTGACCGAGGCGGAGAGGGTGAGGACGAAGTCGGCGGGCGCGTTCTCGATGTCGTCCCACTGGATGCCGAGGGCGTCGATCCGGATCGGCAGCCAGGTCGGCCACTGGAAGGAGTCGCCGGTCGCCGAGCCGACCGAGAGGAAGACGCCGAACCCGGTGTGGGTGATGAGGTCGCCGTTGCCGGTGAAGCCGAAGTTGCGGCCCTCGCCGCCGATGCTGAGCGAGCCGATGGTGACGGCCGCGCCGACGGCCCCGAAGTGCACCATCTCGGCGTCGGTGCCGGCGGCTCCGGTGTCGAGCTGGAAGTCGCGGGCGGTCAGCGTGACGTAGCTGCCGAGCACGACCTGGAGGGTGTCGACGTCGAGCTGGAAGGCGTCCACGACCCCGTCGGTGAAGTGGAGCGCGATCCGGAACGCCTCGTCGTCGGGGGTGCCGTCGGAGCGCTTGTCGTCGGCGGTCCTGGAGTCGGTGAGGCTGGCCGAGAAGGTCTTGCCGGGGAAGAGGGTGGCCCCGCCCGTGGCGAGGTACAGCGAGCCGGTGAAGTCGGCCGACGCCCCGCCGGCGCCGAACGTGACGCTCAGCCCGGAGATGCCGACCCGCAGGTCATCGAGCACCAGGATGCCGCCGAAGCTGAGCCTGCCGCCGCCGGTGGTGCTGAGCTGGTCGCCGGTCGCGCCGGCGGGCAGGGTCGAGGACGGGGAGCGGTAGACGAGTTCCGCGGTGCCGAGGCTGAACCCGTTGTCGCGGACCACCAGGCCCGGCACCAGGCCGGCGGCGAGCGTCGCGTCGTTGTTCGCGTCGATGTTCGACCGCGTCGCCGGGTTGTACGGCCGCAGCCGGCCGGTGACGCCGAACCGCGGCAGGGTGATCGTGGCGGTGTTGATGCGCAACAGTTCCTGGCCGGCGGCGGCGTCGGGGTCGTAGCCGATCACCACACCGCCCGCGGTGAGCTGGGCGACGTTCGGGATCTCGGCGGTCAGCGAGGCGACCTGCAGCGACCAGGCGCCGGTCGGTTCGACCCGCACCTTGCCGCTGAGCAGGCCGAACACGTCCACCGCCAGGCCGAAGGTGCCCTGCACCCCGATCAGGTCGACGGTGATCCCGCTGCCGGTCTGCGCGGTGGTGGTGCCGGTGGTGTTGGTAGCGGCGCCGCGTCCGAACGCGAGGCTGGCCCGGTTCACGCTGAGGCTGATCGACAGCACGACCATGCCGTCGGCGAAGCCGAAGTCGGCCAGGCCGACGGCGGGGTTCTGGAGCGTGAGCGGGCCGAGCGAGAACGACCCGTTGGTGGTCTTCTCGCCGGGTGCGGAGGGGTCGATCGTGAACGACTGGGACTGGTTGGCCGGGTTCGTGGCCCGGGTGCCGTCGGCGGCCACGGTCGCGACCCGGCCTCCGGTGAAGGAGACCAGCACGGTGCCGGTGCCGAACAGGCCGGTCGCATTCGAGGTGTCGGAGTCGGCGAAGAAGTACCGGTAGGTGACCGTGGTGGCGTCGTCGCCGCGTCCGGAGATCAGCAGCGGCGCCCCGCCGACCAGGGTGGGACGGCCGTCGCTGTCGCGCTTGAGGTCGGCGACCCCGCTGCCGGTGAGCGTGAACGGCGCCAGCGCGACCGCGAGGGTGGCCTTGTCGATCGGGTTGCCGTCCAGGCTGGTCCAGGTGACATCGAGGTAGCGCTGGGCGTTGAGCTGGCCGACGGTGATGGTGGCGCCGTTGGCCGGCGAGGCGAGCGTGGCCACCGGGCCGGGCCGGGTCTGCGTGGCGGTCGGGGTGAAGACGACGAAGTACTCGTCCTCGCCGGAGGTGAGGTTGCCGCCGTTGTCGGCGAACGCCCCGGCGATGAACCGGACGGTGACCAGCGCGTTGCCGCTGATCGGGGCGGCCAGCGTGTACTGCCAGGTGGTGGCGGCCAGCTTCACCGGCGCACCCGAGAGCGCGACCGCGGTGCCGTTGACGAGCACCTGGAGTTCGGCGGCCGCGTCGGTGATGGTCGCCTCGTTGAGCCCGACCCCGTTGGGGTCGTTGAAGACGACGGTGATGGTGCCCACCGCGGTCTGCACGACGGCCGCCCTCAGCGGGGTGACCAGGTCGGCGGTCGGGAACACGGTCGGGTTGTCGACGCTGCCGGTGAGCGGGTCGGTGGTCGGGAAGAACTCGAAGCCGGTCACCTTGAAGGTGGTGAGGCGGAAGCCGGTGGTGGCCGAGATGGTGAACGAGCCGTAGCCGAGCAGGCTGGCGACCCGGGTGTCGCCGACCTTCACCAGCACGGCCGCCGGTGACACGACGACCGACAGGTCGCCGTTCGGGGCACGGGTGAGCGACAGCGTGCCCGCCAGGGAGAACACCCCGGCCACCGCGATCACCAGGTTGCTGGCCCTGAACGAGTACGAGCCGGCGGCCAATGGGGTGGCTGCGGTGCCGGAGCCGGGCACCACCGGCGGGGTGAGCGTGGCGCCGGAGGTATTCACTGCGAACGCGACCGTGCCGCTGACGCTGAGCCCGTCGAGGCCGAGCAGTGCGAACGTGCCGGTCGCGACGAGCGCGAAGCCCGTGGTGCCCTTGACGAAGGCGATGCTCGCCCCGGTGATGAGCACGCCGATCGCGTCGGGGTTGGCCGTGCCGTCGGCGAGCCGCGAGGGGCCCTTGCCGATGAACAGCTCCAGGCCGGTGCCGGAGAAGGTGCCGTCGGAGCCGATCTGGAACTGGCCGGCGCGGACCTCGAGGATGTCGCCGAAGTCGAAGTCGAGGTCCTGCACGATGAACGCGAACCGCGGGTTGGCGGCCAGGGCCACCGCGACCGTGGTGTCACCCACGGCGATGGTCTGGTTGACGGCCACGCCGGTCGTGTTGATGCTGAAGCCGACCGAGGCGCCGAAGGCGAAGCTGCCGCCACCGACCGCGATCCGCCCGGTGAGCACCCCGGCGACGCCGCCGGTGACGGTCGTGCCGGCACCGGTGGCCGTGCGGGCGGCGAAGACCACCAGCGCGCCGCTGGCCCCCGACAGGCCGGGGTTGTCCCCGCCCACGTCCTGGCTGGAGCCGATGCTGACTCCCGCCACGGCGAGCCGGGTGACCTGGTGACCGGTCGGCCCGAAGCGGTCGAAGGCGAGGTCGCCGTGCAGGGCGACGCCGCCGATGGTGAAGTCGAGGTTGCTCGCGGCGAGCCGCAGGTAGGGGCCCTTGGCGAGCGTGAGGGTGCGGGTGGTGGCCGCGGTGCCGTCCGCGCCCGAGAAGGTGACGGTCTGGTTCACCGCGACGCCGAGGGTGTTCACCTGCAGGCTGAGGTCGCTGCTGAACCCGACCGGCAGGTTCACCAGGGCGACCGTGCCGGTGAGTTCTCCCGCGTACCCGGTCGGCAGGACGAGGATGACGCCGCTGCCGTTGCTGAGCCGCAGCCCCACGTCGTCGCTGTCGTCGCCGGCCGCGCCGGCGTCCCCGAGGAACAGGCTGACGTCGCTGAAGCCGAGCCGTACCACCCTGGTGCCGGCGGCGGTGCGGGTCTGCTCGAACAGCACGACGCCGGAGAGGCTCTGCCCGAAGAGGGTGATCCGGGCCGGGTCCGAGGGGAGACCGACCTGCACGCGCAGGGTGCCGGCCGGGACGGCGAGGGTGGCCGCCACGCCGCCGATGCTGAGTTCTGTGTTCACCGCGGCGGCGGTCGTGTTCACCTGCAGCACCACGGTCGCGGCGAGGCTGAAGTCCTTCGACAGGGTCTCGTTCAGGGCCAGCGAGGCCACCAGCGAGCCGGCCAGGCCGGTCCGGGTGATGAGCAGCGCGCCGGAGGCGGTGACCGTCGCGAAGGTGGTCGCGCCGTCGCCCAGGGTGAGGCGGGCGTCGGCGACCACGAGGCTGATCGCCCCGGAGGCGGTGTTCTTCGCGAAGCCGACGTTGCCGACCAGCCGCTGCCCGCCGATCTCGAGGACGATCCCGGTGCCCGCGACGGCGATGCCGGGGGCCAGGGCGGTGCCACCGACGGTGACCGTGCGGGCGAGGCCGTTGAACGCGACGCTGAAGCTGCCGCCGAAGGTGACGCCCGGGACGTCGATCGTCACGGTCGCGCTCACGGTGCCGGCGACGCCGCCGGGCAGCCCGGGCCGGGCGCCGATCACGGCGAGCGTGCCGGAGCCGCCGGAGACGACCACGACGTCGCGGCCGGCGGCGGTGAGCCGGAGCGAGAGGTTGCTGAACCCGACCGTGAGGTCAAAGGACGGGGTGGCCGGCAGCGAGCCGTCGGCGGCCAGCACGGCCCGGCGGTCGAAGGCGAGGTCGGTGCGGAACGACTGCCCGCCGATCGCCAGGGCGAGCCCGGTGACGGTGACGCTCAGGTAGTCGCCGGCGGCCAGCTGCAGGCGCTGCTCGGTGCCGCCGACCACGAACGTCTCGTCCACGGCCAGGGGACGGGTGACGCCGCCGGCCGTGGTGCGCATCCGGTTGAGCTGGAGTGCGACCGCGGCGCTGAGCGAGCCGAGCCCGGCGCCGAGGCTGATGGTCGCGGTCGCGCTGACCGTCCCGGCCAGGCCGGAGGGGGTGATGAGCAGCAGGGCGCTGCCGCCGCTCACCCGCACGCCGATGTCGTCGCCGGTGTCGTCGGCCGTGCCGCCGTCGTCGCCGAGGAAGAGCTCCAGGCCGCTGGCAGCGAGCTTGAGGCTGCTGACGTCGTCGGCGGTGCCGAACCGGCGGTCGGCGCCGGCGGTGGTGAGCTTCTCGAACGAGAACACCCCGCCCAGGCGCTGGCCGGCGATCGCGATGCTGACCGGCGCGTCCGCGGTGCCGAGCTGGAGTCGCAGGAAGCTGCCGGCGGGCAGGTCGAGCCCGTTGCTCCGGACGGCGGCGGCGGTCGTGTTGATCTCCAGCGCGACGCCGAGGGCGCCGATCTCGAGCCCCGTGTCGGCCAGCCCGACGAGGGCGAAGGTGCCGCTGATGGACGCGGCCAGCCCGGCGCGGGTGAGCAGCAGCGTGCCCGTCCCGTCGGTGAGCCGGACGCCGCGGGCCTCGCCGAGGGTGAGGGTGACGCCGGTGGCGGCGACGGTGGTGACCCGGGCACCGGCCGGCCCGGACTGGCTGATCCAGAAGGTGCCGGCAATGGTCTGGCCACCGACGGTGAGGCTGAGGTCCTGGCCGCCGATCCGGAAGCTGTTCGTGGCGGTGTCGACAGCGAGGCTGACCGCCCCGGTGAGGGTGACGCCGGGCAGGGTGAGCGCGACCGAGACCTGCAGTTGCCCTCCCAGCCCGGTCGCCGAGGTGGTGAAGCTGCCGGTGCCCCCGCTGAGCAGCACGAGGTCGGAGCTGCCGTCGCCGAGCCGCAGCGACACGTCGCTGAAGGCGAGCGTGGTGGTGCCGGCGGCCTGCTCGATCGCGAGGTCGCCGCGCAGGGTCTGCCCGAGGACGGTGAGCGTGATGCCGGTGCCGGCCAGCCGCAGGTACGGCCCGGCCCGCACGTCGAGGCTGGTGGTGGACTCCCCCAGCGTCACGGATTCGATGATCCGTGCGCTGGAGGAGTTCACCACCAGGGCGAAGCTGCCCCCCACCCCGACCATGGGGGGCAGCAGGCTGGAGAGGTCGACCGTGCCGGCGAGCGTGCCCGCGATGCCGGTGGCAGTGACCACGAACACGCCGTTGACGCCGGTGAGCACCGGTGCGGCGAGGTCGGAGAGCCGGAAGTCGGCGCCGCTGACCGCGATCACGGTGCGGCTGCCGCCGAGGCTGGAGGTGGCGCGGCTGAACAGGAACGAGCCGCTGAGCACCGGCCCGCCGAGCGTCAGCCGGAGCCCGGTGCCGGTGAGCCCGACGGTGCCGGCGGCGGTGTCCACCACGAACCGGAGTTCGTCGGCGGCGAGCGCGAAGTCGTCGCCGATGCTGAGCGCCAGGCCGTCGACGGCGAGGTCCCCGACCAGTCCGGACGGGGTGAGCGCGAGGCTCCCGAGCAGGTGCACGTCACCGATCGGGGCGCCGAAGGCGGCGGTCACGTCGAGGCTGATCCGCGTCGTCCGTCCGGTGGCCTCGGCAACCTGCTCGACGCTGACGTCCCCGACGAGGCTGAACCCGCCGACGCTGACGGTGAGGCCGCTGGCCTGCAGCCGCAGCGCGGACGCACCCGGGGCGGGAGTCGTGTCGAGCTGCAGGGACAGCCCGGCCGACAGCCCGAATCCCGTGACGGCGAGGCTGACCGTGCCCGCGATGTTGCCGGCCAGCCCGCCGGCGTCCAGAGTGAGGGTGCCGGTGCCGTTGCTGAGCCGGACGACGTCGGTGGTGCCGTCGCCGAAGCCGGCCTGCAGGTTCGCGACGGTGACGACGAGCGCGGTGCCGGCGCCGTCGGTGGTGCGGGTGAAGGTGACGTCGCCGGAGACCCGCTGGCCGGCGATGGCGAGCTGGATGCCGGTGCCCTCCACGCGCAGGTACGGGCCGGCGGGCAGGTCGAGCTGCTGCACGCCGCCGTCGAGGCTGAGGCTCTGGCTGACGCGGATTCCGGTGGAGTTGAGCGCCACGCCCAGGGTGCCGCTGAAGCTCACGGCGTCGCCGGGCACGACGAGGGCGACGGTGCCGCTGATCCGTCCGGCCACGCCGGCGCTGGTGAGCGCGAGGAACGCGGTGCCGTCGGTGACGCGGACGCCGGCGGTGGCGGTGCCGAGGGTGAGGCGGACGTCGGTGGCGACCAGCTGGACGCTGACGGGCGGCTTCGTCGCGGCCGGGGCGCCCGGCATGACCGTGCCGGTGACCTGGGAGAGGACGAACACGCCCGCCACAGTCTGGCCGGCCACGGTGAGTTCGGCCGGTGTGGCCGCCGTGCCGATCTGGACCCGGACCGAGCGCGGCGCGAGCGCGACCCCGCCCGCGGTCAGCGTCGAGGCGGAGGTGTTGAGCTGGAGGCTGACCGCGCCGTCGAGGTCGATCGAGTTGTCGGCGTTGAAGGCGAGGGTGCCCTCGACGGCCAGCGCGGTGCCGGACGGGCTGAGCACGAACTCTCCTGCCGCGGCGGTGACCGTCGCGAGGCCGCCCCCGAGGCTGAGGGTGAGCGGGGAGCCGCCGGCGCGGGCGCTGGCGCCGAAGGCGACGACCAGGCCCGTGGCGGTCTTGGCGAACCCGATGCTGCCGGTCAGCGACTGCCCGCCGATGATCACCGTGAGATCGCCCACCACCGCGGTGGTGCCGCCGGCGACGGTCACATTCGTCGGGGCGAGGTTGGGGTGGGCCGCGTCGGTGGGCGTCGTGTTCAGCGTGACGGCTCCGGTGCCGGCGTTGTAGAGCACCTGGACCGTGCCGGCCAGGGTGACGCCGCTGAACCCGACGAGTTCGACGGTGCCGCTCATGGCGAACGCGTTGGAGCCGCCGGCGGTGATCGCCTGCCCGCGGGCGCCGGTGATGTAGAGGCCCTTGGCCAGGGGGTTGCGGGTGGTGCCGTCGGCCGCGAAGCCGGGGCCCTGGCCGAGGAAGACCGTGACGCCGCTGATCGTGACCGCGGTGGCGCCATAGCTGAAGCTGCCGGAGATCTCGACGAAGGTGCCGATCTTCAGCGCTCCCGAGACGGTCACCTGCAGGAACGGGGCGGCCGGGCTGGTGGTCGCCACCTCCGTGTCGGCGAAGTCGATCGCGAGCGTCGTCCCGCCCACGACGACCTGGGTGTGGACGGCCTGGGCGCTGGTGTTGAAGCGGACGCTGACCTCGGCGCCGGCGCTGAAGCTGCCGGCGGCGAGCTTCACCGTGCCCGAGAAGGCGCCCGCGACGCCGCCGGCCGCGGTACCCGCCGCGGCGATGACCGCGAAGGCGCCGACGCCGTCGGTGACGGCCAGGCCGTCGTTGCTGCCGCCGCTGAGCGTGAGGCTGACTCCGGTGAACGCGATGACGGTGGTGGTGCCGCTGTGGCTGACCAGGAAGCTGCCGCGGAGGCTGGGACCGCCGGCCACGGCGAGGACCGCGTTGTCGAGCGCGACCTCGACGTAGGGCCCGGCCGGCAGCGCCAGCCCGAGGCCGGGACGGCTGATGGCGGCGGCAGTCGTGTTGAGCTGCAGCGCGGCGGTGCCGGCGAAGGTGACGCCGGGGATCGCGAAGACGCCGTCCAGGCTGCCGCTGAAACTGGCGGCGACCCCGGCGCCGGTGATGAGCAGGGTGCCCGCCCAGGCGTTCGCGGCCCGGACCGTCACGACGTCGCCCAGCGCGAAGGTGATCCCGGTGGCGTGGACGCTGACCTCGCCGGTGGTGCGGTCGGCGGCCACCGCCAGGGTGGCGGCCCCGAAGCTGAACGAGTCGGTGGTGAGGCTGGCGTCGGCGACCGCGAGCGCGAAGCCCGGCGCGATCCCGTCCACTGTCGAGGCGCCGCTGTTGAAGACGGCGGTGACCGTCCCGACGATCGACAGGCCGCCGGTCGCGACTCCCAGGGTCGCGACGGTGAGGCTGCCGTGGCTGCCCTGGGCGGTGGCGGTGAGCTGGCCGGCGATCCCGGTGGCCTGCACCAGCGGGCCGGCGCCGAGCGCGAGGCTCCCGTTGCTGAGGTCAAGGGTGAAGCCGCCGGACGTCCAGGTGGCCACCACGTCGGCGCGCAGGTCGACGGCACCGGCGACCTGGAGCGTCAGCCCGGTGCCCGACAGCCGCAGCGGCACATCGGCGGCGATGCTGAGGGCCGTCGTGGTGCCGGCGAGGGTGAACGACTCCGCGACGGCGGAGTGGCCGGTGTTGAGCTGCAGGCCCAGCGTCCCGGAGAGGCTGAGCCCGGGGACGGCGAGGGTGACCGTGCCGCCGACCTGGCCCGCGATGGTGCCGCCGGCGAGGACGAAGAGCGCCGAGCCGTGGCTGAGCCGGGCGAGGCCGCCGGCGAGGGTAACCTCGACGCCGGTGAGGGCGAGCCGCACGAGCGCGGTGCCGGCGGTGCCGGTGCGCTGCTCCAGCACCAGGTTGCCGCTGAACTGCTGCCCGGCGACGGTGAGCACGACCCCGCTGCCCTCGACCCGCAGGTAGGGGCCGGCGGGCAGTCCGAGTGCCGCCGTGCCGGTCGTGTTGACGGCCAACGAGACCCCGCCGCTGACGCTGAACGGGCCGCTGCCGACGCTCAGGGCGGCGTCGAGCCGTCCGGTGAGGCCGGCGCTGCCGAGCTCGAGCCGGCCCTCGACGTCGGTGGCTTCGACGACCCCGCCGCCGAGGTCGAGGCTGCCGTGGGAGACGGCGAGCCGTACCACGGACGTGCCGTCGGAGAGGGTTGCCTGCTCCAGGACGAGGTCACCGGCTAGGCGCTGGCCGAGCACCTCGATGACCAGGCCCGTGCCCTCGACGAGCAGGCCCCGACCGGTGGCGGCCGGCCGGGAATCCAACCAGAGGTGCACCTCGCCGCCGATGGCCAGACCGGGGACGGCCAGGCTCACGGTGACGACGATGCCTTCCAGCACCAACCCGGCCGCCGACAGCACCACGGTGGCGGTGGTGCCGGGGAGCTGGGCGACGCGTACCAGCGGCGCAGTGCTGCTGCCGCCCAGGGTGAGCGCGGAGTTGCGCAGGGCGAGGGTGACGATCCCGGCCGCGTCGCGGGTGATCGCCACGTCGGTGAGGAGTTCCTGGCCGGCGATCGCCAGCCGGATTCCGCTGCCCGTGACGGCCAGGTAGGCGCCGGCGGGGGCGGAGAGCTCGACGGCCTCGCCGTCCCCGATCCGGAACGTGGTCTCGACGGCGTCGGGACCGGTGTTGACGACCAGGCCGAGGATGCCGATGAGCGACACGCCCGGGACGGCCAGGACGATGGTGCCCGAGACCCGGCCCGCGAGGCCGGCGGGCCCCGAGACGAGCAGCGCCGTCCCGTTGCGCAGGCTCAGCACGCCGCCGAGGTCGAGCGCCACGTCGGTGAGCGCGAGCCGCAGCAGCGTCGCTCCGGAGCTGTCGGTGGCCTGTTCGACGGCGAGGTTGCCCGACAGGTGCTGGCCGAGGATGTCCAGGGTGATCCCGGTGCCCTCGACGCGCAGGTAGGGGCCGGCGGCCAGAGCGAGGCTGGTCGTGCTACCGGCGAAGCTGACCGAGGTCGCCACCGGGGCGGCGGTCGTGTTCACCGCGACGGAGAAGCTGCCGCTGGCGCTCGCGTCCGGGCCGAGGTCGATGACGAGCGTGCCGGCGATCCGTCCGGCCAACCCGGCACCGGAGACCACGAGCAGGCCGGTGCCGCCGGTGAGGGTGACGCCGTGGCCGGAGCCGCCGAGGGTGAGTTCGACCCCGGCCAGGCCCAGGACGGTGACGGCGCCGCCGTCGGGCCCGGTGCCGCGCTGCAGCAGCAGGTCGGCCCGCAGTTGCTGGCCGGCGAGGCTGAGCGTGAGCCCGCTGGCGACGACCCGGAGCGCGGTGGTCGCGGTCGGCGTGGTGTCCACCTCGACGCTCATCTGCGCGGCCAGCCCGAGCGCCGGCACCGCGACGGTGGCGGTCAGGCTGCCGGTGAGACCGGCGGCGGTCATCGTCAGCTGCCCGGCGACCGCGGTGATCGAAGCGGCGCCGCCGAGGTCGAGGCCGCCGTCGGAGAGGGTGACCGTGAGGTCCGTCCCGCTGCGGTCGAAGGTGAGGGTGCCGGTCAGCGCGACGCCGCCGAAGCCGAGGGTGGCGTCGGCGACGCTGAAGCGGGTGACCCGCTCCCCGGTGAAGGCGAGGGTCACGCCGGCGTCGGTGCTGCCGGGGATCTCCAGCGTCGTGGCGACGGCCTCGCCGGTGGTGTTGACCTCGACGGCGGTGGTGCCGTTGACGGTGAGCCCGGCGACGCCGACGATGCTGACGGTGCCGGAGGCGACCAGCGCGTAGCCGCCCGCGTACGAGACCAGGCCGATCCGGGCGTCGCTGAGCAGGACGCCGACCGCGAGCGGGTTGAGCGCGCCGCTGGCCAGCCGGGCCGGGCCGCGGCCGAGGAACACCATCAGGCCGGTGCCCGCGAACACCTGGGCGGCGACCGGGACCCCGCCGATGGTGAGCTGGGAGTCGCGGAAGGTGACGCTGCCCTCGACGGTGACGAAGTCGCCGATGGTGAGGGTCGCGTCCGAGATGCTCAGTTCGAAGCTCGGGCTGCCGTCGGCGAAGACGACCGCGAGGGTGCGGCCGCCCAGCTCGACGGACGTGTCGATGGCCTCGCCGGTGGTGTTGACCGCGAGCAGCGCGCTGCCCGAGATCGACGCCCCGCCGGCGGAGGCCGCCGCGGTGCCGGTGAGGTAGCCCGCGACGCCGCCGGAGCGCAGCACCAGCACGCCACTGCCGTCGGTGAGGACGGGCTCGGCGCCGGCGCCGAGCCAGGCCCGCACGGCCGAGAGCGCGATCACCGTCTGCGCGGTGGCGCCGGTGCCGGTGCGGGTGAAGGCGAGGTCGCCGCTGAGGCGGCCGAGGCTGCCCAGGCTGAGGTCGACGCCGGTCAGCAGCACCCGGAGCGAGCCGGCAGCGGTGTCGACGGCCACGTAGACCGCTGCCGTCGCGTCCAGGATGCCCGGCAGGACGAGGCGGGCCTGGGCCGCGGCGGTGCCGGTGGTGCCGGCAGCCGTGACGGCCAGGGTCGCGTCCAGGTCGGCGATGGTGAGGTAGCCGCCGAGGTCGACGGCCGCGTCAGTGAGTTCCAGCATCAGGCCGGTCGGGGTGCGGGTGAAGGCGATGCCGCCGCTGATCGCGACCCCGGCGAGGGTGACGGTCGCGGTGCCGCCGATGGCGAGGAGCCCCGCCGCGGTGTCCAGCGACGCGGCGAGGGTGCCCGAGACCGCGACGCCGGGAACCGCCACCACCACGGTGCCGGCGATCGTGCCGCTGACGCCGGCGCCGAGGGTGAGGTCCGCGCTGCCGTCGGTGAGCCGGACGACGCCGCCGCCGAGGCTGAGGGTGACGTCGCTGAGCCCCAGGTGCAGGGTGTCGGCGGCCTCGACGACGAGGTTGCCGGTGAGCACCTGGCCGAGCACCACCAGGGTGATGCCGTGGCCGGTGACGGTGACGGAGCCCGCGCCGGCGGCGGGACGGTTGAGGCTGACGGCGAGGTCGCCGGTCAGGCTGACGCCGGTCGCGGTGAGCGCGATGCTGCCCGCCAGCGAGCCGCTCAGCCCGGCCGCGGCCAGGACGAGTTCGCCGGCGCCCCCGGTGAGGACGAGGGCGCCGCCCCCGAGGGAGAAGCCAGCGTTGGAGATCGTGACGGCCAGCTCGGTGCTGCCGTCGGCGGCGAGGCCGCGGCGCACGTCGAGGTCGGCGGTGACGCGCTGCCCGGCGAGGTCGAGGTGGGCGCCGGTGACGGCGAAGCGCAGGTAGGGGCCGGCGGGCAGGTCGCCGACCGCGGTGCTGCGGGTGTTCACCTGCACGGCGACGTCGGCACCCAGGTCGAGCCCGGCCGTCCCCGTGGCGAGGGTGGCGGTGAGCGAGCCGCTCAGCCCGGCGGCGTCGACGGTGAGGCTGCCGCTGATCGTCGTGGCGGTGAGGAGGGTGTCGCCCCCGGCGATGATCGCGAGTTCGCCGTCGGTGAGGCTGACCGTGGTGGTGGTGACCCCGCCGGTCGTGCTCGTCGCGACGACGAGCCGGTCGACCGCGACATGCTGCCCGGCGATGGTGAGGTCGATCCCGGTGCCGGTGACCTCGACGTACTGCCGGGTGGCGGCGTCGGTGCTGGTGGCGACCGCGAGCGCGAGGTCGCCGCTCACGGCCAGGCCGCGGGCGGTGACGACGAGGCTGCCGGCGAGCGAGCCGCTGACCCCGGTGGCGGTGAGGCTGAGCTCGCCGTGGCCGCCGGTGAAGGCGACCCCGGAACCGGAGCCGCCCAGGCTGAGGGCCAGGTCGGTGACGCCGATGGTGAGGTCGGAGCCGGCGCGGGTGACGGTGAGGTCGGTGGCGAGCGACTGACCCAGCACCACCAGCGTTGCCCCGGTCGCGGTGATCGCGGTGAAGGCGTCCGCGCCGGCCACCTCGGCGTCGTCGAACGCGAGCCGCTTCGCTCCGGTGCCGCCCACCAGTTCGACGGTGAGGTCGAGCGCGGTGGCGAAGCTGTTCAGCCGCACCCGGACGGTGCCCGCGGCGGTGATGCCCGGGAAGCCGACCAGGGCGAGGCTGCCGGTGGCGTCCAGCGCGTAGTCGAGCCGCCCGGTGGTGGCGCGCAGCAGCAGCGCGGCGCCGGCGTCGGCGAGCCGCACACCCCGTCCGTCCGCACCCACGAAGACCGTCCCGGCCCTCACGCCGAGCAGCAGGCTGAGGCTGCCGGCCGCCGAGTCCGCCTGGACACTGACACCGACGGTGGCGGTCAGCAGGCCGGTGGCGATCGCGGTGCCGGTCAGGGTGCCGGTGTAGCCGCCGGCCGCCAGGACGAGGGTGCCGCTGCCACCGGAGAGCACGATCCGCTGCGGGCCGTCCGCGCCGAGGTCGGCGGCGAGGTCGGTGACGGCGAGGCTCAGGGTGGTGGCGGTGGTGGTGACCGACACCCGGCCGGCGAGGCTCTGGCCGGCGAGGTTGACCGCGAGCGAGCCGGCGAGCGCCAGCCCGGTGCTGTCGTAGCGGAGGCTCGCGGCGCTGAGGCTGAGCCCGCCGCCGCCGACGCTGACGGTCGCGCCGGCGAGGTCGAGGGAGAAGTCGATGCTGCCGCTGGCGGTGCGGCTGGCGAGGGAGAGCGTGCCGCCGGTGGCCGTGGCCAGCCCGCCGGCAAGGGTGAGCGAGACGCCGGTGGCGGCCAGCACGAGGTCGGCACCCGACTGCCCGATGCTGGCTGAGGTGGCCGTGACTCCGGCCACGTCCGTGCCGCCGGAGGCGATGGCCAGGCTCAGGCCCGAGATGGTGAAGCTGAGTTCTCCGGCGTCGAGCGCGGAGTGGGTCAGGGTGTAGCCGACCGCCAGGGTTGCGCTGCCCTGCACCCGCCACGAGCCGGCGGCCAGGTCGATCGCGAAGGTGCCGGTGAGGCCGGCGGTGCCCGTCCAGTCCCCGCCGGAGCCGGTGACGGTTCCGGTGATCGCGACCCCGGTCAACGTGATCCCGGGGGCCAGCGCGATGGTCTGGCCGCTGATGGCGCTGTTGACGTGGTCGACGATCCAGCCGACCAGGCCGCCCAGCGGCGAGCCGCTGGTGTAGCTGGAGAAGTGCGGCAGGGCCGCGGTGAGGGTGCCGGCGACGGGGTCGTAGCTGGTCTGCTGCCGCTGCAGGCTGCCGTCCGCGGCGAGGTAGTAGACGGCGTCGGCCGCGGCGCCGGGCGCGACGTGCAGCACCAGGACGGGGGCGATGGCGAAGGTGGCGATCGTGGCGAGCGTGACGGCGTCGCTCGCGTGCAGGTCGTAGACCGGGGAGCTGAGTCGCAGTCCGTGGACGGTCGCCGCGCGGGCGGTCATGGTGACCCACGCAGTGGCGGCGAGGGCGCCGGGGGCGAAGGTGAGGGTGGCGCCGGTGTTGGACGACGCCGTCGCGGGGGCGATCAGTGTGCCGCCGAGGGCGGCGAGGACGAGGACGGCTCCGGCGGGCCGGGTGGCGGGAGTGGAGCTGGTGGTGAAGCTGGTGAGGTCGGCGGTGACGGGTGCACTGGTGGTGAACTCGAGCCCCGGTGGGCCACGCCCGGAGTGGATCACGAGCGGGCCGGCCGCGGTGATCGTCGTCCCGCTCGGCACGGTGGCGGTGAAGGTGGCGTCGTTGACGGCGATCCCGGGGGCGGTGAGGCCCTGGGCGCCGGAGAGGACGGCGGTGGAGCCGCCGCCGAGCAGGGCTTCGATCCGGACGCCGCCACGGACCGCGACATCGAGACCGGCGCCGACCCGGACCGCGGCGCGGACGTCGGCGGTGACCCCGGCCTGCCCCGACAGGGTGACCGGGAGCGCGATCGGGGTGGTGCCGAGGCCGCCGAGGCTCACCAGCACGTCGGCCGGGACCCGGGCGGTCACGGCGGCGCGGGCGAGCGCCCGGGTGGTCGAGGTGCCGGTGGCCGTGGCCTGCAGCGAACCGGCGGCTGCCAGCGCCCGATCGAGGTCGGCGGTGACGACGTGCCGGGCCGCGACCAGCGCGGTGCCGGTGCCGGTGGCGCTCGCGGTGGCGTCCTGCGTCGCGACCAGGGTGAGGTCACCGGCCAGCTGGAGCGTCGGCCCCGCCGCGACGCCGGCGGTGGTGACGGCGACCGAGGAGGCCAGTGCCGCGCCCCCGGAGGCGACGGTCGTGCTGGCACTGCTGCCGGCCCGGAGGCTGACGTCGGTCGCTCCCCCGACCTCGGCGCCGGCGCCGACCGTCGCGCTGTTGCCGGCGGTGCCGATGGCGATGCCCAGGCTGCCCGCGTCGACCGTGAGTACGTGGTCGGCGAGCGCGAGCACGGACAACCGCCCGCCCAGCACGACGGTGGTGCCGGCGGCGATCCCGGCCGCATTGTCGAGGGCTGCGCTGGCCAGGACGGTGTGCGCGCCCCCGACGACGAGCTGGTCGCTGGTGCCGGAGAGCAGCGACGTGGCGCCGACGGCGAGGTCGCTGGTGCCCGAGATGGTGGCGGCCGTGGAGCTGGTGACCCCGACGGCGAGGTCGGCGGTCGGGCCGGCGACCCGCAGGTTCCCGCT
>Ga0073899_10000631_pt1 | contig 32279 bp, 31 predicted proteins | sample KloWWTmetaKNB5Ph_FD_88975 | JGI IMG/M metagenome (GOLD analysis project Ga0073899, IMG submission 88975) | Active sludge microbial communities from Klosterneuburg, Austria, studying microevolution and ecology of nitrifiers - Klosterneuburg... | ecosystem: Engineered > WWTP > Aerobic digester >... | reverse complement strand
CCTGGATCGTGTTCTTGTTCAGGATCTCGACCTTGATGCCGGGGTTGGCCTTTTCGAAGGCCGTCTTGTAGATCCTGGTCAGCTCTTTCGGAAACGAGGTGACGACGGTGACAGTGCCTGCCTGTGCGGCAAAGACAGCGGCCGCCAGCGTGGAGGCGACGAGCATGCGCTTGAACATGGGATCTCCTGGATGGCAATGGTCTCGGGATGCACGATAGCGGTGCACCCCGGACCTGCCAATCAGGGCTTGCGCTGGCCTATCGGCCCCCGGCCTTGACCTTCAGTCGCCACGTGTGCAGCAGCGGCTCGGTGTAGCCGCTGGGCTGGACCAGGCCCTTGAAGACCAGATCGCTGGCGGCCTGGAACGCAGCCGAGCTGTCCAGGCGGTCGGCCATGGTCGTATAGGCCGGATCCCCTGCGTTCTGTTTGTCCACCACCTTGGCCATGCGTTTCAGGGTGCGCTTCACCTGTGCCTTGCTCACCACGCCATGGTGCAGCCAGTTGGCCATGTGCTGGCTGCTGATGCGCAAGGTGGCGCGGTCTTCCATCAGGCCCACGTTGTGGATGTCGGGCACCTTGGAGCAGCCCACGCCCTGGTCGATCCAGCGCACGACGTAACCCAGGATGCCCTGGGCGTTGTTGTCCAGTTCCTGCTGCCGGTCGGCTTCGGACCAGTTTGGTTTGCGCGCTACGGGCACGGTCAGCAGGCCGGTCAGCAGCCCTTCGCGCTCGGCGTCGAAGTCGGTCTTTTCCAGCGCCTTCTGCACCGCGAAGACGTCGACCTGGTGGTAGTGCAGCGCATGCAGCGTGGCCGCGGTGGGGCTGGGCACCCAGGCCGTGTTGGCGCCCGCGCATGGGTGGCCGATCTTCTGCTGCAGCATGGCGGCCATCAAGTCGGGCATGGCCCACATGCCCTTGCCGATCTGCGCTTTGCCGCGCAGCCCGCACTCCAGGCCGACCAGCACGTTGTTGCGCTCATACGCCTGGATCCAGGCGCTGCTCTTCATGTCGCCCTTGCGCAGCATGGCGCCGGCCTGCATCGCGCTGTGCATCTCGTCGCCAGTGCGGTCCAGGAAACCGGTGTTGATGAAGGCCACGCGGTCGGCGGCGGCGGCAATGCAGGCCTTCAGGTTGACACTGGTGCGGCGCTCCTCGTCCATGATGCCGAGCTTGACCGTGGCTTTCGGCAGGCCCAGCAGCTGCTCGACACGGCCGAACAGCTCACTGGCGAAGGCCACCTCGGCCGGGCCGTGCATCTTGGGCTTGACGATGTAGACGCTGCCGCGACGGCTGTTGCGCAGGCCTTCGGTCTTCTTCAGATCGTGCAGCGCGATCGTCGTCGTGATGACGGCGTCCAGGATGCCCTCGGGGATCTCGCGACCGTCGTCCCACAGGATGGCCGGGTTCGTCATCAGGTGGCCGACGTTGCGAACGAACAGCAGACTGCGGCCGTGCAGCGCCACGTCCTCGCCACGCGGCCCGGTGTAGAGGCGGTCTGGGTTGAGGCCACGCGTGAAGGTCTTGCCGCCCTTGGTCACGGCTTCGGTCAGCGTGCCCTTGAGGATGCCCAGCCAGTTGCCGTAGGCCTGCACCTTGTCATCGGCGTCGACCACCGCCACCGAGTCTTCGAGGTCCAGGATGGTCGACAGCGCCGACTCGAGCACCAAATCGCTGACACCGGCCGGGTCGCCGCGGCCGATGGCCGTGCTGCGGTCGATGCGGATGTCCATGTGCAAGCCGTGGTGCGACAGCAGCACCGACGAAGGCGAACCCATCTCGCCCTGAAAGCCGACGAACTGCGCCGGATTCTTCAGGCCTACCGACCTACCGTCCTTCAAGGTGACGGCCAGGTTGTTGTCGACCACGCCGTAGCCCGTCGAATCCAGATGCGAGCCCTTCTTCAGCGGCGCACAGCGGTCCAGCACATGGCGTGCGTACGCGATCACCCGGGCGCCGCGCACCGGGTTGTAGCCCGGGCCGCGGCTGGCGCCGTCGTCTTCGGGCAGCGCGTCGGTGCCGTACAGCGCGTCGTACAGCGAACCCCAGCGTGCGTTGGCCGCGTTCAGCGCGTAGCGTGCGTTGGTGATCGGCACCACCAGCTGAGGGCCGGCCTGCAGCGCCAGCTCGGCATCGACGTTCTTCGTCGTCACCTTCACCTTGTCGGGCACCGGCACCAGGTAGCCGATCTTCTGCAGGAAGCGGCGGTAGGTCTTCATGGCCCGGATCGGACCGGGATGGGCCTTGTGCCAGGCGTCCAGTTCTGCTTGCAGGCGCTCGCGTTCGGCCAGCAGGGCTGCGTTCTTCGGGGCCAGGTCATGCACCAGTGCGTCGAAGCCGCGCCAGAACGCGGCCGGCTCGACGCCCGTGCCCGGCAGCACCTGCTCGTCGATGAAACGCTGCAGCACGGTGGCAACCTGCAGACGGTGGAGGGGGGTGCGATCGGTCATGGTCGGGCCTCGTGGACAGTTGCAAAGTTCAGGCGGGAAAGAAATCGAGCACGTCGCGCAGGCTGCTGCCCGTGCGCGTGGGCAGGGTGCCGAGCTGTTCGGGCGGCGCACCGCTGCGGTTCACCCACAGCGTGGTGTAGCCGTACCAGGTGGCGCCCACCGCGTCCCAGCCGTTGCTGGACACGAAAAGGATCTCGCGCGCGGGCAGGCCCAGTCGCTGCGGCCCCAGGGCGTAGGCGGCGGGGTCGGTCTTGTAGCGCTGCACGCTGTCGACCGAGATCAGGGGCTGCAGCAATTCGCCCAGGCCGGCGCTCTTGACCGCCACGTCCAGCATCGCTGGGTCGCCGTTGCTCAGAATGCCGCAGGGCACGCCCCGGCGCTGCAGTTCGACCAGCACGGCCTGGTTCTCGGGGAACGCCGACAGGTGCCGGTACTGATTCATCAGCCGCTCTTCGGCGGCGATGTCGAGCTTCAGGTTCAGCCGCAGTGCGGCGTAGCGCAGCCCTGCGCGGGTGAGGTCCCAGAACGGCTGGTAGTGGCCACTCATCGAGCACACGCGCGAATAGTCGATCTGCTTGTCGCGCCAGATCAGCCCCAGTCGCTCGCCGTGACCGGGATACAACTGCTCGGCCAGCAAGGCGACGCTGTAGACGTCGAACAGGGTGCCGTAGGCGTCGAAAAGTACGGTGCGTAGCTTCATCGCTGTCAGTCTATTCCAACCACGATCAACCATTAACTACGCTGCAATACATAGATTCATGCGCAAATGATGCATAGTTACACCCCATGGATCGGCTCAAGCAGATCGAGACGCTGGTTTCGGTGGCCACCAGGGGCAGCCTGACCGCCGCCGCACGGGCTGAAGGCGTGGCACCGGCAGTGATCGGGCGGCGCATCGACGCGCTCGAAGCGCGCTTGGGCGTGAAGCTGCTGCTGCGCACCACGCGCCGCATCACGCTGACGCACGAAGGCAGCGCCTTTCTCGAAGACTGCCAACGCCTGCTGGCCGACCTGGCAAACGCCGAAGCCAGCGTCAGTGCCGGCGGGGTGAAGGCCAGCGGCCACCTGCGTGTCACCGCGCCGGCGGGTTTCGGCCGCCGCCACGTGGCGCCGCTGGTGCCGCGCTTTCTGGCCCAGCACCCCGATGTCAGCGTATCGCTGAACCTGTCGGACCGCGTGGTCGACATCGTCAACGAGGGCTTCGACTGCGCGGTGCGTGTGGGCGACCTCAGTGATTCCAGCCTGGTCAGCGTGCGCCTGGCTGACAACCGGCGCCTGTGCGTCGCCGCGCCGGCCTATTTGCAGCGCGCCGGCGTGCCGCACAGCCCGGCCGAATTGTCACGCCACGAATGCCTGACGCTGTCGTCGGAAGCCAGCCAGACGCGCGGCTGGGCCTTCATGGTCGACGGTGCCCTGACCCATCTGCGGCCCAGCGGCCGGCTGGACTGCAGCGACGGACAGGTGCTGCACGACTGGTGTCTGGCCGGCATGGGCATCGCCTGGCGCAGCACCTGGGAGGTCGAGCGCGAGGTCGGCGCCGGCCGGCTGAGCGTGGTGCTCGATGCCTTCGCGGCGCCGGCGAACGGCATCTACGCGGTGTTTCCGCAGCGCAAGCACCTGCCGCTGCGCATGCGTCTGTGGATTGATTTCATCAAGCACAGCTTCGGCGATCCGACCTACTGGGCCGTGGCCTGATCGGCTGCCTGAACGACGACGGCCCGGGCCGCCAAAAGCGGGCCGGGCCGTGGCCACAGGCGAAAGACGGTCCTACTTCTTGGCGCCGGCGTCGGCCTCGCACTTCTTCATGTAGCTGGACTTGGCGGCGCCGGCCAGCGCCTTGCCGTTCTTGTCCATGGCCTTGGCCTCGCAGGCGGCAGCGGCGCCGCTGCCGGCCTCGCATTTCTTCATGTAGCTGGCCTTGGCGGCACCCGCCAGCGGCTTGCCGTTCTTGCCGATCGCCTTCGCTTCGCAGTCGGCGTTGGCGGCCGTTGCAACCAGCGGTGCCGACAGGGCCAGGGCGGCGATGCAGGCGGTCAGGATCGCGGAAAATTTAGTCATCGGGTTCTCCTCAGGGTGGACGGGGTGCCGCCATGCGGCGCGCCCCATTCCAGCACGGCACTTGCATTGCAGCAACGCATCAACGCGCCAGGTCCCTCACCGGCTGACAGTTCTGACGTGCCGGCGCGACAACGCCGCAGATCAGAGAATGCGCCTCGGATGTGCCAGTGCCTCGTGCGCGGCATGCAGCCGCCGCACCAGCACCTTGATGAAGGCGGCGTCGAACAGGTGTCGCGTGGGCATCGACAGCTGGCCCAGGGTGTGCGGCGTGAACGACAAGGTGGTGGCCGGATCGGCCACGATCACGTCGGCGACGTGAATGCGCAGATCAGGATTCGGCGCCAGGTAAGCCATTTCGCCCACCGAGTCGCCGACGCCCAGCTGCGCCACGTGCGCGGCATCGCGAAAGACATCGACGCGGCCGCGCGCCAGGATGTGGAAATCGTCGCCTTCCTGGCCCTTGCGGTAGATCGCGTGGCCGAAGGGCAGGCGCTGCCAGCGCGCGCGATGCACCACCTCCCACAGCTCGACATCACCGAAGCCCTGGAAGAACTCCAGCGTGCGCAGCAGGTTGAAGCGCTCGGAATCGAGCACGCCTTGCTGCTGGCCGCGCGGCACCTCATGGTCGGTGATCAGCGCCGACAAGGCCTGCGCGAAGCGGTCCCAGTCGGCGGGCCGATCGTCCCGGTCCTTGGCCAGAGCGCCCAGGATCAGCAGGTCCAGCCGTTCGGACACGCCATCGCGCAGGCCGCGCAGCGACGCCGGCTGCACGTTGTAGATCTGATGCATGATGGCCTGCTGCCGTGTGGCGTCGAACGGCGGGCGGCCTGCAATCAGGTGGTACAGCACCGCGGCCAACGAATACAGGTCGGCACGACAGTCCAGCGTGTCGCCGTCGAGTTGTTCGGGCGACATGTAGGCGAGCGACCCCACACGATAGACCTGCGTGGCGTCCGAAGTCTGGTTGAAAGCGCTGCCGAAGTCGGTGATCTTGACGTCGACCACCTGGTCGTCGTTCATCACCGCCAGCAGGTTGGCCGGCTTGACGTCTCGGTGGATCACGCCCTGACGGTAGACGTAGCCCAGTGCCATCGCGCACTTGAAACCGATCTCGACGATCTGGTCCAGCGGCAGCAGGGTGTCGGCACGGCAGAAACGCCGCAGCGTCACGCCGTCGACGTATTCCATCACCAGGTAGGGTGCGGTGTCGTCGAACACCGCGTCGTACATCTGCACCACGTTGGGGTGGTTCAGGCGTCCGACCAGGGCTGCCTCGGCAGCGAAGAAGCGGCGCTGGAAGTGCGATTCACGCGAGTCGGGCAGCAGGCCCAGGCGCACGCGCTTGATCGCCACGTTGCGGCCGCGAAACTCGTCATGGGCCAGGAAGACTTCGCTGGTCGAGCCTTCGCCCAGGCGCGCGTGCACCGGGTACTTGCCGATCTGCGGTGGCAGCTCGGGTGCTTCGGGGCGGCGGATCTTCAGCGGAACAGACATGACGGGAACAAGGGGCACGAACCGCGCCCAGGTGCTGATCGTGCCTGCTCGACGCCCGGCCGAGACCCGCATAAGCGGGGCAATGGCGGGGCAGTCCAGCGCTTCACGAGGGCGCTTCGGGCCGTGTCTGGCAAGCGCCGTGTGTTCGATCGACGCCTGGCCGAGCTCTGCCCGTCGGCGACCCCAACCGTAGAATCGCCCGATGATCCAAGCCAAGCAGCAGCTGTTGCAAGCCCTGTCCCAGGTGCTGGCCGAGCTGGCCCCCGATGCACCGCCAAGCGCCGTCTTCGAGTCGCCCAAGCAGGCCGCCCATGGCGACCTGGCCGTGACCGCCGCGATGGTGCTGGCGCGTGCGCAGAAGAAGAACCCGCGTGACATCGCGCAGGCTCTGGTCGAGCGGCTGCAGGCGCAGCCGGCGGTGCAGCGCTGGGTGGCGGCACTTGAGATCGCCGGCCCCGGCTTCGTCAACCTTCGGCTGACGGCGGCGGCGCGCCAGAGCGTCGTCGGCGAGGTGCTGCGCGATGGCGACGATTACGGCCGACTGGCCGCCAACGGCCGCCAGGTGCTGGTCGAGTTCGTCTCGGCCAACCCGACCGGGCCGCTGCACGTGGGCCATGCACGCCAGGCCGCGCTGGGGGATGCGCTGTGCAATCTGCTGTCCACCCAGGGCTGGCAGGTCACGCGCGAGTTCTATTACAACGACGCCGGCGTGCAGATCGCCACGCTGGCCACGTCCACCCAATGCCGCTTGCTGGGGCGCAAGCCCGGCGATGCCGACTGGCCCGAGGCAGCCTACAACGGCGACTACATCCAGGACATCGCCGACGCCTTCGCCGCGCGGCAGACGGTGCACGCCGACGACCGTGCGTTCACCGCTTCGGGTGACGCGCAGGATCTCGACGGCATCCGCCAGTTCGCGGTTGCCTACCTGCGCCGCGAGCAGGACCTGGACCTGCAGGCCTTCGGCCTGAAGTTCGACCACTACTTTCTCGAGTCCAGCCTGTACAGCAGCGGGCGCGTGCAGGCCACGGTCGAACGCCTGAACGCGGCCGGCAAGACCTACGAGAAGGACGGTGCGCTGTGGCTGCGCAGCACCGACTACGGCGACGACAAGGACCGCGTGATGCGCAAGTCCGACGGCAGCTACACCTACTTCGTTCCCGACGTCGCCTACCACGTGAACAAGTTCGAGCGTGGCTTCGTCAAGGTGATCAACGTGCAGGGCACCGACCACCACGGCACCATCGCGCGCGTTCGCGCCGGTTTGCAGGCCGCGGGTGTCGGCATCCCGGCCGGCTACCCCGACTACGTGCTGCACAAGATGGTCACGGTGATGCGTGGCGGCGCCGAGGTCAAGATCTCCAAACGCGCCGGGTCTTACGTGACCCTGCGCGACCTTGTTGACTGGACCAGCCGCGACGCGGTGCGCTTCTTCCTGATCAGCCGCAAGGCCGACACCGAGTTCGTGTTCGACATCGACCTGGCGCTGAAGGCCAGCGACGACAACCCCGTGTTCTACGTGCAGTACGCCCATGCCCGCATCTGTTCGGTACTGGCGCAATATGTTGCGCAGGGCGGGAACGCCGGGCTCGACGCGCTGGCCACCGCCGACCTGTCGCTGCTGACTGCGCCCACCGAACAATCGCTGCTGCTCAAGCTGGCCGACTACCCCGAGATGCTGACGCGCGCCGCTGCCGACCTGGCCCCGCATGACGTGGCCTTCTACCTGCGTGACCTGGCCGCGGCCTTGCACAGCTGGTATGCGGCCGAGCGTTTCCTGGCCGACGACGCCGCACTGGCGCGCGCACGCATGGCCCTGCTGACCGCCACCCGGCAGGTGCTGCGCAATGCGCTGACGGTGCTGGGCGTGAGCGCGCCGGAGGCCATGCCACGCGAAACGTCGCTGGAGGCCCTGGCATGAAGAGCGAACGCGGCGGTTTCGTGATCGGCGTGGTAGTCGGCCTGCTGGTCGGTCTGACGATCGCGCTGGGCGTGGCGCTGTACATCACCAAGGCGCCGGTGCCCTTCGTCAACAAGGTGCCGCTTCGCACGCCCGAGCAGGACCAGGCCGAGCAGGCGCGCAATCGCAACCGGGACCCCAACGCCCCGCTGGCCGGCAAGAACGGCAAGCCCTCGTCGCCGCAGGCGGCCAGTCCGACCGTGGACGTGGCCGCACCGGGCGCGCTGCCGCCGGCGCCGGCACCGACACGCGACCCGGCGCGCATCCTGGCCGGTGGCGCGACGCCAGCGGCGCCAGCACCCGCGCCAGCCAGCGCGGCGCGCAGCGGCGAACCCTTCGTGTTCTTCGTGCAGACCGGCGCCTACACACGGTCTGAAGAAGCCGAGCAGCAGCGTGCCAAGCTGGCGCTGCTGGGACAGTCGGCGCGCATCACCGAGCGCGAACAGAACGGACGCGTGGTCTATCGCGTCCGCCTGGGCCCGTTCGAAGTGCGCAGCGAGGCCGAAGGCGTGCAGCGTAAGCTGCAGGAGACACCGATCGATTCGCAGTTGGTGCGCGTCGAGCGACCCTGAGTGCGATCGCCCCCGGCAAGCAAGATCCGGGCACGAACGAACCCCCGTCGGGCGGCCAGGCCGCCCGACCGAAAGAATGGATGGCCATGAAGCGCCGTAATTTCTCGATCCACCTGGCCACCGTGGCCTTCGCCGGCACCACCCCGGCGCAGGCGCAGGCCCCGGTCGAAGGCACGCAGTACATCCGGCTGTCGCAGCCGATATCACCCACCCTGCTGCCGCCCGCCAGCAAGATCGACGTGTCGGCGTTCTTCTGGTACGAGTGCCAGCACTGCAACGCCTTCGAGCCGCTGCTCGAAGCCTGGGTGCGCCAGCTGCCGCCCGACGTCGCCTTTCGCCGCGTGCCTGTGGGCTTCACGGCGCGCCACGTGGTGGCGCAGAAGCTCTTCCACGCGCTGGAGGAACTCGACCAGGTCCAGGCCGTGCACCGCAAGATCTTTGCCACCATCCACGGCCAGGGCCGTCGCCTGACGAACGAGAACGACGCCGTCGCCCTGGCCACGGCAGCCGGCATTGACAAGGCGCGCTTCATCGAGAGCTTTCGGTCATTCCAGGTCGACACGCGGGCGGCCAAGTCGCGGCAGCTGACCGACGCCTACAAGGTCGACGGCGTGCCGATGCTGGGCATCGCCGGCCGATACTTCACGTCGGCGGCACTGGCCGGTGGCCACGACAAGGCGCTGCGAGTGGCAGACTTCCTGCTGCAGCAGGCACGCAAGCGCTAGCCGCTGATCGAGCCCACGGGCTTGACGGCGACGACCGCGCCGGATGTCACCGAATTCAGCGGCCAGGTGCCGCAGCACGAAAACTTGGCACTAGAATGCTCTGCAAGTTTCGTGCCCCACATGACTTCCTTCCTGCACCCCATCTTCCTGGCCCTGCTGCTGGTCGTCGTGGCCGCGCCGGCTGCGGCCGAAAAAGCCGACCGCGGCAAGCCGATGGAGATCCTGGCCGACAAGTCTGGCAGCGCCGACCTGAAGAACCAGGTCAGTCGCTTCAGCGGCAACGTCGTCATCACCCAGGGCACGATGGTCATCACGGCCGACCGGGTGGAAGTGCGCCAGACCCCCGACGGCTACCACACGGGCACGGCCTGGGGCCTGCCCGGAGTGCCAGTGACGTACCGGCAAAAGCGCGACAACGTCGATGAGTACGTCGAAGGCGCGGCCGACCGGGTCGAGTTCGACGGCAAGACCGAGGTGCTGCGCTTCATCGGCAACAGTGTCGTCCGGCGCCTGCGCGGCAAGGAGGTGATCGATGAGATCACCGGCGCGCTGATCGTCTGGAACCATGCCTCCGAGCAGTTCTCGGTGCAGGGCGCTGCGCCCGTCGGCAGCGGTCCGGCCGGACGCGCCCGCGCCGTGTTCACGCCGCCCGCGGGCAGTGCCGCGGCGTCGACACCGGCGGGCGGCAAGACCGGGGCAGGACCCCGCTGATGGCGCCGCGGTGATGGACACCCTCGTGCAGACCCCCGCCACGGTCGCGACCACGAGCCGGCTCAAAGCCGAGCACCTGGCCAAGAGCTACGGCGCGCGCCGCGTCGTGCACGACGTCCACCTGGCGGTGGGTGCCGGCGAAGTGGTGGGCCTGCTCGGTCCCAACGGCGCCGGCAAGACAACCATCTTCTACATGGTGGTGGGCCTGCTGCGCGCCGACGCCGGCGAGATCCGCATCGACGGCATCCCGATCGAAGGTATGCCGATCCACCGCCGCTCGCGCATGGGCCTGTCGTACCTGCCGCAGGAAGCGTCGATCTTCCGCAAGCTCAACGTGGAGGAAAACATCCGCGCCATGCTCGAGCTGCAGATCGGCGTCGACGGCCGGCCGCTGCCGGCCGCACGCCGCGAAGAGCTGCTCGAGCAGTTGCTGCTGGACCTGGGCATCGACAAGCTGCGCGACTCACCGGCGCCGGCACTGTCGGGCGGCGAGCGCCGTCGCGTCGAGATCGCGCGCGCGCTGGCCACGCAGCCGCGTTTCATCCTGCTCGACGAACCCTTTGCCGGCATCGACCCGATCGCGGTGCTGGAGATCCAGCGCATCGTGCGCTTTCTGCGCCAGCGCGGCATCGGTGTGCTGATCACCGATCACAACGTGCGCGAGACGCTGGGCATCTGCGACCGCGCCTACATCATCAGCGAAGGTCGCGTGCTGGCCGAAGGCACGCCGGCCGAGATCGTCGACAACCCCGAGGTGCGCAAGGTGTACCTGGGCGAGCATTTCAGGATGTAGGGCCTGGCGCCGTGATGAAGCCATCAGCCCGGCAGGTCCGGCGGACACGATGAAGCCCTCACTTCAGGTCCGGCTGTCTCAGCACCTGGCGCTGACGCCGCAGCTGCAGCAGTCGATCCGGCTGCTGCAGCTGTCCACGCTGGAGCTGCATCAAGAAGTCGAGCAGATGCTCGAACAGAACCCCTTCCTCGACGTCGAGGAAGAGTCGGCCAGTCCTTTCGAAACCCCGCTCGACCGCACGCTGAAGGACGACCGCGCGTCCGAACGCAAGGAGGTGGCTGCTGACAACGACGACGCCGGCAGTGGTGACGGCGAGTCGATCGCCGAGGTCAGTGGCCAGGAGTTCGGCACCACCGAACGCGACGACTGGGAGAACGGCACCGAGCGCGATGATTTCGACGGCATCCGCGAGACCCCGTCCGCCGCCGGCGCCAGCGCCAACGGCGAAGACGACGAAGGCGGCGAAGCGCAGGACCGCCGTGCCGCCGGCGCCAGCCTGCAGGACCACCTGCGTACCCAGATCGCCGGCATGCGGCTGCGGGCCGAGGACCTGGCCGCGCTGAACGTGCTGATCGAGTCGCTGAACGAGGACGGCTACCTGGCCGACCCGCTGGCCGAGATCGTCGAGCGGCTGGCCGCAATGCTGGGCATCGCTGTCGGCAGCGAAGCCCACGACGAACTGATCGACAGCCTGCAGATGGCGCTGCGCCTGCTGCAGAGCCTGGAGCCCACCGGCGTAGGCGCACGTGACCTGCCCGAATGCCTGCTGCTGCAGCTGCGCCTGACGCCCGCCTGCCGCGAGCGCCGGCTGGCGATGACGATCTGCGAGAAGTACCTTGAGCTGCTGGCGCGCCGCGACATGCGGCGGCTGACGGCCCTGACCGGCGGTAGCGAAGACCAGATCCGCGCGGCGCAGGCCCTGATCGTGCAATGCGAACCCAAGCCCGGTCGACCCTTTGCCGAGGCCGAAAGCAACATCATCGTGCCCGACATCATCGTGCAGCGCTCCGGCCGCGGGCTGAGGGTGATGCTCAACCCCGACGTGATGCCCAAGCTGCGCATCAACGACCTCTATGCGCAGGCCGTGCGCGGCCAGCGCGGCAGCGGCGGCGGCATGTCGGCGCGGCTGCAGGAGGCGCGCTGGTTCATGAAGAACATCCAGCAACGTTTCGACACCATCCTGCGCGTCAGCAAGGCCATCGTCGAGCGTCAGAAGAGCTTCTTCACGCACGGTGCGATCGCGATGAAACCGCTGGTGCTGCGCGAGATCGCCGACGAACTGGGTCTGCACGAAAGCACCATCTCGCGCGTCACCACCGCCAAGTACATGACCACGCCCTACGGCACCTACGAGCTCAAGTACTTCTTCGGCAGCAGCCTGAACACCGACGCCGGCGGCAACGCGTCGAGCACCGCCGTGCGCGCCCTCATCCAGCAGCTGGTGGCGGCCGAGAACGTGGCCAAGCCGCTGTCGGACAGCCAGCTGGCGCAGATGCTCGAGGAGCAGGGCATCCAGGTGGCGCGGCGCACCGTGGCCAAGTACCGCGAGGCGCTGAAGATCGCGCCCGCCTCGCTGCGCAAGACCATCTGATGGCAGCGATCTTCGTGCCATGTGCCCAGGGCGTGGAGGCCTTGCTGACGGCCGAACTGAGCGCCATCACCGGCCTGCATGCCGAGTCCGCACGGGGCGGCGCCTGGGTCGACGGCGAGCTGCGCACCGCGCTGCAGATCAACCTCGAATGCCGGCTCGGCCAACGTGTGCTGTGGCCGCTGATCGAAGGCCGTTACCGCGACGAGCACGACCTCTACGACCTGGCGCGGCGCGTGCCCTGGGTCGACTGGATCACGCCCGAGCAGACCTTGCGCGTCGACGTCAACGCCCAGCGCTCGCCGCTGACCAGTCTGAACTTCGCTGCGCTGCGCATCAAGGATGCGCTGTGCGACGTGATGCGCGAGGCCACCGGCGCGCGGCCCAGCGTCGACACGCGGCACCCGACGCTGCCGCTGGTGCTGTTTCTCGGCCCCGAGCAGGCGTCGCTGTACGTGGACACTTCGGGCGAGGCCTTGTTCAAGCGCGGCTGGCGCGACGCACGCGGTGGCAGCCAGGCGGTCAAGGGCGAGGCGCCGCTGAAAGAAACGCTGGCCGCCGCCCTGCTGGCGGCCGCGGGCTGGCAGGGGCGCGCCGACGACGGCCCGCTGTTCGACCCCTGCTGCGGCGCCGGCACCATCGCGATCGAGGCGGCGCAGCTGGCCTGTGGCATCGCGCCCGGCGCCAACCGCAGTTTTGCCTTCGAACGCCAGCTGCCTTTCCAGCCCTTGCGCGGCGATTGGCAGCAGCTGCGCAGTGCGGCACGCGCCCGGGTGCACGCGCCCCGGGTGCCGGTGTTTGCCGGTGACGTCAGCTTTCGCATGACCGACTTCGCCACACGCAATGCCGAGCGCGCCGGCGTTGCGCAGGCCATCGAGTTCAAGACCGCCGACGCCCTGCAACGGCTGCCACCGGCCGCGCGCGGCACGCTGATCATGAACCCGCCCTATGGCGAGCGCATCGCGCCGAAAGGTCGGGGCCAGGGCAGAGACTTCGCCGCGCCGCGCGAGGGCTTCGAGGGCGGCGCCGACGCCGGCGCCTTCTTCGCCGCGCTGGCCACGCACTGGAAGCGCCACTACAGCGGCTGGACCGCCTGGTGCCTGAGCCCCGAGATGAAGCTGCCCACGCTGATGCGGCTGAAGGAATCGCGCCGCGTGCCGATGTGGAACGGCGCCATCGAGTGCCGGCTGTTCCGCTTCGACATGGTGGCGGGGTCGAACAAGGCGCCCTGAAGGCTTCAGAAGCGCAGCGTGTACATCAGCTGCACGTTGGTCTGCCGATGGCTGACCTCGACGCCCTGACCGGTGGTCAGGCTGGCGCTTGGCGTCAGCGTCAGCGATCCATTGAACTCGCTGGCAGGCGTGAACCGGTAGCCCAGCCCCATCGTGTAGTGCGACTTCACCGTGGCCGGGAACAGCGGGTTGACGTAGGCCGCGGGAATGGGGTTGCTGGCCTGGTTGTAGCCGACGCGCAGCACCAGTGCGGCGTCGACGGCAAAGGCAGCGCCCAGGCTCATCACGGTCTGATCCTTCCAGTTCTGCGGCAGCGCAAAGCTGACCGAGCCACCCATGCCGGCGCTGTCGAAGCGCATGCGAAAGTCCTTCATCACGCTGGCCCAGCCGATGCGCTTGACGTCGGCCGCCAGCAGCAGCGCTGGGCTGGCCTGCCAGGACAAGCCGACCGAGGCCATGGCCGGCCACTGGAAGTCGACCACCGTCATGCGCCCGCTGTCGGCAAAACCGCCGAAGCCGCTGAGGCTGGCACCTGTCGCCCCGGTCTTCATGTCACCGAGCGAGGTTTCCGACTGGTACGACGCGCCGATGATCAGGCCGGGCGCCGGCCGGTAAACCAGGCCCAGCTTGGCCGCCCAGCCGGTCGAGCTGGCGGCACCGGTGAAATCGTTGCCGTTCGAGAAATCGACGCGCGCCCAGGGTGCGCCTGCCAGCGCCGGCAGGGCCTGCGCCAGGTTGCCCGATGCCGAGGTCACCAGGCCGCCCAGCTGCGCGCCACTGGCCGCCATGCGCAGATCCAGCCCGGCCCAGACGAAGTCCAGCGTGGCGCCCAGCGTCAGCTCGGGCGTGACCTGCCAGGCCAGCGGGAACAGCACCCGGCCGACACCCAGCTCGGAGCGCACCGGCTGCCCTGAGCCCATGGCCAGAAAGGTGTCGGCGCCGTATTCGGTGCCCATGCCGCCTTGTGCGAACACGCCGACGCCGAAGGTCAGATTGCCGCGCCTCGTCGCATAACCGACGGCGGGCATGTAGTACGAGGTCCCCGACGACTCGGCGCTGCCGAAGCCCGGCACGCTGCTGCTGACCTTGGGGCCCAGGCGTCCGACGGCCAGATCGAAGCGCGAGCCGTCATTCATCAGGCCCAGCGTGGCCGGGTTCTGCGCCATCGCCGCCGTGCCGTGGTCCATGGCCTGCGACGCACCCCCCATCGCGGTCGACACCGGGCCGTAGCCCTCCATGTTCATGCCGTTGGTGGCCAGCGCCGGCAACGCGGCCGTGCACAGCAGGGTCAGCGGCGCGATGCGCCCGAAGAGGTTCGTCAGGGGCATGCGATGTCTCCGTCGTTGCAAGGACTCGAAGTCGCGTCGGCGGCGCAAATCACGCGCAGGCGGGCTTTTAAGCATTAAGCGCAAGGGCATCGATGAGCGTCTATTACCGGTACGGGTAATGCGAGCTACGCCTTCTGGGCAATTGCGGCCGGCTGAGGTGCGACCCGAAGACGATCGGCCACCAGCTCGAGCAGGCTCTCGGTCGGTTTGGTCCAGCCGGCGTGTCGGGCGCCCATCTCGAAGGTGATGCGGCACTGGCCACAACTGGTGACGAAGTGCTGCGCGCCGGTGGCGTCGATCTGCTGCTGCTTGATCGCGAACACCTTGTGGCGCAGCGGCGCGGCGCGCTGGTTCGACACCACGCCGCCACCGCCACCGCAGCACAGACCGGTGATGCCATGCGCCTCGAGCTCGATGAGCTCGAAGCCCAGCGCGGCCAGCACGCGCCGTGCGGCCGCCTCGAGCCCGCCGCGGCGCACGATCTGGCAGGGGTCGTGAAAGGTCGCGGTCTCGCCGATGGGATCGACTTGCAGGCGCCCGGCGGCGATCTGTTCGTCGAGGAACTCGGTCATGTGGATCACCCGCACCGGCAGCGCCTTGCCGTACCAGCGCGCAGCATCCCAACGTGCGGCGCCGTAGGCATGGCCACATTCGGGCAGCAGCACGGTGTGGGCGCCGATCTTCAGCGCGGTGTCGATCAGCGCACGCGTCAGCTGCTCCTGCAGTTCGAGGTCGCCGTTGTTGAAACCGATGTTGGAGGCATCGAAGCCGCCCTGGTGCAAGGTCCAGCGCAGGCCCAGGTGATTCATGATCTTGGCGGCAGCGGCCAGTGCGGCGGTGTGCTCGCCCAGTTCGGCCGGCGCCGCGGTCACCAGGACGTCAGCCTGCGGCAGGTCGCAGGGGATGGCCACGCCGTGCTCGGCTGCCGTTTCGGCCAGGATGTCGGGCAGGTCTTCGGCCGGCGTGGCCGGGCTGCCCCATTGGCGCGCGGTGCGGTCCATCAGGGCCAGCCGATCGGGGATCAGGCCGGCCTTGAACATGCCGTGACGGGCGTCGCGGATCAATTCGGCGATGTCGATGCCCATCGGGCAGGCGATGGTGCAGCGGCCGCACATCGTGCAGGCGTCGTAGATCAGTTCCTGCCACTGCTGCAGGTCATCGATGGTCGGCGCCTTGACCAGGCCGAGCGCGCGCACCAGCGGCGCGAACGGGCTGGCCTGGCGCTGATACGCACGGCGGAAGGGCTCGAGCTTGTAGATCGGCGTGTAGCGCGGATCACCGGTGGCCATGTGGAAATGACAGGCCTGCGCGCACAGGCCGCAGTGCACGCAGGCTTCGAGGTGCAGGCCCACCGTGACGCTGAAATCGGACACGAAGCTCGACAGCGCGGCGTCCAGCCGCGCGCTGTCGCCGGCCGTGCCCTGGCGGTCGAAGCCGGGCTTGGTGGCCGTGGTGGCGGTGGACGTGGTGGTGGCGTTCATGCGTCCACCCCACGATGGCTGAAGCGCATGCCGGTGGCACCGCGCGAGAAGGCGAACAGCAGCGCGTGCATCAGCTTGCCGAACGGGAACCAGATCAGCAGCAGTTCCACCGACAGCAGATGCAGGGCCAGTGGCCCGCGGGCCAGCACCTCGCCATGCATCGGCAGCGATGCCGAACTTTCGCTGATCACGGCCATGCCGGTGATCAGCGGCAGGAACACCACGGTCCACGACACGTAGTCGTCGGCGTCGGAGATCAGGCGACGCACCGGGTCGGTGCGGCGCATCCACAGTGCCATCAGCAGCGACACGATGCTTGCCCCCGCGGCCAGCGCCAGCACCGCGTCCGGCAAGGCCGGCCAGTGCAGGCCGGTCAGGCGCTGGATGAAGGCGATGTGCGGCGCATAACCAAAGACCACCAGCGCCAGCCCGATGTGAAAGACATAACCGTTGAAGGTGATCACCGCCGCTGACGGGCCGAAGCCGCGCCGCGGCCACAGGCCGCGCACGATGGCGCGCAGCGCGCCCCAGGCCAGCGACGGCGCGCCCTCACGCGGCGGCGAGAGATCGGGCCTGCGCGGCAGCCTCAGGATGGCGATCAGGCGCCACAGCGTGCCGAGCACGAAGACCAGCAGCGCAAACCCCAGCAGGGGGCCACGCACCACATCAAGCAGGTCCATCGGGAACCCTCCAACGCGGCCTCCGGCGGAGGGCGCTCGTCGGCATTCAGCGTAGGTGTCGCAGGGTGTGCGTTCATTGACATAGATCATCAAGGCAAACTCCACACTGGGCCCGTTCAGGGCCCGCAGTTGGTACCCTGCCAGGCATACGGGTCGGTTCGCTGGCGCAGCGCACGCCAATGCGGTCCAATCCGATCGGGCACTGAGCACTCGCCCTGCAACCCCTGAGCCTGCCGAAGTACAAACCGAGCCATGGACATCACCCGCCCACCCACCGCAACACCGTCGACACGCGTCGACGGCCAGGCTGTGCGGCAAGGTGGCCTGCTGGCCGAGATCGCGGCCGGGCTGGCGGCAGGTGACGACCTCGACGCGCTGCTGCAGCGCTTTCTCGACCCCATCGTGCGCCTGTCGGGCGCACACGCCGGCGCCGTGAGGGTGCTGAGCGACGACGGTGGACGGCTCGGCTTGATCAGCGGGCTGGGCGTGCCGGCCGGGTTGTGCGGCTCGCACGGTACGGTCGACCGCCATTGCGGCCCCTGCGGTGCTGCCGCCGACGGGCAGCCCATGGTCTGGACCGACAACCTCAGCGCCTGTGCCAACCGCAGCCCGAATGCCTTCTTCGACCAGGGCTGCCGTTGCATGCTGACCGTGCCGCTGCAGCACCGGGGGCGCATCCTGGGCGTCTACAACCTGTTCTTCGACGGTGGCGAGAAACCCGGCCCCGACGTCATGTCCATCCTGCGCTCGGCCGGTGAACTGCTGGGCCTGGCGCTGCAGCAGTCGCGGCTGGAACAGGTGCAGCTGCACGCCAAGCTGCTGCAGGAGCGGCAAGCAATGGCCGCCGAGGTGCATGACTCGCTGGCGCAGGCCATCGCCTTCGTGAAGATGCGCATGCCGCTGCTCGAGGACGCGCTGCGCGCCCATGACGAGACACGCGCACTGCAGTTCTGCGACGACGTGCGCAGCGCCGCCAGCCAGGCGCACGCCAGCCTGCGCGGCCTGCTGACCCACCTGCGCGCGCCGATGGACCCGCAGGGCCTGGTGCACGCGCTGGGCACCACGGCCGAGCGATTCCGCCGCAGCAGCGGCGCGGCGCTGGATTTCGTCAATCAGCTGCCCGGCCTGAAACTGGATCCCGAGCAGGAATCCCAGGTGTTCCACATCGTGCAGGAAGCATTGAACAACGTGGCGCGCCACGCTGCGGCGCGGCATGCCCGGCTGCACATCGGCCCGGCGCCACGCGACGAGGTCGAGGTGGTGGTCGAGGACGATGGCGCTGGCCTGCCCAGCACAGCCGCGCAGGGCAGCTCGCACTATGGCCTGGAGATCATGCTCGAGCGCGCGCGCCGGCTTGGCGGCCGGCTCGAAGTGGGCAGCCGCACCGGCGGCGGAACGCGCGTGCGGCTGGCGTTCCCGTTGCACCCAAGATCCGGGCCGGTGGCGGCAGGCGCCCGGCCGTGACCAGCAACCCGCACGCGCCGCACGCGCCGAACGTGCCGAGAGCCCCGCGCATCGTGCTGGTCGACGATCACGCGCTGTGTCGCAACGGGCTGTCCGACCTGCTCACCCAGCGCGGCGGCATGCAGGTGCTGGCGGCGCTGTCCGATCCCGAGCAGGTGCTGGTCGTGCTGCATGAGCAACGGCCCGACCTGCTGGTGCTGGATCTGCGCATGCCGGCCATCGACGGCCTGGCGCTGTTGCGCCGCATCCGCGCCGAAGGCCTGGACACGCCGACGCTGATCCTGACGATGAGCGATTCCGAGGCCGATCTCTCGGCCGCGCTGCGCGCCGGAGTGCGCGGCTACCTGCTCAAGGACATGGAACCCGAGGACGTGGTCGTGGCCATCGGCAACGCCGCGCGTGGCGAACTGGCCGTGGCCCCGGCGATGACGCTGAAACTGGCCCAGTTGCTGCAGGCCGGCCACAAGGGCAGCGACCGCCGCAGCCTGCTGGACTCACTGACCGAACGCGAGCGCGAGATCCTGGAACACCTGTCACGTGGCGAAAGCAACAAGACCATCGCGCGCGCGCTGGACATCAGCCACGACACCGTCAAGCTGCACGTGCGCCACATCCTGTCCAAACTGAACCTGAGCTCGCGCGTCGAGGCTGCCGTGCTGGCGGTGGAAGCGCGCGCTGCAGCCGGGCGCAACGGCTGATTCGGCGCCCACGACAGCACCTGCGTGCTGACGTACCGCCCGCTCAAGCTCAGGCGGCCTGCACCACCACCTCAGGCAAGCGCTGCCCTTCGAACCAGGCCAATTCATCGCGCAGCCGCACGACCTCGCCGACGATGGTCAGGCAGGGTGATTGCAGCCCGGCGCGCGCCACCGCATCGGCCAGCGTGGCCAGGGTCGCACTGACCACCTGCTGCGACGCCAGGGTGCCCTGGGCCACTACGGCTGCGGGCCAGTCGGCGGGCAGGCCATGGGCGATCAGCTGCTGGCAGATCGTGGCCAGCCCTGACAGGCCCATGTAGATCACCACCGTCTGCCGTGGCCGCGCCAGCGCCGGCCAGTCGAGGTCGCAGCTGCCGTCCTTCAGATGCCCGGTGACGAAGGTGCAGCTGTGCGCCAGGTCGCGGTGCGTGAGCGGGATGCCGGCGTAGCTGGCCACGCCGCAGGCCGCGGTGATGCCCGGAACGACCTGGAACGGCACACCGGCGGCGGCCAGGACCTGCAGTTCTTCGCCGCCACGCCCGAAGACAAAGGGGTCACCGCCCTTCAATCTCACCACGCTGCCCCCGCGCAGCGCCTGCTAAACCAGCAGGCGGTTGATGTCGATCTGCGCCATGCTGTGGCGCGCGCGCTCTTTGCCCACGTAGATGCGTTCGGCCTGCTTGCCGATCAAGGCCAGCACCTCGCCGCTGACCAGATGGTCATACACCACCACGTCGGCCTGCGCCAGCAAACGCGCAGCGCGCAGCGTCAACAGGTCGGCGTCGCCGGGGCCGGCGCCAACCAGGTACACGGTGCCGCAGCGCTGGCGACAGGCTGCCATCACCGCATTCAGATCGACCATCGCATTCATGTCAGGCTCCTCGATTCGATCTCGGCGTTGCACCGTCACTGCGGCCGCGCGTCAGGCCGGCAATGCAACATCGCGCCGTACGTCGCACTCCGCCGCCGCGTCGCGCCGTTGACGCACGAAGTCGACAAAACGCGGCGCCCAGCCACTGCCGGTGGCACTGCGCAAATGGGTGTATGAGGCCAGCATCTGATGCAGCACCAGGCCGTCGTGCGCGCCATCGATGCCATGGCCCCGCGTCACGCGGTAGGCGAAACGAAGGCCGGGGTCCAGGTTCTGCAGGCTGGAGTGATGAAACTCGTGGCCCCGCACCAGCGGCGAAGGCGCAGCGGCCCAGGGCATGGCCGCGGTCTCCTGCAGGTGCACGTAGCCGCGCCCCACGGGGCGCTCGTGCAATACGGCGTCACCCGGGATCACGCCGACCATGGCCGCCGTGCGGTCACGCCACCGGATGCTGCGCGACAGCAGCATCAGGCCGCCACATTCGGCGTAGGTCGGCAAGCCGCCGACGATGGCCTGGTGCAGCGCTGCGCGCAGCGCGCTGTTGGCCTCCAGCGCATCGAGACAGGTCTCGGGAAAGCCACCACCGATGAACAGGCCGTCCAGCATCGGCAGGCGCTGATCATGCAGGGTGTCGATGAACTGCAGGTCGGCGCCCGCGGCCTGCAGCGCCGCCAGGTCGTCGGGGTAATAGAAACCGAAGGCGCGGTCGCGGGCAATGCCGATGCGCACACGGTCGCCGTGCCGGTATGCGGGTTCTGGCAATGCCGACGCCAACGCCTGCGGCAAGCCGGGCGCGCTTGCGGCCAGACGATGAACGGCTTCCAGGTCGACCTGCGCGCCGACGATGCGCCCGATCTCGGCGACATGGGCAGCGGCTTCGGCCACCTCGGCACAGGGCATCAGGCCGAGGTGGCGTTCGGTCATGGCCAGCCGCGCGTCGTCGGCCACCGCGCCCAGCACCGGCACGTCGGTGTAATGTTCGATCGCCGCGCGCAACTTGGCCTCGTGGCGGCTGCCGCCGACGCGGTTGAGGATCACGCCGCCGATGCGGATGCTGCGGTCGAAAGCCTGGAAGCCCAGGATCAGCGGCGCCACGCCGCGTGTCATGCCACGGCCGTCGATCACCAGCAAGACCGGTGCGCCCAGCAAACGAGCCAGCGCCGCATTGCTGTTGCTGCCGTCCAGCGCCACGCCGTCGTGCAGGCCCTTGTTGCCCTCGATCAGCGCCATCCCGGCACCGGCCAGCGGCTGCCTGAACATGCGCAGCAGCGCCGCCTCGTCCATCAGGTAGGGGTCGAGGTTGAAGCAGGGTCGGCCGGCGGCGAGCGCCAGCCACATCGGGTCGATGTAGTCGGGGCCCTTCTTGAAGGGCTGCACGACCGTGCCCTGTGCGCTCAACGCCGCGGCCAGGCCAAGCGTGAGCGTGGTCTTGCCCGAGGACTTGTGCGCGGCAGAGACGAGCGGGCGGTCCATCGTCGCGGCCTCAGGCCTTGTCCGCCGCCACGACAAAGTCGTCCTGCGGCATGAAATCGAACAAGCGAACACCCACCAGGGTCAGCACGAAGGCAGCGCCCAAACCTCCGATACCAAGCGCCAGTTCGGGCCATGAGGGCAGGTAGCCGGCGATGGCGCCATCGGCAAAACTGCTGCTCACCTGGTGCCCCGGAAAGATCTCCAGCGGAAAAGCCTGGCCACCGATGATGAAGACGTAAAGCCAGGCGAAGGCACCGGCCACGACCAGGGCCGATGCAGCCAGGATGTCACGCTCGCGGCCCAGCCGCGGGTGCAGCAGCAGCAGCATCGGCAGCGCTGAGCCCAGTACCCCGTAGCCCAGCCAGAACAGCAGCGGATACAGGCCACCGCCACGCAGCACGAAAGCTTCGAAATCGGCCTGGCGCTCAAAGTACAGGTTGGTCAGGTGGTACACCGCCACCAGATAGGCCGAGGCAGCAACAAACAGACCCAGCAATCGCGCCATGCGCCGACGCACCGCCGGGTCCAGGTGCTGCTTGTTCCAGCCGTACATCGTGGCCTGCACGATCAGGAACACCGCCAGCCCCCAGGCGAAGGACAGCACGATGAACAGCGGCGCCAGCAGCGCCGACTGGTAGGCCTGGCGCGCGACCAGAAAACCGAAGATCGACCCGGTGCCACTGGTCAGCACGAAGCGCCAGATCAGCGCGGCCACGCCGGCCGGCTGGGTGTAGATGTTGAAGCGGCGCTCGAACATCGTCCACAGGTAGACCACCACCACCGCGGCCATGCCGGAATAGAGAAAGACGTTCCAGGCGAAGACTGAAGCAAAGTTGTAGTGCGTGGCGGCCACGATCACACGGTCGGGCCGACCCAGGTCGAGCATCAGCACCATCAACCCGCCAGCCAGCAGCGCCAGGCACAGCAGGCCTGACAGCGGCGCGCGCGGCTTGTAGGCGGGCTGGCCGAACACCGAGCCGATCGAGGCCACGTTGAGCACGCCCGAGGCGGCCACGATCATGAAGATCGCGAACACATGCGGCAGGCCCCACACGACCTGGTTGTCCATGCCGGTGATCACGTGGCCGTGCAGCTCCATCAGGTGCGCCGCGCCAACGCCGATCCCGGTGACGCCGACGCCCAACGCCAGCAGCAGCCAGAAGTTGCGCGTGTCGGTGGGTGTGCGCATGTCAGAGGCCCTGGTAACGCACGCCGGGGTCGAGCTTCAGGTCGGCACGCAGCGGCCTGCTCTGCAGGTCGCGCACGCGGCGCGCGATGTCGCTCGTGGCGTCGTTCAGATCACCGAAGACGATGGCACCATGGCCGGCCTTGCTGCAAGCCTCGGCACAGGCGGTGGTCTTGTCGCCGCGGTCGATCCGGTGCACACACAGCGTGCAGCCTTCGACGCAACCCTTGCCACGCGGCACCTCAGGCTTCTGCTCGGTGACCGGTTCGTGCACGAAAGAGCGTGCCTTGTAGGGACAGGCCATCATGCAGTAGCGGCAGCCGATGCAGGTGTGGCGGTCGACCAGCACGATGCCGTCGGCACGCTTGAACGAGGCCCCGGTGGGGCAGACATCGACGCAGGGCGGCTCGGCGCAGTGCTGGCACATCACCGGCAGCGAAGCTTGGCGGCCGGTCTTGATTTCCTTGATGTCGACCTTGCGGATCCATTGCACGTCGGTGCTGCGCGTGGGCGCGGGCAGGCCGTTCTCGGTCTGGCAGGCGGTGACGCAGTCGCTGCAGCCGCTGGCGCATTTCGTGGTGTCGATCAGCATGCCCCAGCGGACCCGCGCATCGGCACCCGCGCCGGGGGTTGCTGCCTGCGCGACCTCGATCAGGCGCACGCCCGGTGCCAGCATGGCACCTGCGAGGCCGGCCGCAGCCACGCCCAGCCAGGCACGGCGGCCGCTGTCTGCGCCTTCGTCTGGGGTGGGGGCTTCGGGCTTCACCTCGCGGCCGCCTTGCTGCCACTGTGGCACTCGAAACAATCGATCTTCACCGCTGCGTAGCTGTGGCAACTGACGCAGAAGTCGCCGCTTGCCTTGACCACGCTGTGCGTCTGCGCGCCGGCGTGGCAGTCGATGCAGCCCCGCAGGCTGGCCTTGGCGCCGCGGATGCCGCCGTGCACGGTGGCGTCGCGCTGGTGTTGCAGCAGGGTCATGTGCGTGCGCCGCATCACATCGGGCGCGGCAATGCACTGACTACCGGCACGCGCCTTCTCGATCACAGGCTGCGGCGTGCGGCCGGACTGCTCCGACGCGTGGGCCGAAAGCGCCGCCACGCAGGACAGGATCAGCACAAGCCGCAGCCGCATGGCGCCTACTCACCCAGGCCCATCTGGATGTAGCCGGTGGGGCAGACGTCCTTGCAGATGTGGCAACCGATGCACTTGGCGTAGTCGGTATCGACGTAGCGGCCCATCGTGGACTGCGACTTCTTGACCTTGAAGACTGCCGTCTGCGGGCAGTAGACGACGCAGTTGTCGCATTCGAAGCACTGCCCGCAGCTCATGCAGCGCTTGGCCTCGGCCTGCGCCTGCGCCTCGAGCAGCGGGATCAGCCGCTCCTCGAAGTTGTTCAGTGCCTCTTGCGCGTTCAGCTGCACCACGTTGCGGCGGTTGCGGGCGCTGTAGGGGAAGTGACCCAGGAACAGCTCCTTGTGCGAGATGACGTAGCGGTCGGACCGGTTCTCATAGTTGTGGATCGCGCCCGTGTGGACATCGGTACCAAGCAGCGGCTCGGTGATCGAGCCGATCGGCAAGCCCTTCTCGACCATCTTGCGCATGATGTCGAAGCTGTGCACGTCGACCTTGGGCCGTCGGTCGGGTGCCTCGCCGCGCAGGTGGCAGTCGATGCCGTCGGCGGCAATGGCGCCGTGGCCGATCGCGGTGGTCAGCAGGTGCGGGCGGATCACGTCGCCGCCGCAGAACACACCGGGCCGGTTCGGCAGCTGGTAGTTCTTGTCGGCGCTGAGCGCACCCTTGCCGTTGTCCAGCTGCTCGAGCCCGCTGAAGTCGACCGCCTGGCCGATCGCCGACACGATGAGGTCGGCTTCGATGTCTTCTTCGGTACCCGCGATCTGCTTGACGTCGAGCTTGCCGCCCACGATTCGAGCCTCGCAGCGGATCACGCGCAACGCGGTGGCGCGGCCGTTGGCGTCGCGCAGCACGGCCACCGGCGCCAGGCCACCGCGGATGGCGATGCCCTCGCCCAGCGCGTGCTCGACCTCGTGCTTGCTGGCCTGCATCTTTTCTATGGCGAAGATGCTGGTCAGCGTGACCTCGGCCCCCTGGCGGCGCGACAGCAACGCCGCGTCATGTGCCGCGAAACCCGAACCCGCTGCGATCGCGTTCTCGGGTCGATCGGATTCGTGCAAATGGTCGATGTGGCCCAAGCGCCGCGCCACCGTGGCCACGTCGATCGAGGTGTCACCGCCGCCAACCACCACCACGCGGCGCCCGGTGTACTGCAGGCGGCCGTCGTTGAAGGCCTTCAGGAAGGCGGTGGCGGTGACCACGTTGGGCGCGTCCGCGCCTTCCACCGGCAGTGCGCGGCCGCTTTGCGCGCCCAGACCGAGAAAGACCGCATCGAAGTCAGCCTCGATCTGCTCGAGCGTGAAGTCGCGACCGATGCGAGCGCCCCTGCGCACCGTGACGCCAAGGTCGACGATGCGCTGGATCTCGGTGTCGAGCACTTCGCGCGGCGTGCGAAATCCAGGGATGCCGTAGCGCATCATGCCGCCGAGCTCGGCGCGCTCGTCGAACAGCGTCACGGCATGGCCCTTGCGCGCCAGCTGGTAGGCCGCCGACAGCCCGGCCGGCCCGCCGCCGACAACGGCCACTGTTTTGCCGCTCAGCTGTTCAGGCTTGTGGTAGGCCAGCTGCTTCTGGTTGGCCCATTCACCCAGGAAATGTTCGACTGAATTGATGCCGACGAAGTCTTCGACCTCGTTGCGGTTGCAGCCTGATTCGCAGGGTGCGGGGCAGACACGGCCCATCACCGACGGGAAGGGGTTGGCCTCGGTCAGCCGACGCCAGGCGTACTCTTGCCAGGGCATGCCGGCGGGCGGCTTCTCGATGCCGCGAACGATGTTCAGGTAGCCACGGATGTCCTCGCCCGAAGGGCACGAACCCTGGCACGGCGGCGTGCTCTGAACGTAGGTCGGGCACTTGTGCGTATGGTCGGCGTCGAAGATCTCGTCCTGCCAGCGCGTGACCTCGGCGTCGCCATCCTTGTAGCGACGAAAGCTCAGCGGCTGCGGTGTGTTGATGGCGGTAGACATGCTCGGATCCCCAGGTTCAGTCGGTGTTGAGGCGCACGATGCCCAGCGCCTTCAGCACGTATTTCTCGTACACCGGCTCGGTGTTGCCGGTCTTCATCTTGCGCATGAAGTACTTCTCGAAGGCAATCTTGGCCAGGTGCACCCACTTGCCCTTCTTGAACCAGTTGACGTTGCGCGGCGGGATCTGCGGCAGCGCGACAAAGGCCGCACCGGTGTCACCCATGTCGGCCAGGCAGATCGCATTCCAGGTCGCCCTGGTGGCCGGTGTGCGCCCACCCAGCTCATCGTCGATGTTGTGCACGATGGCGGTGATCATGGTTTCGATCATGTAGCCGGTCTTGGGCGCACCCGTGGGCACCGGCGTGACTTCGACCGGCGGAATGGCCACGCAGACCCCGGCCGAAAAGATGTTCTTGTAGGCCTTGCTGCGCTGCATGTCGTCGATCAGCACGAAGCCGCGCGGGTTGCACAACTTGGGCACGGCAGCCACCGGGTCCACCCCCTTGAAGGCGGGCAGCATCATGGCCAGCTTGAACGGCAGTTCGTGTTCCTTGAACACCTGGCCCAGATCATCGACCTGGGTCGTGAACATCTTGCCGGCCTCGACCTTGTGCGTCCTGGCGTTGGTGACCCACTTCATGTCGCGGCTGCGCAGCTCGCTTTCCAGCATGCTCTTGCTGTCGCCCACGCCGCCCAGGCCCAGGTGGCCGATGTAGGGCTCGCTGGTGACGAAGGTGATCGGCACCTTGTGGCGCAGCTTGCGCCGGCGCAGGTCGGTGTCGAGGATGAACGCGAACTCGTAGGCGGGGCCGAAGCAGCTGGCGCCCGGCATCGCCCCCACGACCACCGGCCCGGGGTCCTTCAGGAAAGTCTCGTACTCGGCCCAGAAGCGCAGCGCATGGTCGACGGTGCAGATCGAATGGGTGTGCCCGCCCCCACCTGACGATGAAGGTCCGGCGCCGGGCACTTCATCGAACGAGAGCTTGGGCCCGGTGGTGATCACCAGGTAGTCGTACTGCAGCGGCTCTCGGTCCTCGAACATCAGTCGGTTGCCCTCGGCATCGATCGCGCTGACCGGCTTGCCGATGAAGTCGATGCCCTTGCGCTGCAGCAGTGGTGCCACCTGCAGCACGACCTGGTCGCGCTGGCGCCAGCCCACCGCCACCCAGGGGTTGGACGGCACGAACTGGAAGTAGTCGACGGCGCTGACCACGGTGACGCGATGGTCCTTGCCCAACTTGGCGCGCATCTCGTAGGCGGCGGGCATGCCGCCGATGCCGGCGCCGAGGATCACGATATGGGCCATGGGGTTCCTGGTAGTCAGTGGTGCTCGCCCAGCCGGATGGCCGTGCTGACGAGTTGGTGCACGCCGCCCACCAGGCCCATCTCGAAGCCGTAGTACGGCAACACCTTCGAGAACTGCGCCTTGCAGATGGCACAGATCGTGGCCATGAAGTTCACGCCATGCTGGTCGGCCACCTGCTTGAGCGCTTCCATACGCGGCAGCGCACCCTTGACGCGCAACTCCATCAGGTCGTCGGTCAGCAGGCCCCCGCCGCCACCGCAGCAGAACGTGGCTTCGTGCGTGCCATCCGGCGCCATGTCGTGGAAGCGGTTGGCCACTGCCTTGATGATGTCGCGCGGGATCGTGAACTGACCGCCCGGCAGGTCGCCCATGCGCGAGCCGCGCGCCACGTTGCAACTGTCGTGGAAGGTGACGATGCGATGGTCGTTCTTCTCCTTGTCGAAGCGCAGCGCGCCGCGCCCGATCAGATCGTGCGTCAGCTCGCAGATGTGCATCGGCTGCTTGTAGCGCGGGTCGAGCTGCTGCTGCAGCTCGATCGCGAACGGGTCCTTGCCGCCCGCTCCGATGCCCACCAGCGTGTTCCAGAAGCTGTAGGCCACACGCCAGGCGTGGCCGCATTCACCGACCACGATGCGCTTGACGCCCAGTTCGAGTGCGGCCTCGCGGATGCGCATTGCGATCTTGCGCAGCTGCTCGTAGTTGCCGATGAACATGCCGAAGTTGCCGGCCTCGCTGGCCTTGCTCGAAAGCGTCCAGCTGATGCCGGCGGCGTGAAAGACCTTGCCGTAGCCGATCAGGCTTTCGACATGAGGTTCGGCAAAGAAATCGGCCGACGGCGTGATCAACAGCACCTCGGCGCCCTGCACGTCCAACGGGTAGAGCACGTCGGCAGCGGTCTCCGCCTTGACGTCTTCTTCCAGCCCTTCGAGCGTGTCGCGCAGCGCCGGGCCGGGCAGGCCCAGGTTGTTGCCGATCTTGTGCACCTTGCCGATGATCTCGTTGGCGTACTTCTGGCCCACGCCCACCGAGTCCATGATCTCGCGCGCGGCCATGGTGATCTCGGCGGTGTCGATGCCGTAGGGACAGAACACGCTGCAGCGACGGCATTCCGAACACTGGTGGTAGTAGCTGTACCAGTCGTCGAGCACGGACTTGTCGAGATCGACCGCGCCCACCAGCCAGGGGAAGTGCTTGCCGGCGAAGGTGAAGTGGCGCCGGTACACCGCACGCATCAGGTCCTGGCGCGCCACCGGCATGTTCTTGGGGTCGCCCGTGCCGAGAAAATAATGGCACTTGTCGCTGCAGGCGCCGCAGTGCACGCAGGCGTCCATGTAGACGCGCAAGCTGCGGTACTTGCCCAGCAGATCGCCCATCTTGTCGATCGCACGCGCCTCCCAGCCCTCGCTCAGCTCGCCGGGGAAGCCGAGGTTGGCCTGGATGGCCGCCGACGCGACAAAAGGCTTGGTGTTGGCCATCGCGCCCGCCGCCACCAGCGGGATCACCGGGTAGGGCTTGAGCGCGGGGGTCTCGAACTTGGCTGTGGCCATGTCAACGGTCCAGCGCCGCCGCCCAGCTTGCCAGGTGGCGGGCTTCGCGCGGGTTGTCGATCTGCATGCGTGTGGGGCTGAAGAACAGGCCCGGCGCATGCAGCAGCTTGCTGATCGGAAACACGATCATCAGCAGCGCCACCAGCGTCAGGTGCAGCAACAGCAGCGGGTCGGCCGGCAGCGGCTGGATGTCGAACCGCATCAGGCCCAGCATGAAGGCCTTGAGCGCCACGATGTCGGTGTGCGCAACAAAGCGCATCGCCAGGCCCGACAAGCCGATGGCCAGCAGCAGCGCCAGGTGCAGATGATCTGACGGCGTGGAGATGTAGCGCACACGGTCGACCAGGATTCGCCGCGCCCACAAGCCGATCAGGCCCGCGATCAGGGTCAGCCCGGCGTAGGTGCCGAAGAACTGCACGAAGACGATCGGCGCCCACACGGGCTGCTGAAAGTAGCGCAGGTGGCGCAGCAGCACCAGCAGCAGCGAGGCATGGAACAGCCAGCCGAAAACCCAGGTCCACTTGCTGGCCTTGAACAGGCTTTCGAAGAACACCACCTCGCGCGTCATGCGCAGCACCACGCCAGTGGCATCGATCGGCGCCGGCGTGGTCGGGATCAGCAGCGGTGCCGGTGTCTTGGCATAACTTCTGATCTTCACGGCCAGCCCGCCCACCAACATCAGCGTGGCGGCGTAGAACAGCAGGGCGTAGAAGATGGCAAGCGCCGACATGGTCGTCGCAGCGGTCGGGGGCCTGTGCCTGAGCGTACTAGACGCAGCCGGTGGGCTTGGGCAGCCCGGCGATCTTGCAGGCCTGCTTGGCGGGGCCGTAGGGGAACAGCTCGTACAGGTACTTGCTGTTGCCCTTCTCCGCGCCCAGCTGCTTGCCGATGGCCTTGGTCAGCACGCGCACGGCCGGTGCGATCTGGTATTCCTCGTAGTACTGGCGCAGGAAGTTCACCACTTCCCAATGGTTGGGGGACATTTCCACGTTCTCGCTCTTGGCGATCTCGCCGGCGATGTCCTCGGTCCAGTCGGACAGGTTGACGAGATAGCCTTCCTCGTCGGTTTCGACGGCGGTGCCGTTGACTTCGATGCCCATTTCAGTCTCCTTGAAGAATCGGTCAGAGCCAGGTCTGGCTGTTCGGATGTTCGACCACCAGGTCGACAAAGCCGGCGTAATCGACAGCACTCAGACCATCAATCAAACGACCGGCCATGCCACGTGCCTCGACATCGGGCTGCAGCACGCAGACCTTGAAGCCCTTCATCGCGTCGGCCATGCCGGCACCGGTGGTTGCGGCGTAGATCGCGTCCTCGATCAACAGCAGCGTGGCACCCGGTTGCGCCAGACGCAGGCAACTGGCCAGTGCGCTGGTCTGCGTGTGCGATGAGTTGACGATGTGCAGCATGTGGATGTCTACCCCCGGATCGCCAGCGATCCGCCCCCCGAGGGGGTTGCGCCCGGCTTCGGGCGGCCGGGCGCCGGGTGCTTTGAAATTTGGCTTCGCACGATTCGATCCTTCCTCAGAACGACAGAACGACGTCCTGCTCGGCCATCAGCGCGCCCATCTCGGCGCTGGACAGCACCTGCACGTCGACCAGCAGGTCGTCTTCGCTGAGGCCGCGTGCGGCCATCGATTCGCGCTCGACGTACAGCTTCTCGACGTCGTAGCCGTCCAGCGCGCGGTAGGTCTTGCTGTGGTTCTTGATGCCGATGGCCTTGGTGTCCTGGCCCTTCACCAGCTCGTAGACGCCGTCGTCGACGAAGGCCAGGCTCACGTCCTGGTCGAAGGTGGCCGCGATCAGCACCACCTCGAGGCTTTCGAGTGCGTAGATCGAGCCGTAGGGCGCCTTGCGGTTGACGAACATGAACTTCTTGACCGCCATGGCATCAGCCCCCGAAGGTCACGGTGCGGTCGGCCTTGATGCCGGCGTCAACCAGCTGGCCCAGGCCGCTGATGCGGAACCCGGGCGCCAGCACCTCGTCCTTGATGCCACGGCGCAGCGCCGCGGCCACGCACACCACCAGATCCACACCGTGCTGCTCTTTCAGCGCCGCCCAGCGGTTCACGATGTGGCGGTCGTCCTGCGGCGGCTCGGTCAGCCGGGTCGAGTTGTAGACCCCGTCGTGATAGAAGAACACACGCATCACCTCGTGCCCCTTGGCGATGGCGGCGGCCGCGAACTGGTACGCGCTGTCGCTGGCCTGGTGCGTGTAAGGTCCTTCGCTGACGAGCAGGGCGAGTTTCATGACGGGGTAGATCTAGAACCGGATGTGCGTCGACGCGTTCAGGTTGGCGCGCGAACCACGCCAGTCGTCGATCAGGTACTTGGTGAAGGGCAGGTCGCACTTCTCGAAGAAGCGTGGCCAGCCGATGCGCTCGACCCAGTCCGACAGCCGCTCCCAAGAGCGCGCGTCTTCCTTGTAGGTGTAGAGGATCTTCTTCACCATGGCCGACACCTCGGGCCAGCGCGGCGGGTTGTTGGGAATGCCCGAGGCCACCATCTTCATGAAAGTGGGCTTGCCACGCGCGTTGCTGTTCTTGCCACCCACCCAGATCGCGAGCTTGCTGTGCTCGGGGTCGTTGATCTGCATCGGCGGGCACGGCGGGTAGCAGGCACCGCAGCAGATGCATTTCTTTTCGTCGACCTCGAGACTGGGCTTGCCGTTCACCAGCGCCGGGCGGATGGCCGCGACCGGGCAACGTGCAACCACCGCGGGGCGTTCGCACACGTTGGCCACCAGGTCGTGGTTGATCTTGGGCGGCTTGGTGTGCTGGATGATGATCGCGATGTCAGCCTGGCCGCCGCAGTTGATCTCGCAGCAACTGGTCGACATGTGCACGCGGTTGGGCATCTCTTCGCGGATAAACTCCTTGTGCAGGTCGTCCATCAGCGCCTTCACCGCGCCTGAGGCGTCGGTGCCCGGGATGTCGCAGTGCAGCCAGCCCTGGGTGTGCGAGATCATCGACACCGAGTTGCCGGTGCCACCGACCGGAAAGCCGCTTTCGGTCAGCGCCGACACCAGCGGCGCCACCTTGTTCGGGTCGGCGACCATGAACTCGATGTTGCTGCGGATCGTAAAGCGCACATGCCCGTCGGCATAGGTGTCGGCGATGTCGCACAGCTTGCGGATGGTGTGCACGTCCATCTGCCGCTGCGTGCCGGCGCGTACGGTCCAGACCTCGTCGCCGCTGTGCGACACGTGGTGCAGCACGCCGGGGCGCGGGCGGTCGTGCATCTTCCAGTTGCCATAGTTCTTCAGCAACGTGGGATGCATGTACTGCTTGTTGTCGGGAGCGCCGCTTTCGATCGGGGTACGTGGGGCCATGTCGTGTCTCCTCAGGCGGCCTTGTTTCCGGCTTCGAGCTTCTGGGCCTTGACCTTGGCCACTTCCTCGTCCCAGCCGTCCATGCGCACGTAGGGGTTGGTGCGCGGCGCCGACACCATGTTGGCGTCGATCGGCACGTCGATGCCCTCGAGGAAGTTGACCAGGCCGATGCGCTCGATCATCTCGCCCGTGCGCTCGTGCTCGAGCGCGTTCTCGGCGAAGAAGTCGATCGCCT